>Ga0116231_10013908_pt1 | contig 11054 bp, 8 predicted proteins | sample S1TSphgellanicum_2_FD_89695 | JGI IMG/M metagenome (GOLD analysis project Ga0116231, IMG submission 89695) | Host-associated microbial communities from peat moss isolated from Minnesota, USA - S1T2_Fd - Sphagnum magellanicum MG | ecosystem: Host-associated > Plants > Peat moss > Unclassified...
ACCGCAACCCCAAGCGCCCACGATCGTGACGAACTCATGATCGCCGATATGCAGATTGACGTTCTCGAGCACGACCTGGGTGCCGTAGTTTTTCCACAGCCTCTTGACGGTGACCTGGGTCATGTCAGGCGCCCGCCGCGGCCCAGGGGAAGGCCCTGGCACGCACGATCCGCAGGATCCAGTCCATGCTGAAGGCCAGCAGTGTGATCCACGCCACGTACGGCAGAATCACGTCCATGGCCAGATAGCGACGGACGAGAAAGATCCGATAGCCAAGACCCTCGGTCGAGGCAATGGCCTCGGCGGCGATCAGAAACAGCCAGGCGGCGCCCAGCGACAGGCGCAGCGCATCGATGAGCCGCGGCCACAGCTGCGGCAGCACCACGCGCAGTACGATTTGCCAGGTCGAGGCGCCGAGCGTCTGTGCCTTGATGATCTGCTCGGCGGGCAGCTCCCCGGTGCGCAAGCTGAGGTCCCGAACGATGATCGGCGTGACGCCGACGATGATCAAGGTAATCTTCGCCAACTCCCCGAGGCCCACCACGATGAACAGGATGGGCAGCACCGCGAGCGGCGGAATCAAGGACAGAGCCGCGACGAACGGGGCCAGCGTCGAACGCACATAGGGCAGCACGCCGATCGCGAGTCCGAGCACCAAGCCGAGGCTCGCACTGATGCCGAGCGCTACACTCAGGCGTTCGAGACTCGCCCAGGTGTCGTCCCAGAACAGATAATCGCCGGTGCGCTCGTCCTCCTCGAAGGCGTACTGGTGAATCGTCGCGGCGATCGTCGCGGGCGACGGCAGCAGTTTGTCGCCCGGGTTCTCGATCAGCCGCAGATGCGAGTAGTAAAGATACGCAAGCAGCACGAGGAGGAACGGCAGCGCGCTCAAGAGCACGGCGCCGCCGCGGCTCGGATGCTGATTGATGAGCCGGCGCACGCCTCAAATCCCGGTCACGGCGCGCCGTCTCACAGCGCGCCGTCGACGGCCAGCTTGGTATCGGTCGGGTCGAGGCGCATCTTGATGTTATGCGCGTCGCCGAGCTGCTTGCCGCCCGGAAACTCGATCCCGACGGCATCGACGCTCGTCGCGCCCTGACCGAGGATGCCGTGTTCGAAGGAGAAATGGCGGACCAGATCCATGGTCTTGATGATGGCATCGCCGGTGACGAAGCCATAGCTCTCGGCCGGTGTCGCGAATAGGTGCGTCGTCGCGAGCTGGCTGCGAAATCCCGCCAAGTCGGTACCCGACGCCTTCGCCATCGCCGCCTGCGCTGCCGTGCCCTGCGCATCGCTCCGCGCCATGAGCGCGAGCGTCTCATACCAGGCGCCGACGAGCGCCTTGCCGAGTTTAGGATTCGCCTTGAGCGTGGCGGTGTTGACCACCATCAGATCGAGGATCTCTCCCGGGATCTTGCTCGAGTCGAATACCAGCTGTGCATCGGGCGCGGCGAGGATGCTCGCCAGCTGCGGATTCCAGGTGACCACGGCGGTCGTTGCCGGCGCCGCGTAAGCGGCGACGATGTCGGCATCGGAGGTGTTGACGACCTTCAAGTCACGCTCGCGCAGGCCGACGGTTGCAAGGCCTCGGGCGAGCAAATAGTGCGAGACGGAGAACTCGACGAGATTGACCTTCTGGCCCTTGATTGCGGCCAGAGTCTTGCCTTTGCCCTTGAGCACGACACCGTCGTTGCCGTTGGAATAGTCGCCGACGATCAGGGCCGTCGAATCGACGCCGCCCGCCGCCGGGATCGTGAGCATGTCCATGTTGGTCATCGTGCAGCCGTCGAAGGTGCCGGCCGTGTATTGATTGATCGATTCCACGTAATCGTTGATCTGCGTGAGTTTGATCTTGATGCCGTATTTGTCGGCCCATTTCTTCAAGATGCCGCTGCGATCAGCGTAGTCCCAGGGCATCCAGCCGACGTAAATGCTCCAGGCGATGTTGAAAGAAGTCCGCTCGGCCGCGAGCGCCGGCTGCAGGGCCCCCGCCAGCCCCAGACCGATGACCAAGCAGAGAGACAGCCAGCCCCCATGCCAACGATTCGCCTGTCTCGCCCTATTCGCTTTCGTACGCATCTTCGTGCCCCCTCCTCGGCCGTTCAATGGATCACCGACGCCGCAACGTCGGGACGTAGACTCACCAAGAGCTGCGCCACGTGCACCGCCCGCCCCTCGGAGCAGCGTAGCTGCTCGATGACCCCAGCCACGGGCGCCGTGACCGGCAGCTCCATCTTCATCGACTCGACGAGCACCAGGGTCTCGCCCGCCTCGACCGATTGGCCGACGCGAACCGGCACCTTCCAGACGCTGCCCGAGACCGGACTCGACACGCCGATGCAGCCTGGAGCGAGCGTCTCCTCGCCGAGATCCTCCTGGACGGGGGGCAGATCCGCCGCGTAACCGATCTGTCCGGTTGCCTCCCAACGGCGACGTTCCGCCTCGAAGGCGGCTTGTTGGCGCGCCTTGTGTGCCACGATGCTCGGCGCATGGTCGGCGAGGAAGCGCCGATAGTCCTCCAGCCGGAACACGTCCTCGCGGATCTCGAGACTCGCCCGACCGCTCAAAAAGTCCGCGCGGAACTCGCGCAACTCCTGCGTGCCGACCTCGTAGAATCGAATCTGATCGAAGAAACGCAGCAGCCAGGGTTTATCCCGGGTGAATTCCCGCGTGGCGCGATAGGTATTCCACATCTGACAGGTCCGACCGAGGAATTGATAGCCGCCCGGACCCTCCATGCCATAGACACACAGATATGCACCGCCGATGCCGACGGCATTTTCCGGTGTCCAGGTGCGTGCCGGGTTGTACTTGGTCGTGACGAGCCGATGTCGGGGATCGAGCGGCGTCGCGACCGGCGCGCCGAGATAAACATCGCCCAAGCCCAACACGAGATAGCTCGCCTCGAAGACGATCCGTTTGACTTCCGCGATGTCCGCAAGCCCGTTGATGCGCCGGATGAATTCGATGTTGCTCGGACACCAAGGCGCATCGGCGCGCACCGATTGCATGTATTTCGCGATCGCCGTTCGGGTCGCCTCGTCGTCCCAGGACAGCGGCAGGCGCACGATCCGCGTCGGAATCGCGAGTTGGTCGATCGACGCCAGCGCCTCCTCGGCCTGGATCAAGAGCTTGAGCAGACGATCGATGCCGAGCACGCGCGGCTCGAAATGAATCTGCAGGGAGCGAATGCCCGGCGTCAGATCGATGATCCCGGCAGGCGCGCTGCGCTCGAGCCAGGACATGAGCGCATGCACGCGCAGCCGCAATTCCAGATCGAGCACGAGCGGTCCATACTCGATCAGCACATTGCGATCCCCGGCCCGCCGATAGACGACCTCGGGGCGCGTGCCGCGCGCGGCGAGAGCCGCGAGTATCGGCGTGCGATCACGCGCGAGCAACGCGGGCGGCGCCGGCTCAACGGGCGGCGCCGGCTCAACGGCGGGCACAGCGACTAGAGCGGCAATCGCCCGCTCCTGTTCCGCGGTCGCATGCGCCGCCCGCTCGGCAGACCACAGATCGAAGCGCACACGCGCTTTCGGCCGCAGCTGGCCAAGCTTCCACAGTTCCGCGCTCGCGATGCTCACGGGGCACACGAAGCCGCCCAGCGAGGGGCCGTCGGGACCGAGGATCACCGGCATGTCCCCGGTAAAATCGACGCTGCCGATCGCATAAGCATTGTCATGGATGTTCGAGGGAGGCAACCCCGCCTCACCACCGTCGCTGCGCGCCCACTGCGGCTTGGGGCCGATCAGGCGCACCCCCGTCCGACTCGAGTTGTAATGCACTTCCCAACTGGCGGCGAGCAGCGCGGCGATGTCCGCCTCGGTGAAGAAATCGGGCGCGCCATGCGGACCGTAGAGCACGCCGATGCGCCATTCCTCGACGATCGCTGGGACGAGTTCGGGCGGAACCGGCCGCGGCGCCGTGCCCGAGCATGCCGCCGCGGCATCGCCCGAGACCCGCGCGCCGATGTGCAGGACATCGCCCATGAGCAACGCCCGACCCCCGTGACCGCCGAATTTTCCGAGAGTGAACGTGGCGCGACTGCCGAGATAGTCCGGCACGTCGAAGCCGCCGCGGACGGCGAGATAGGCTCGACAACCGGTATCGGCCGCGGCGCCGACGGTGAGAGTTTGGCCGCGCCGCACCGTCACCGGCTCCCAAAACGGCACGGGCACGCCCTCGAGCATCGCCGTCATGCGCGCACCGGTGAGACAAATGACCGTGTCGAGGTTGAACTTCAGGGTCGGACCCGAGACGGTGATTTCGAGGGCGACCGCCGTGTCTTGGTTGCCGAGCGCGCGATTGGCGAGCCGGAACGAGAGGCTGTCCATGGGGCCCGATGGCGGCACGCCGACATGCCAATAGCCGGTACGGCCGGGATAGTCCTGCAGTGTCGTCTGGGTACCGGCGACGAGCACCTCCACGGTCTGCGGGCGGTACTCGAAGGCCTCCAAGGCGCGTGTGGTCAGACGGCCCTCGGCAAACGCGGGATCCGCGACGAGCTGGCGCAGATAATCGAGATTCGTCTCGATCCCGGCCAAGGTCGTATCGGCAATGGCACGCCGCAAGGCGGCGAGCGCCGCCTCACGATCCGGACCCGAGACGATCAGCTTCGCGAGCAAGGGATCATAGAACGGCGAGACGACGGTGCCGTCGCCGACCCAGGTCTCGACCCGCACCGAACCGGGAAAGCGCGCGTGCGTGAGCAAACCGCTCGACGGTCGGAACTGGCGCCCCGGATCTTCGGCGTAGAGGCGCACTTGAATCGAAGCGCCGCAGCTCGCGGGTGCGACGAGTGCCTGCGGCTCGCCGGCCGCTTGCCGGATCATCCACTCGACCAGATCGATACCCGTGACCTCCTCGGTCACACCGTGTTCGACTTGCAAGCGCGTGTTCACCTCGAGGAAATAGAATTCCTCGCTGGCCACGTCGTAGACATACTCGACCGTACCGGCCGACTGATAGCCCACCGCGGCACCGAGGCGCACGGCCGACTCGCACAAACGCGCGCGCACGCTCGCCGAGAGACCGGGAGCCGGCGTTTCCTCGATGATTTTCTGGTTGCGCCGCTGGGTCGAGCAGTCGCGCTCGCCGAGTGCGATCACCCGGCCCGCGCCGTCGCCGAAAATCTGCACCTCGATGTGCCGGGCACGCTCGATGTACTTTTCGAGAAACAGTCCGCCTTGACTGAAGTTCTTCTTCGCCAGCCGCTCGACGCCCACGAACGCGGCGGCGAGTTCGGCCTCGCCGCGCACGAGCGACATGCCGATACCGCCGCCGCCGGCCGTGCTCTTGAGCATCACGGGATAGCCGATGCGTGCCGCCTCCTGCTGCGCCTCGGCCAAACTCGCGAGCAAGCCGCTGCCGGGCAGCAGCGGCACGTCATTGCGCGCAGCCAACTCCCGGGCACGATGTTTCAGACCGAAGTCGCGCATCTGCGCCGGCGTCGGGCCGATGAAGACCAGACCCGCGGCGGCGCAAGCCGCGGCGAACTCGCTGTTCTCGCTTAAGAAACCGTAGCCGGGATGGATCGCCTCGGCACCCGTGTCGCGCGCGGCGGCAAGGATCCCTGCTTCGCGCAGATAGCTTTCCGCCGCCGGGCCGGGGCCGAGCAGCACGGCCTCGTCGGCCTGCAGCACGTGGGGCGCATCCCGGTCGGCATCCGAGTACACGGCCACCGACGCGATCCGCAGCCGTGCGAGCGTGCGCAAAATTCGGCACGCGATCTCGCCGCGATTAGCGACGAGAACCTTACTGAACATCCGCTGGCCAGATCAGCACTTCGAGCGGCGTGGGGTTGTAGGCATTGCAGGGATTGTTGAGCTGCGGACAGTTGGAGATCAGCACCACGAGATCCATCTCGGCACGCAACTCGACGTATTGACCAGGACCGCTCAAGCCGTCGGCAAACGTCAGGCCGCCGTCCGGCGTGATCGGCACGTTCATGAAGAAATTGATGTTGTGCGTGAGATCGCGCTTCGAGAGACCGAAGCGTTCGTGCGTGTTGACCGCGAGCACGTAGCTGTCGCGACAGGCGTGCATCGTGCCCTTCTCGAGAGCGTACCGCACCGTGTTCGACTCCGTGGCGCACGCGCCCCCCAGCGTGTCGTGACGGCCGACGGTGTCGGCGACGATCTCGGCGAGCACACGACAGGAGGTGGACCGCAATTTGGAGCCCGTGCTCAAATAGACATTGCCCTGCTCGCGCAGCGTGTCGATCGCACTATAGCGCTCCGCCGTATCATCGGCGCTGAAGAACAGGGTATCGGCCGCTTGGTTGCCCTCGACGTCGACGATGCGCAGGTACTCGCCGCGCCGCACGGTCTCGATCCAGTAATCGCCCGCGGGGATGATCTTGCAATAACGGGCGTCGGCTGGCTCGCGGGGACTGGTCGAACGCATGCTCAAGCTCCCGCGCTCGTGCTTGCGCCCGCACCGAGGGCGGCGCGATAGAGTTCCGTGTTGGCGAAGCCGCGACCGTTTTCGGGCCGGAAATTGCGGCAAAAATCGTCGGCGCCGACGGGCGCGGCGCGGTCGATCGTGATTCGCACCGCGCGCCGCGGATAGCTCGCTGCCGGGTTCAGGGGGTGCGGACAGGTGTGCAATAGCACGAGCGTATCCATTTCAAAACGTAGTTCGACGGCACGTCCGGGGCCGGAGTTGGCGGGATCGAAGTGCATGCTGCCGTCCGCGCCGATCGCGAGCTTGCTGAACCAGTTGACGTTGGCGGCAAGATCACGGCGACCCAAGCCGTACTTGCCGGCTTCGACCAGAAACGCGTCGTGGCCGTTTTGGGTCCATTCATTGCGCACGTCTTGATAGCTTTGCTCGCCCCAGCGCGCGGCGACCAATTCGCGGTTGGCGTTGCCCCCGACCGTGTCGTGCCAACCGACGTCGTCGGCAACGATGGAACAGAAGATCCGCCCCATGTCGGAGTACAGACAATGGCCGCGGGTCAGCTTGAAGGTGTGCTGACACTTCAGGGTATCCGGCGCGTTGTAGCGTTCGAGCGGATTGCGCGGGTTGTAGAACAGCATGCCGACGTTGGCGCCGCCCTGTTCGTCGACGAGCCGCAAGCTTGAACCCCAGCCCAAGGTGATGGACCAGTGCTTGCCGCCTTCGATCACGGTTTCATAGATCACGTAGAGTCTCCTCGAGAAGCCCCGGGTTAGATTTCCAGAACGGAAGATCATCCCGAGGACGCCACAACCGCCTCGACATCGATCTCCCGGGCTTTTATCCCGCCGTGTATCCTTGCAACTTCCAAGTTGAAGCTCGCAAGGACTGCCTCTCTCGGACCAGACGCCTGCGCAGGCAGGTCGGAACCCTAGACGCACATTTGGTGTGAAAAAAGAGTAGCAAATCCGATGCGCGCATTCAACGCAGCGCCAGCAACTCGCGAGAGGAAACGATGCCCAGCAGCTCCCCGGAAACCGCCTTCCCGAATCTCAGCATCGCCGCGCTGCTCGGCGCGTATCGCAGCGGTCAGCTACGGGTGGCCGAGCTGATCGAGGCCGTGCAGGCGCGCGCGGATCACGCCGAAGAGCGCCATGTCTGGATCTCCCGCCTGTCACGCGAGCAAGTGGGCCACTACGTCGCAGCGCTCGCGCAGCGCTCTGCGGACTCCTTGCCGCTCTATGGCATCCCGTTCGTGATCAAGGACAACATCGATCTGGCGGGCATCGCCACGACGGCCGGGTGCCCCGACTATGCCTACACGCCGAACCACTCCGCCACGGTCGTCGCACGACTCATCGATGCGGGCGCGATCCCGCTCGGCAAGACCAATCTCGATCAGTTCGCGACCGGCCTGGTCGGCGTGCGCTCGCCTTACGGCGCTTGCCGCAACAGCTTCGATGGCCGCTACATCTCCGGCGGCTCGAGTTCCGGGTCGGCGGTCGCCGTGGCAACCGGCCTCGCGAGCTTTGCCTTGGGCACCGACACGGCCGGCTCTGGCCGCGTACCCGCGGCCTTCAATAATTTGATCGGCCTGAAGCCGAGCATCGGCCGCTTGAGCACCCGCGGTGTCGTGCCCGCGTGCCGCTCGCTCGATTGCGTCTCCATTTTTGCGCTCACCGCGGAGGATGCGGCCACGGTGCTCGACGCGGCCGAAGGCTTCGATCCAGCGGATGCTTATTCCCGACGCCTCGAGGATGCGCCGATTTCGGCGCTGCGCTTCGGCGTGCCGCGCGCCGACCAGCTGCAATTCTTCGGCGACGAGGAGTATGCGGCGCTGTTCGCCGCGGCCGACAGACGGCTGGAAAGTCTCGGCGGAACACGTGTCGAACTGGATTTCGCAGCCTTTCTCGAGGCGGCGCGGCTGCTGTACGAAGGACCCTGGGTGGCGGAACGCTACGCGGCGGTGGGCGCCTTCCTCGAAGCGCGCCCGGCATCGTTCCATGCCGCGACCCGCCAGATCATTGCCGGCGGCAAGACGCCCGCCGCGTACGCTGCCTTCGAGGCGCAATACCGGCTGCAGGAGCTGCGCCGTGCGAGCGAGGCGGCCTGGAGGCAGGTGGACTTGATCCTCACTCCGACCGCGGGCTCGATCTATCGCATCGCGGACGTCGAGGCCGAGCCGCTGCGCCTCAATGCGACGCTCGGCTACTACACGAATTTCATGAACCTGTTCGACCTCGCCGGCGTTGCCGTGCCGACCGGCTTTCGCAGCGACGGTCTGCCCTTCGGTGTCACGCTGGTCGGACCCGTGGCCACGGAACATGCGCTGCTCATGATCGCGGGGCGGCTGCACCGTGAGTCCGTGCAAACCGTCGGTGCGACCGGGACGCCGCTGCGCACGCCGCTGCGCACGCCGCTGTCTCCGGCGGCGGCGCCCACACCGCCGAAGGCAGGCGCGATGCAAGGTCCCGCCTATCTGCCGCTCGCGGTTTGCGGCGCGCACATGACCGGTCTGCCTCTGAACGGACAGCTGCTCGAACGCGGCGCCTACCTTTTGCAGAGCACGACGACGGCACCCGCCTATCGCTTCTATGCCCTGCCTGGCGGTCCACCGCATCGCCCCGGACTGATCCGGGTCGGCAGCGGCGGCGCGAAAATCGATGTCGAGGTCTGGGCGGTCCCGGCCGAACACCTCGGTTCCTTCGTGGCCGGCATCCCCGCGCCGCTGGGCATCGGCAAATTGGAACTCGCCGACGGCTCGCGTGTGCCCGGATTCATTTGCGAAGGCATCGCAGCCGAAGGCGCGACCGACATCACGCACTTCGGCGGTTGGCGGCCGTTCCTCGCTCAGGCCACGCAGTGAGCGCGGTCCGTGCGAGCGGCTTCGGGATCGCCGCTCTGCCCAGGATCGTCCGCGGTCGGGGTAGTTGCTTGTACGACGCCGACGGCAAGCGCTACCTCGACGGCTCCGGCGGCCCGGCGGCCTTCAGCGTGGGGCATGCGCACCCCGAGATCAATGCCGCGATCATGCGGCAGCTCGAGGAGGTTGCCTGCGGCTATCGCTACCTCTATACGAGTTCCGCGCTCGAAGAGTTGAGCGCGGCGCTGCTGGGTCTTTGCGGCGGCGCGTATCAAGAGATTGTTTTCACCAGCAGCGGCTCGGAGGCTGTCGAGTCCGCGCTCAAGATCGCCTTGCAGCACTTTGCCGCGCGCGGACTACCGCGCAAACGGCATTTCATCGCGCGCCACCGCTCCTGGCACGGCAATACCCTGGGCGCCCTGTCGGTCTCCGGCTTCGCGCAGCGGCGACAATCGTTCGAAGGCAGCCTGCTCGACGTGTCCTTCGTGCGCGCTGCGAACGTCTACCGGCCGCCCGCGGGGACGGCTGCCGCGCAGCTGCCCCAAGTGCTGGCCGACGAACTCGAGCAAACGATCCTGGCGCGCGGCGCCGAGAACGTTGCGGCCTTCATCTTCGAGCCCATCGTCGGCGCGGCGGGCGGCGTCGTACCGGCACCGGAGGGCTACGCGGCGGCCATGCAGGCGGTCTGCCGCCGCCACGACGTGCTCATGATCGCCGACGAAGTCATGTGCGGTTCGGGACGCAGCGGCACGTGGCGCACCTTGGCCCACGACGGCGTCGTCGCCGACATCATGGCCATCGCCAAGGGTCTCGCCGGCGGCTACATCCCTCTTGCTGCGACACTCTGTACCGCCAGGGTGTCGGGCCCGATCCTGAGCGAGCACGGCGCGTTTCAGACGGGCCATACGTTTTCGGGTCATACGGCGGCCTGTGCCGCCGGCCTCGCCGTCCAAGGCTTGATTGACCGCGAGCGACTGGTCGAGCGCGTCAGCCGGCGCGGGGCTGAGTTCCAAACGGCGCTGCGCGCCGCGCTCGCCCGCTTCGCGGAAGTCGGCGACGTCCGTGGTCGCGGCTTTTTCCTCGGCATCGAATTCGTCGCCGACCCCGTCACCAAGGCACCCTTCCCGCGCGAGCGGGCACTGAGCTTCGACATCGGCGCACGTGCGTTCCGCGATGGTCTGATTTGTTATCCCTGCGCCGGCAACGTCGACGGGCAATCCGGCGACACGATCATTCTCGCGCCGCCGTACAACGCGAGCGACGCCGAACTCGAGGAAATCCTGAGCAAACTCACCACGGCCGTCGCAGCCGCTCTGGCCTCGAAGCCCTGAAACAGGCCTTGCCTCGATCCTGGACCGCGGCTTGACGAGGCCGAGTCTTCTCTGGTACCTTTACTAAACAAGGTAGCTTCCCTAAAAATCTGCAATCCTGTCCATGCCGCTCGACCAGAAATTCAGCCCCATCCGCAAGGGCCTGCTCGAATTCCTCGTCCTGCGGATCGTCAGTGCTGCGACCGTCTACGTCCCCGATATCTTGAAGCGTCTGGCCGATACGGAATTTGCCACCCAGGAAGGCACGCTCTATCCGCTGCTCAGCAAATTGCGCCGCGAGGGACTCGTCGATTACCTCTGGCAGGAATCAGACAGCGGTCCACCGCGCAAGTATTACCGCCTCACCGACTCCGGCCGCACGCACCTCGCGGACTTGGACGCTTATTGGGCGCTGATCAACAAGACCATTTCCAGTCTCGGGAGCTGAACATGCAGAAGGTCATCACGATCAGCCTCAA
>Ga0116231_10013909_pt1 | contig 11053 bp, 6 predicted proteins | sample S1TSphgellanicum_2_FD_89695 | JGI IMG/M metagenome (GOLD analysis project Ga0116231, IMG submission 89695) | Host-associated microbial communities from peat moss isolated from Minnesota, USA - S1T2_Fd - Sphagnum magellanicum MG | ecosystem: Host-associated > Plants > Peat moss > Unclassified...
CGGATAATGCACCGGTCGACAAGCTGCGCGGGAAGCCTGAGAAATTCGCGGAACATTACAATCAAGCCCGGCTCTTCTATGAGAGCCAGACACCGACCGAGCAGGCGCACCTCATCGCGGGCTTCCGTTTCGAACTGAGCAAAGTCAGCGTGCCCGCGATTCGCGAGCGCATGGTCGCGTCATTATTAAACGTTTCGGAGGATCTGGCCGAGGCGGTCGCCAAAGGTCTCGGCATCGAACTGCCCGCGCCGATGCCGCGCGCGCTACGCAGCCCACCCGTTCCCGAGGTCAGTCGGTCCAAGGCTCTATCGCTGTTCGCGCTGCCCGGTGACGGCGGGATTGCAACGCGAAAGATTGCGATCCTGATCGCCGAGGGCATCGAGTCGGCCACCGTGACGGCTCTGCTCGGCGCGCTCGCCGATGCGGGTGCGGTGCCTCGATTGCTCGGCCTACGGCTCGGCTCGGTGCGCGGAAGCGACGGCGAACGCTTCGAGATCGACGCGACGCTCGAGAATTCTCCGTCCGTGCTGTTCGACGCGATGGTATTGCCGGCCGGCGAAGAGGCTTTGCGTGCGCTCGAGGCGGCCGGGCAGACCGCCGAGTTCATCAAGGACCAGTACCGCCACGGCAAGACGATTCTCGCACTCGGGACCTCCGCGCGGCTGCTTGCCGGCCTCGGTATCGCCACGAACCTGCCCGACGGTGAGCCCGACCCGGGCTTGACGTCCGATGCACGAGCCTTCATCGCGGCCGTCGCACGTCACCGTCATCCGGAACGGGACCGTGATCCACCGGCCATATGACGCATCGCGTAGGAAGGCCCTGACAGCGAAAGCGCCGCTGCGATGATTGAGCAGCCGCGCGCGGCTGCGCAAACTTCAAACCTCGCAACAATAACGTCGCAAGACAAGGGAACTACCATGGGTCGCGGAATTTTGCTTTGGATGCTGGGCGTGCCACTACCGGTCATCTTGCTGCTCGCCATGTGCTCGCACCACTAGCGTGCACCCATGAACGACCGAGTTTTTCCGGCGACGGTCGACGCCGTCGTGACGGCACCGAAGTCGCAAGCCGCCGCCTCGTGGCCGGCCATCTTTTCGGGGGCCTTCGTCGCCGTTTCGGCGTCGCTGATCTTGATGTTCGTGGGCTCAGGCCTCGGCTTGACGTCCTTATCCGCGTGGTCCAGCGCGGGTGCAGCTATCAAGGCCCTGACCGTCAATGCCGCCATCTGGCTCATCGTGACGCAGTGGTTCTCGGCCGCGCTCGGCGGCTACATCGCGGGACGCTTGCGGACGCGTTGGCACGGCACGCATGCGCACGAAGTTTTCTTTCGCGATACCGCGCATGGTCTGATCACGTGGTCGGTGGCGACCGTGTTCGTCGCGGCGGTGCTGACATCCACGTTGTGGAGCGCGGTCGGCGCCGGTGTGCATGCCACGGCCGACGTCGCGAGCGGCGTACCGGTCCCGGCGCAAGAGACCTATGCGACCGACGTGCTGTTCCGGCCGGCGCCGGGGGCGCCGGCCACGGACGCGGCCGTGCCACGGGCTGAACTCCAGCACATCATGACCAATGCGGCGATGACAGGCCAGTTTCCGGACGCGGACCGCAGCTACCTCGGCAACTTGGTCGCGACGCGAAGCGGGATACCGGTCGCAGACGCCCAAAAACGAGTCGACGAATTCATCACGAAGACCGAAGCGGCGGAAACCCAGGCGCGAGCCGCGGCCGACACCGCACGCAAGGATGCCGCGGAGGCGGCGCTCTACATCGCGTTGTCCTTGCTCGTGGGCGCGTTCATCGCGAGTGTTTCGGCTGCACTCGGCGGACGGCTGCGGGACCTTCACCCCTGAATGAATGACACGGCTGCGGTCCTGCGGCCCGCGCTCGTCGCTTGGGTTGCACTGCAGCTGCGTCTCAGCTTGATTGCCGTCTACTGTCGGTTGGTGGCGGCCTCCGTGTTATCGTAATGCATGCCTACTTTATTCGACCCGATTGAGTTTGGCGCCATTCACGCGGCGAACCGCATCGCGATGGCGCCCTTGACTCGCAACCGCGCAGACGCGGACCGAGTGCCGTCGCCGCTGGCATCGACCTATTACGCGCAGCGCGCCGGCGCGGGTTTGATCGTCTCTGAGGCGACGCAAATTTCGCCGACGGGTCAGGGCTATTTCGCGACGCCCGGAATCTATAGCGAGCCGCAAGTCGCCGGCTGGCACCGCGTGACCGATGCGGTGCACGCCGCGGGTGGCAAGATCGTGCTGCAGCTGTGGCACGTCGGGCGCATCTCGCACGTGTCGCTGCAGCCGAACGGGGAGTGGCCCGTCTCCAGCACGTCGCGACGCGCGAACGTCAAAACGTTCACGGCCGCGGGCTTCGAGGACGTGTCCCCGCCACGCGCGCTGCGCCTCGATGAGCTTCCCGGCGTCGTCGCCGACTACGCAGCCGCGGCGCGCCGCGCGATCGAGGCCGGCTTCGACGGCGTCGAGATTCACGGTGCCAACGGCTATTTGCTGGAGCAGTTCCTGCGTGACTCGATCAACGACCGCACGGATGCGTATGGCGGCTCACGCGAGAACCGCATGCGCTTGCCGCTCGAGGTCGTCGCGGCCGTGGTGGCGGCCATCGGCGCCGACCGTACCGGCATGCGCCTCTCGCCCGTGACGCCGGCCAATGACGCGGGGCAGGACTCCGACGCCCAAGGCTTGTTCAACGACTTCGTCGAACGTTTGAGTCGGCTCGAGCTCGCGTTCGTACACGTGGTCGAAGGAGCGACCGGCGGACCCCGCGACACCATACCGTTCGACTTCCAGGCGCTGCGCGCGCGTTTCAAGGAGAGGAACCCGCGAGGTGCTTGGATCGTCAACAACGGCTACACGCGCGCGATGGCGCTCGAAGCGGTCGCGAGCGGCTACGCCGACATGGTCGCATTCGGCAAGTTGTACATCAGCAATCCCGACCTCGCCCTGCGCCTGCGCCTCGATGCGCCGCTCGCCAAGCCGAATCAAGCGACCTTCTACGGCGGAGGCGCAGCCGGCTATACCGACTACCCCACGCTCGCCGAGGCGCAGGCCGCGAGCTAGCGCATGGGCTCGAGCGCGCCGCCGCACACTCACGGCTATTCACACGGCGAGGAGATCGCGCATTCGCTGACCGCCGCCGTCGGGGTCGTCGCGATGCTGGTCGGCATTCCGTGGCTCGTCGTGACCGCGGCCGCGCATGGCGGCGCGTGGCGTGTGATCGGCGCCTTGGCTTTCGGTGCCGGCGCACTGATGATGTTCGGCACGTCGACGCTCTATCATGCGGCGCGTCGGCCCGAGGTCAAATCCGTACTGCGCAAGCTCGATCACTCCGCGATCTACTTGCTGATCGCGGGCACCTACACGCCCTTCACGATCGGGGTCGTGCGCGGTTCACTGGGCTGGGCGCTGTTCGGCATCGTCTGGGCGCTCGCGGTGTTCGGCGTCGTTGCGAAAATGGCCGGCGGCCTGCTGCGCATCCCGCTGCTCTCGACGGCCTTGTACGTGCTCATCGGCTGGATCGGCGTCGTCGCGGTCAAACAGCTGTGGACCAATCTCACGGGCGCCGAATTCGCGTGGGTCATCGCGGGCGGCATCTGTTACACCGGCGGCGTGCCGTTCTACCTTTGGAAGCGGCAGCCGTACGCGCACGTGGTCTGGCATCTGTTCGTGCTCGGCGGCGTCGCCTGCCATTTCGTCGCGATCTTCAGCATCATCAGCGCGCAGCGCGCCTGAGAGGCGCTTCTTCAGTTCGTGTCGGCCTAGTCCTACAAGCGCGGCGCCCGGTTGCCACCGCGCCGGCGAAACTGAAATACTGGTTCAATCGCCGCGCCGCCCGGGAAAATGGTTTGACGCGATCCGGCTCAAAAAATATGGGTCTCGACTTTCTCATCGGCGGCGGCGAGATGGGCGAGCGCATGCGTCAATTCGACTGGAGTCGCACGCCGCTCGGCGCCGCGGCCGAATGGCCGCAATCGCTCAAGACGATCGTGCGCGTCATGCTCGACTCGAGTTACGCGATGTGGATGCTGTGGGGACCGGAGTTCACGTTCTTCTGCAACGACGCCTATCTGCCCACGGTCGGGCTCAAACGCGACTGGGTGCTCGGCGCGCGTTCGGACAAAGTCTGGGAGGAGATCTGGTCCGACATCGGGCCGCGCATTCAACGCGTGCTCGCCGAAGGCAAGGCAACCTGGGACGAGGCGCTGTTGTTGTTCCTCGAGCGCAGCGGCTTTCCCGAGGAGACTTACCACACGTTCTCGTATAGCCCGGTCTACGACGACGACAACCGCATCGCCGGCATGCTGTGCGTCGTCACCGAGGTCACTGAACGCGTGATCAGCGAACGCCGCCTGCGCGTGCTGCGTGATCTCGCGCAGTGGCCACGCTCGAACACGACCCAGGAAGTTTGCGAGCGACTGCTGGGGACGCTGGCCGGCGACCCGCTCGATGTTCCGTTTGCCGCCTTGTACACGCTCGAACCCACCTCCGAGTCCCTGGTTCTAGCGAGGCATTATGGCGATCTGCCGCCGCGCCTATGCCCTCCCAAAATTGCGCTGACCGACGCGGCTAGCCCTTGGCCGATCGCGGCCGCTCTTTGGGACGGCCTTCCCGCGCTCGTCGCTTTGCCCGCCGGTGAGGACGCCATTGCCGCGCCTTTGTGGCCGGAGCGCGTGACTCAGGCTCTCGTGTTACCGGTGCAGCATGGTTCGGCGACGAGCCTCGCCGCGCTCATCGCGGGCGTCTCGCCGCGGCGCCCCTTGGACGAGGCCTATCGCGGCTTTTTCAACCTCGTCGCGAGACAGTTCGGAGCGGCGATCGCCGACGTTCAGACCTACGAAACCGAACGGCGCCGTGCGGAGTCCTTGGCCGAGATCGACCGGGCCAAGACGGTGTTCTTCTCGAATGTCAGTCATGAGTTTCGGACGCCGCTGACCCTCATGCTGGGTCCGCTCGGCGAGATCATCGCCAATCCCTCGACGCCCGAACCGGTGCGGCGCGACGTCGAAATGGCACAACGCAATGCGCTGCGCCTCCTGCGCCTCGTGAACAGCCTGCTCGATTTCTCGCGCTTCGAGGCCGGGCGCGTGCACGCCAGCTTCGAACCCGTCGATCTGGCCGCGCTCACGCGCGAGATCGCCGGCAGCTTCGACTCGATCATCGGCAAGGCGGGCATCGATTTTCGCGTCGCTTGCGAGCCGCTCGGCGAGCCGGTGTACGTCGACCGAAACCTATGGGAGCAGGTCGTGCTCAACTTGCTGTCGAACGCCTTCAAGTTCACGTTCAACGGTACGATCTCGGTGCGCGTCTGGCGCGAGCACTCGCTGGCCGTGCTCGAGGTTGCAGACACCGGCGTCGGCATACCGAGCGCGGAGATTCCACGGCTGTTCGAGCGCTTTCACCGCGTCAGCGGCGCCCTCGGACGCAGCCACGAGGGAACCGGCATCGGTCTCGCGCTCGTGCAAGAGATCGTGAAGTTGCACGCTGCGACGATCGCGGCGGAAAGCACGCCCGGCCGCGGCACGACCTTTCGCGTCGCGGTGCCACTCGGCAAGGCACATCTGCCCGCGGAGAGCGTGCAGGAAGGCACCCCGGAAGCAGCCCCGTTCTTGAATGCCGAGAGTTTCGTGCGCGAGGCCATGCAATGGCTCCCGAATTCCGGTGTGGCGGAATCGACCGAAGTTCTGCGCGGCGCCGACGAACCACCCGGCCACGAGCAGCGCTTCGCATCGACGTTCGGCGCTCGCATCGTGCTGGCCGATGACAATGCCGACATGCGGCGCTACGTCGGCGGGCTCCTCGCCCCCCGTTACCACGTGGAGTCCGTTGCGGACGGCGAGCAGGCGCTCGCCGCGATCCGGCGCCGGCGGCCGGAGCTGCTGCTGAGCGACGTGATGATGCCGCGTCTCGACGGTCTCGGCTTGCTCAAGGCGCTGCGCGGCGACGAAAAGCTGCGCGATTTGCCGGTCATCTTGTTATCGGCGCGGTCCGGCGAGGAGTCGCGCATCGAGGGTCTCGGCAGCGGCGCCGACGACTATCTCGTCAAGCCGTTCACGCCACGCGAGCTGCTCGCACGCGTGGGTTCGCTGATCGAACTGACGCGCCTGCGCGCCGAACGCACGGCAGAATTCGAAACCCTGCTCAAGGCGGCGCCGCTCGGCATGTATCTCGTCGATGCCGAGCTGTGCATCCGGGAGGTCAACCCGATCGCGCGGCCTCTGTTCGACGGCATCCCGGGTTTGATCGGGCGCAAGCTCGGCGATGTTGTGCGCCTGCTGTGGTCGGCCGAGCTCGCCGAGGAGACCGTGCGTTTGTTCCGGCACACGCTGGCGACCGGCGAGTCGCACTTCGTGCCGGAACGCATCGAGCGTCGACTCGATCGCGAGGAGGACGAATACTACGAGTGGCTCCTACACCGGATTCCGCTGCCGGAGGGTCGTTTCGGCGTGGTCTGCTATTTTCGCGACATCTCGGCCCAAGTGCGCGTCCGCCAGCAGCTGCAGACCGCCGACCGGCAAAAGGACGAATTTCTCGCCATGCTCGCGCACGAACTGCGCAATCCCCTCGCGCCGATTTATGCCGCGAGCGAGTTCCTGTCGCGCACACTCGGTGAACAGCCGCAAGCACAGGTCGCCATCGCGACGATCAAGCGCCAGGCAACCGCGCTCACGCGGCTCGTCGATGACCTGCTCGATGTCTCGCGGATCACCCAGGGTCGTATCGAGCTGAAGCGCGAAACGCTCGACCTCTCGCGCGTCATCGCGCAGGCACTGGAGACCGTCGAGCCGATCATGCGCGAGAAGCGGCACCGCGTGTTCATCACGACGAGCTACCAAGCGCTGTACGTCAGCGGCGACTTCGTGCGTCTCGCGCAATGCTTCATCAATCTGCTCACGAATGCGGCGAAATACACGGATGTCGGCGGTCAAATCCGCGTGGAAACGCGCGCCGAAGACGGCAGTGCCGTCATCGACGTCGTGGATTCCGGAGTCGGCATGTCCGCCGATCTGCTGCCGCGCGTGTTCGATCTGTTCGTGCAGAGCGACCGTACGCTCGACCGATCCCAAGGTGGATTGGGCATCGGTCTTTCGGTCGTCAAACGCCTCGTGGAGATGCACGGCGGCCAGGTGGCAGCGCGCAGCACCGGCGCGGGCCACGGTTCCACATTTGAAGTTCGCTTGCCGCTCGTCGCGCCGGTCGCGGCCGCGGGTCCCGAGGCGGAGCCGGTCAAGGCCGCATCCCGACGCGTTTTCATCGTCGACGACAACGTCGACGCCGCCGACACGCTCGCGATGCTGCTCGAGCTCGAGGGTCACGAAGTGCGCACGGTGCATAATCCCGGCGACGCGATCGAACAAATCGAAGACTTCCGGCCCGATGTCGCGCTCGTCGACATCGGCCTCCCCGACATCGATGGCTATGAACTCGTGCAACGCCTGCGCCAACGGCCCGCGATGGCCGCCGTCAAATTCGTCGCCGTCACGGGTTATGGCCAGCTCGAAGATCGGCGCCGCGTGCGCGACGCGGGCTTTGATGACCACCTCGTCAAACCGGTCAGCATGCCGGCACTCGTGCGCACGCTGATCGGACCCTGAACGACGAGCAATTGGGTTACTGACCTACAGCGGCACCCGATCCCCGCACGGTAATTTCCCGCCATGGCCACCGAGAACCCCAATCATCCGGCACCGGATCAGATTCCCGATAACGAGCGTACGGGCAACGAACCGAATCCCTCGGGGCATCACCCCAAGGACGCGGGGGACCACCCGAACGCGCCGCCACGGGCGCGCTGAGCCTCAGGCCGCCGGCTGAGCGTCAGGCCGCCGCGGACAACGGCGAGCGGATCAAGTAGTCGAACGCGCTCAACGAGGCCTTCGCGCCTTCGCCGACCGCAATGACGATCTGCTTGTAGGGAACCGTCGTGCAATCGCCGGCCGCGAATACGCCCGGGACCGACGTGAGACCGCGCGCATCGACCTCGATTTCACCGCGCGGCGACAGCTTGACCGTGCCCTTGAGCCAATCCGTGTTCGGCACGAGGCCGATTTGCACGAACACGCCCGCGAGTTCGACCGTGCGCAGCGTGCCCGTCGTGCGATCCTTGTAGACGAGCCCCGTGACGCGTTGGCCGTCCCCCTGCACTTCGGTGGTTTGCGCACTCGTGATGACGGTCACGTTCGGCAGGCTATGCAACTTGCGCGTCAGCACCGCATCGGCACGCAGTTGCGCGTCGTACTCGATCAAGGTCACATGACTCACGATGCCGGCCAGATCGATGGCCGCCTCCACGCCCGAGTTGCCGCCGCCGATCACGGCGACGTGCTTGTTCTTGAACAGCGGCCCGTCGCAGTGCGGGCAATAGGCGACACCGCGATTGCGATACTCGCGCTCGCCCGGCACGTTGATTTCGCGCCAGCGTGCGCCGGTCGCGAGCACCACCGAGCGCGCCTTCAAGGAAGCGCCGCTCGTGAAGCGGACTTCGATGAGCTCCCCCGGCGTCAAGCTTTCGGCACGCTGCAAATTCATGATGTCGACTTCATAGCTCTGCACGTGCTGCTCGAGGCCCGTGGCGAGCTTGGGACCATCCGTCGACTTGACCGAGATGAAGTTCTCGACTCCGACCGTATCGAGCAACTGGCCACCGAAGCGCTCGGCGGCGATGCCGGTACGGATGCCCTTGCGCGCCGCATAGATCGCGGCCGCCGCGCCGGCGGGACCCCCGCCGATCACGAGCACGTCGAAAGGCTCCTTCGCGCTCAAGCGAGCCGTTTGCCGCTCGGCCGCGCCGGAATCGAGTTTCGCGACGATCTCCTCGAGTTCGAGCCGACCCTGGCCGAACGGCTCTCCGTTCAGAAACACGGTCGGCACGGCCATGACCTGCCGCTTCTCGACTTCCGCTTGGAATAAGGAGCCGTCGATCATCGTATGGCGGATCTTCGGATTGATGACCGACATCAAGTTCAGCGCCTGCACGACGTCCGGGCAGAGCTGGCAGCTCAGAGAAATGAAGGTCTCGAACCGAAACTCGCCTTCGAGCGCGCGAATTTGCTCGAGCACGCCGGCCTCCGCCTTGGGCGGGTAACCGCCGACCTGGAGCAGCGCGAGCACGAGCGACGTGAACTCGTGGCCCATCGGGATGCCGGCGAAGCGCACGCGCGCATCGGCGCCCGGTTCGCGGATCGCAAACGAGGGCTTGAGTTCGGCATCATCATGCACGACGTCGACCGTGACGAGCGGCGAGGCCGCCGCGACGTCGGCGAGCAGCTCGAGCATTTCGCGCGAACTGTCGCCGTGGTCGACCGAGGCCAGGATTTCGACCGGCCGCGTGAGCCGCTCGAGGTAGCCTTTGAGCTGCGCTTGGACGTTGCTATCGAGCATGATGACACCTGGGGCCGCCGCGGGCGCGGCCGTTACTTAAGCTCGTTCAGATCTTGCCGACGAGGTCGAGCGACGGAGCCAGAGTCTTGGCGCCCGGCGTCCACTTCGCGGGGCATACTTCGCCCGGATGCGAGGCGACGTACTGCGCGGCCTGCACTTTGCGCAGCAGTTCCTTCGCGTCACGACCGATGCCGTTGTCGTGCACTTCGATGATCTTGATGTGACCGGCCGGATCGATGACGAAGGTGCCGCGATACGCGAGGCCTTCCGCCTCGATTAACACCTCGAAGTTGCGCGACAGCGCGAGCGTCGGATCGCCGACCAGAGGATACTGGACCTTCTTGATCGTATCCGACGTGTCGTGCCAGGCCTTGTGCGTGAAATGCGTATCGGTCGAGACGCCGTAGATTTCAACGCCCAACTTCTTGAATTCCGGGTAGACATCGGCGAGGTCGCCGAGTTCGGTCGGGCACACGAACGTGAAGTCAGCCGGATAGAACACGAATACCGACCACTTTCCTTTGAGATCTTCGTTGCTGACGGTCACGAACTTGCCGTTGTGATAAGCCGTTGCTTTGAATGGTTTGACTTCTGTATTGATGAGAGACATGCAATGGTTTCCTCGAGCAAGGTTTTGAAACGAGGTGCATCATACAACGCTACGGCGATCGTCGATATGAATAATTGTTATCGTGTCGATAGGCATTGACTATCGTTCCCGCGGCGTCGCGCCGCGCCGCGCGGCGCCCTCCGCGCGCTGTGCTACCGTGGCGCCTATTTTTGGGGGCGGAGACGATCTTGCGATGCGATAAGCCAATGAGTCGAGCGCGCGCCCGGCTGACGGCGGCGCTAGCGGCGCTGTGCGCCACGGCGATCGCAAGCGCCGCGGCGCCGTCCGCCGTGCCCCCCGCGGCTCGCCGCCCGCTCGCCGCAGAGGACTTCTACCGCACGCTGCTCGTCTCCGAGCCGACGCTGTCGCCCGACGGCGCCTGGATTGCGTACATCGTGACGGGCAATGACCGCGCCGACGACGCGCCGCGCAGCGCGCTTTGGATGGTCAGTTGGGACGGGACGCAGCGGCTCGCGCTCAGCAATCCGGCGCACGGCACCCATGCACCGCGGTGGAGTCCCGACGGCCGGTATCTCGCGTTCTTGCGCACGGCCGACGGCGACGATCGCACGCAGCTCCTGTTGCAGGATCGCCGCGGCGGTGAGCCACGAGCGGTCTATGAAACCAAGGACGACGTCGGCGCGTACGACTGGTCGCCCGACGGCAAGCGGCTCGTGCTCGCGATCCTGCGCGCACCCGAAGAGCCCAAGACCCCGAAACCGATCGTCATTGACGCGCTGCATTTCAAACAGGACGAGGACGGCTATTTGGCGGCCGGTGCGCGGCGGCATCTCGAGCTGTTCGATCTCGCGAGCGAGTCGGTCGAACCGCTCACGAGCGACGCCGCTTTCAGCGAGGATCAACCGGCCTGGTCGCCGGACGGCAGCCGGATCGCGTTCGTGCGCACGCACGGCGCCGGTGTCGATGACGACGGGCGCGAGGAAATCGACGTGATCGCCGCGCGACCGGGCGCGACGGCCGTGCGAATCGCGAAACCCTATGCTCCCAACAATCAGAAGCTCGCCTGGAGTCCCGACGGCAC
>Ga0116231_10013912_pt1 | contig 11050 bp, 9 predicted proteins | sample S1TSphgellanicum_2_FD_89695 | JGI IMG/M metagenome (GOLD analysis project Ga0116231, IMG submission 89695) | Host-associated microbial communities from peat moss isolated from Minnesota, USA - S1T2_Fd - Sphagnum magellanicum MG | ecosystem: Host-associated > Plants > Peat moss > Unclassified...
GGGGGGCAGGGGTAATTGCTCATGCGTAGAAATACTCAATTCACATGCATTACCCCTTTTCGGGTATCCCATAAAACCTTTGGGTTCCATAACATATATTTTGGAATTTGGAAAGGTATTGCATAACTTTAGCAAAACCTAAAAGGCAAGCAATACACACATATTTTGCGATAATATTGTAAACCATGAGGCAAATTTTTTTTAAAAAAATATTTATTCCATGCTATATCATGCGAGGGTATTGTAAAGTTCTTCACATTGATGGTAGAAAGGACTACTTGAACAAAGTTATGGAGTTTAAATGCAATACTTGCATCATTTTGGGATATTTACATTCACCATGAAACGTGAATGGGTATTGCATAGCCCTATCAAAACTTTAAAAAAATACAATACTTGCACCATATTATGATAATATCCTAAACCATGATACAAATGAAGATATTGTCAAGTTACTCACATTGATGGTAAAACATAATAAAACTATCACAAAAATGTTGGTATTGTAGGTACGCATCAGAACTTTGTTGAATAAACTTTATATATGTGGCCAATATTGCAATATTTTCATGTACATAACCAACAATTTTGCATTGGTCCATTTATGAGTTTGAAAATGTGTTTCCATGATATTTAATGTATATTTTAAAAAATTTAAGATAATGTTTTTAAAAAGATATTATATATTTAAGAATGTAAACATTTAATAAATCCACACTATTTAATTAAATAGAGATTAAAAAAATATATATTATGTCTCATTGTCAATGGACTTATTAATAAAGTAATAAACATATTGCATTTGCACTTCAACATTCTACTCAATACCATCAATGTGACCAATTTTGCAATTTGGCATGATATATTGAACATGGATTAAGTATGAAAAAAAAAACTTGATATATTTCATGGTTAATGACATCATGAAAACACAATGAGGGTATTGCAGTTACATTTATAAACTTTGTTCAAGTAAACCTTATACCATCAATGTGGCTAGTTTTGTAATACCTTCATTCCAATTTCCATTGGCCCATTAATGAATTATTGTCATTTATGATGTTGAATGCAATTTGAAACTATAATTTTAATTAAAATAATTCTAAGTTAAAACAATTGGAAAATATTCCATTTCTAGAAATGCAAAACAATTAAAATTTCACATGTCAATTAATTAATTATATCATGATTTCAATTAAAATATTTTCAAAACTAAAATTTGATAGATTATGCACCATTTATATTTTTTGAATCATAAACAACCATTCATTTATTCAAATAAACTTCACATGTGTTTTAGGTTTAATAAAAGATGAAAAAAATACATATTTTAATAAAAAAGGAATACAAATTGAAGTGTGACAATTAGTGATCAATAATGCCATTATTTGATATGTTATTCCTTAAATTTCAATTTACATAGAATAAACATGAAATTACATGCATTAATTAAATATACATAATTAATAAATTATCTTTTGGATAGGTTTTGGTAGGGTTATGCAATACCCCAAATAGTGTAAAAAGATATGTGATTGACCCAAAATCATTTCTATGATACCGGACAAGGGTATTGCAATTTAATTCCATCCTTTTGGCCATGAGCAATACCCTTTTGATAGCTTAAGTGGAAAATGATTTAGTCCATGGCGTTTTACAAAATACCCCAATTAAAGTATTGATTTCCGTCTAGGTTTTTGGTAGGTTATGCAATACCTTCTAATTGTCATAATATATGTGATTAACCCAAAGGCATTTTTGGGATACCATGAAAGGGGTAATGCAATTTTAATCCATCCTTTTAGCCGTGAATGATAAGGGTATTACAATTTAAGTCAATCCTTTTAGCCATGAGCAATACCCCTCCGATAGCTTAGGCAAAAAATGATCTAACCCATGGTGTCTTGCAAAATACCCCAATCAGGGTATTTATTTCCTTCTAGGTTTTGGTAGGGTTATGTAATACCCCACATAGTGTTGAAATATATGTGATTAACCCCAAAGTATTTCAGGGATACTGGACAAGGGTATTGCAATTTAATTCCATCCTTCTAGCCATGAATAATACCCTTCGAATAGCTTACATGAAACATGATTTAGTCCATGGCATTTTTTAGAATACCCCAATTAGGGTATTTATTTCCCTTTAGGTTTTTGGTAAGGTTATGTAATACCACTAATAGAAAATCGCCATTTGCAACTGGTCCCTACAACTAATTTTTAATTGCAAGCACATTTGCAACTAAAATCTTAATAATTGCGTTGGACAAGTCGCATTGACATTAGTCGTAAATGACAACAAATTTTGAATGAAAGAAAAAGTCAACAAAATAAACCTTCATCCTTTGACTTGTCATATATGTATTGTCATTTACAATTAGGATGCAACTTTTTTGGTGAACAATGGGAACAAATTATGTGTTGGCATGTGTCACAACTCTTAATAATTAAAATATTTTCTTATTATTTTGACATAATCTAAAACATTTAATTTTTATGTTTGGATGGTTTAGATTGTGACACATGGTGTAATAGAAATTTGCCATGTGGCATATTAATTAAATTTGTCCAAATTCAATTTAAATCAATATTTAGGCATGTAAGTTGAACTAGGTAAGTACGTACCTACCTACCCATCTAAGTTAAACACCTATCTAGATAGGATCTATTTACTTACTTCAGCCAAATACCTACTTAGGTAGGTAGGTAGGTAACAAAATAGGTAGGTAAATTAGGGAAGTAGGTAGTTAGGTGTAAGTACATGAATATTTATATTTTATTTTGGGTTAAATCATTTTCATTGGCTCATCCCATATGTCCATGATTTTAAATATGAAAGTGTAAAGACAAAACACTTTGTTTATATACATTTTAGGATGAGAATGAAAGCCAACACATATGGGATAAACTTTTTAATTACAAGTCATTTGCGACTAAAAAGTTTATCCCATATGTTTTTATTTGCATTTTCATCTTGAAAAGTATACAATTAAGTAGATAAGTGACAACTAACTCGCTAACTAATTAGCTAATAAAATTACTAATTATTTAATGAATAAAATATAGAAAAAATCAATTAATAAGCTTGTTAATTAATTAACTAACAACTAAACTAGAAACTAACTAATTATTCAACTAATTATATTATTAAATATTACTTAATTTATTAGCTAGATACAATAATAATATTCAATTTTAATTATATATGAACTATAATGATCTATCAACCAAGTTCATTAACTAGTAATTGGTTAATATTGAAATAATTAGTTAATTATTAATAATGAATAAATAATGATTATAAAAATTGAGTACTATTTTTAATCTAATAATATAATTAAAACCTAGCCTAGGCTAACTATTTTATTATAATTATTTTCATTATTATTCTCATTTTTATAATTCATAATAAATATAAATATAAATATTTAATAATAATAATAACATTAATTCAGTTATTATTGTAGCTAGTTGGTAACCAATGTTTACTATTTTATTTTTATTATTCATATTACTTCACTCATTATAGAGATTTATGAATTATTACAATAAATATTTTTAACAAGAATATTTTTCCTTCGAAAATAGTTTCTTCATTTGTATATTAATTTATTAGATTTACATTCTAATTACTACAATAATTATTATAAAATTATAAAATTGAAAATAAAAAATATATATCAGTAATTGATTATAATAATTAATAATTCATAAATATTAAATGTAATTCTGAAATATAAAAAATTAAAACTATATATATTTTTAAAAGATATAATATAAGATCTATTGAAATTAAAAGATTTAACCCATATGTTATTTAACCTCTATTTATTATAAGATATTATTATATCTTTTAGATCTTATAATTTTATAACTTGTTAGATCTATTATGATTTATTATAATTTTTTTTAAAATAAAAAATAAAATTTTAATAAGTACATTAGTCATTTGACAAGAATTTAATAATAATATATTAGACTTTTAGTAATTATTTCAGTAATTATATCATTATTTTTCTTATCATTTTAATATCATCATCATTGTCATCATCACCATTATGATCATTATGTAATAAAATATTATTATTTTAAAAAATTGTGAAAGATAATATTGAAATTTAGTTTTTTATTACATGTAATCAATATAAACATATAATATAATATATATAAATAATAATAAGTGTCATTTGTAATAATTTTAAGAAGTATAATAATATGGTTTGGATAAACTTGTAATATGGGCACAATATATTTAGTAAATATTTTACATAAAATTTCAATATACTCAAAATATACACGAATTAATGTAACCATAATATTGAGGCCATTTATGTTAAGAATATTACTTGAATACACATGTAATATGGTTGTTCATATACATTCAAAATATACATTATAAATCTTAATACACCCAACTATATTCCTTATAATCCACAAAATACACCTTTGCATATTCATATGGTTGCAATTAAATTGGTCACATTTACAACTAATGGGACATAAATTGTTTTTCTTGGATGAAAACCAAATGAAATGTTATTCACATGGAAGGAGAACAACAAAATAGTTGCAAACTAGTTGCAATGTAGTCGCAAATATGACCAACACAAGAAATAGTTGTAAAAATGTCCAAATGTAATTGCAAATAACTAATAGTCACATGTAATCGCAAATAGAGTGGTTGCATTTTTGCAAATTTCTACTAGTGTACCCCACTAATTAGTAAAATATATGTGATTAGCCATTCGACATTTTCAGTATATCTTGAGAAGGGTACTGTAACTTCACTCCATCCTTCTAATCATGAGCAATACCCTTTTAATAACATAGGCCAAAATGAATCAACACATGGCGTTTTATAAAGTACCCCAATACGGGTATTGCAATACCCTTCATAGTGTCCAACCATAGTTGGTTGGCCCCAAAACATTTCTTGAATACCCGAAAAGGGGCATTGCATGTTTTTGGATTACACAATGTTGGATATTGTAGTTGAACTAGATTTATACAAGCAAGAAACTTTCATTGTTTTGTGCATTATTTGGAGTTTTAGATTTTCATTATTAATCACATCTAGTTGTGATTAACAAATATTCATTGACACATATTGGTTACCAAATCATTTGGATAATGCATGTGTTGGAGTTTCTTTTCCAATGCAAATTGTGCATAATTCAATTTGATTTGGTGAAAGGTGTAAAAGGTTAAGTGTTAATGAAAATTGAGTCACACATATATTAAGTTCGAATATGGGTACAAGTGACACTTGTTGTGACTAAATTGGAACATGGCCTGAAGTTGTGTAGGTGTTTGGATCCCTATGGTGAAAGGGACATGAATCCCATTCAACTCACCTACATCCTATAAATAAAAAACATCATTAGGATGAACACAAACCCATGATTGAATGGAAAGTGTCGGGTTTGTGTGCAAGTGCCAAATTCACTTTTTGTGCTTTTGGTCCAAGTAAGCAATATCTTGAAGTTGTAGGAAATCATCCTAGGTCATTTATTCACCCGCATTCGTTCATGCCCACCAAATTTCTTTGTGCTTGTCATAAATTTGCTTCATGGTGTACCCTAACCCTAATTGGTTCCATATAAATATTTTCAACTTATGAAATACACATGGAGCATATGTTGACATCTGTGATGTGGACCCTAGGTCACAAGCACTATGAATAGGATCTTTATTGGCTTGAGTATGAGTCCAATGGTAAAAAGTGATTTCCATTACATTTGGCCGTGTGTAAAACCTTGCTTGATTGACCTCATTCATACTTGTAAAACAAAATTTCCATTCAATTAAATCAAAAGATATGAGTGACTAACCCTAGAACTTGCAAAAATGACCAATGGAAAGGGTTTATAGGTTTTGAAACCATACCAAGTATGTTCGAGGTGATTTTTTTTCGTTTGTTTTTTTACATTTTGTTAAGGGGACAAATTTTTGGAAATGTTCCACTCAACCACAATTTACATATAATCCCCTTGTTCACCCTGTAAAAACTCAGAGACACAAGCATGGAAGATGTATGCAGTTTCAAATGCCACCTTGTTTTGGCCTTCGTGCCTAAACCCATCTATCCACACTAAGTCCACATTTGAGAAAGGTGAATTTGTTAAGTTTTGGATCTTGATAGATTAGGAAATAGAATTTGGCCCATGTTTTGAATTGTCGAAGGAATAACCTTGTAGTAGGAGTCCCCAACTTGTGAAAACCCATGGAATACCTCACAAGTTTACAAATCGTAATAACCTTAATATCAACAAAGCCATTAAACCCTAATAAACAAAACCCCTATACCTTACAAGTGAACCTTACCACAACCCATAAATAAGCAATAGTTTACAAATGGAAAAAAAAATCATGTGACTATCTTACGTTTATTTAGACTTATGCAAAAAAACCAAATTCCTATCCTCCTAGAAACAATCAATTGAATATATGTGGGGCTTTCAATCTAGATGTGCAATACCCACATGTAATTGATACTTCCATGACCATCCATATGCAAGGGGGAACAAAATGCCCTAAATAAAATAAAATAAAATAAAAATCACTAATTAAAATCTAATTTGAAAAAACTAAATGAAAAAAAATTGAATAAAAGCCACATTGTGTTTCTTACCTCTTATTTCGGTCTTTGCTTATGAACCTTTCTCCACTCTCTTTGCAAAAAAAAAAGAGTGTATTATGGCATATATGTGCAAGTGCCAAATCCCCCCCCACAATCCATATTAGGTCTAATTTTAATTAGGCTTAAAAGGTGCAAAAAGTCATAAATATTTGTTGTTTCCATAACCCAAAATTCTAAAACCCTAGTGTTAACATAAATAATTGTTAAATCTAATCCACATTGCTTAAGTACATCATTAAAACAAGCGAATCCATTTAAAAAATCTAGGCCCCCCATGTGTACAACATGCATTAAATGTGTTAGCTTTGTAATACCCCCCCCCCCCCCATTATGGAAAACATTCCTAACGTATAATTTGCAATACCCTAATTGGGGGGTTTCACATACTTTAAATTTTCAGAAGATTCTACTATACCTTCAAAACACATAAAAATTGCATGGTTACAACCAATGCCTATTTGCAATACCTTTACACATGGTGATGACAATTATTTTAATTTTATCCTTATTAATTTTGTTCAACGAAAAAAACCAAGTTCCGTGTAATACTTTCATTTTATTATTTCTTAATTGTTTTTGATTGTTGGGGCCAACTAGGTAGGTAGGTGTAGTCATGTAGGTGGGATTTGGTAGGTATTTATTTAAAGTGTTCGTAAGTAGAAAAATAGATGGGGGGTGGGAAGGTGGGTGCGGATGAGAATAACACATTTTAAATTTATAGGTGAATAGGTAGATGGGGAAGAGTCTACTTTTAATTTAAATATATAGGTGAGTAGGTTGGTGGGGGATAGCGGGGGGTAGTAGTAGGCCTTAGGCCTCGGCAAGGTAAGGTAGACAACCGGTTGTTACCCGGTAAAACGGTAAAAGTTAATGGTAAAGGGTGAAGGGAAGGCAACAGGTAAGGTAGTGGGTAGAGTAAAGGTAAAGCCGAACGAATTACCCAATTACTCGGTAATTATAGGTAACTAGGTAAATTATTTATTATGGCCCCAGTGCCTTAATGGAGTTCACCGTCAGTCCGCACGGAGTCCACCATCAAGCTTGAGTCCGCAACAGAGTCCACCTCGCCACAATCTTCCACTGCAGCGCTGAGGGAGCTACAAAGTACAATGTCGAGCAACGGTGATCCTGCTGTGAGCATGGTCGTCACTGAGGATGCTACTGTCGTCGTTGCGTCCGATGACAACAACGACAACATGCAAGCGGCCGTGCATTCTATCGCCAAGTCAAAACAGAAGCGCCAAAAACACCAGTTTTCGTGGGAGTATGTCAAGGATTGGCAAGATGGCGACTCCACCAAGCATTGCGGAAAGCGCCAGTGCACGGTGTGTCGCAAGTGGTACTCCGGATCGACCAATGCGTCAAGCTGGAAAGCCCACATGAAGAGCGCGCACGACATCACCGGCAACGACACTACATTGTCCGCCTTGTCCGGCAAGGTCATATTCCAGTCGACACTCAGCAGCAAGCCCGTGTTTTCAGAGCCCGTTCTACACAAGTACGAGAATGTCGTTGTGGACTACGTCGTCGAAGGTGGCGTCACCCTGCGCGCGGCTGGCGGCATTCGTTTCAAAAAGTTCCTTGTCTCGTTGACAAACGGATACGAGCCGCCATTGACTCGAACAATTCTATGGCGGATCACCGAACTGTACCGCATCTTGGAGCCATTGCTGGCGGCATTTTTGTACAGCCTAGACGTCGCCATCTCCTTGACGTTGGACAGTTGGTCGAATTGCAACCTGAAAGGCTTCTACGTTGTCACTGCGCATTGGGTCGACGTCATTTCTCTGACCAACAAGAACATTCTCTTGATGATCCTTGACGTCAAATGCGGGACTGGCGTCAACAAGCGCATCAGGGCTGCCATGTTCGAGTACTTGAAGCACCTAGGCCAGGATGTCGTGACGTGCCTACTCAACGTTGTCAACGACAATGGGTCAGACGCGATAGTTGCTGTCGTGCGGCTCTTCCAGCTGGTCAATACCTTCATCGGCTACGAGCAGATGCGCAAGGTCAATCACGTCCAGTGCGCCAACCACTCCATCCAGTTCGCTATGCTCAAGGTGTTGACGTTCATTAAGGAGCCCACCGAGCAGCTACGGGATGCGCTGATCAAAATCCACCGCAGCAAAGTCATGCGGTAGCAGTATCGCGTCAAAGCCGTGGCAGCCAAGCTTGCTAGCAAGGAGCCGACGCACCAGGACTCGCCCACGCGCTGGAACTCGACTCACGTGATGTGCGCCGACACTTCTGGCAAGCGCGTCATTTTGGACAGTATCATGGACCACTACGCGGCCGACATTGGCCACAGCGCTTTCCTTGACCTGGAATGGCATGCCATTGATGGCGTGTCGACGTTCCTTTGCGCGCCGCACTAGGTCATGGAGAGCCTCGCAGCTGATCACAAGCCGACGTTCGACCTGGTGCCGATGTCCGTCTCTCTGCTCTTGAAGCATTGTGACGACAACGAGCAGTAGTTGCAAGAGATCAACGGCAAGCTGACGGTGATCGGAATGAAAGCAAAGCTTGAGAAGTACAAGAACAAGTTGGTGCAGGAACTGGCGATCATTGTGGCGTACTTGAACTCGCAGATCCCCAAGCCGACCAACCTGACGGAGCTGAAGCTCGTCGTTGATCTCGTCCGCAATTCGCTGCAGCGCCGCTATTCGGCCGAGGTGAGCTCTCACCAGAACATCGAGCAGGAAGCAGCCAGCAACTCACTTTTCGCTGCAATGTTTCAGCTGCAGCGCAACGTCGGTGGCAATGGCAATGAGGTCGACCAGTATCTGTCGATCGGTGTCGTCCAATCATCGGGGTTCATCAACATCTTGTTGTGGTGGTCGGCCCATAAGGAATTGCTGCCGGGCCACTACCAGATGGCCATGGACTACCACGGAACGCCGACGACATCGACGCCATCAGAGCGGGTCAACAGCATTGCCGGTCGCGAATTCACATGCACTCGGCAGTTGCTATCATCGTCAATGTTCATCATGACAATGTGCTTGCGTTCGTGGATGAATGCCGGTATCCTCAAAGTGCCGGCGAATTGAGTGCAGGTGGCGGCTGCCCTCGGGCAAGACGGCACCAACAACATGGAGTCGGTCGTCTAGGAGCTTGAGGAGGAGCAGGAGGAGTGGAACGAGGAGATCCTTGATGATGGTGTCGTTCAGATGCTCCACAACCAATTTGCCGACCTGGTTTTTGAGTGCCAGGAACTTTGAGAGCTGAAGATGAAAGTACTAAAAAGAGAAGGAAAAGTGATCAAATGTTCAAATTGTTGAAAACTGTTGAGCAGCAAGGTTGTGAGACCATGCTATGAATTGAATCAATCAACAGTCAAATTTCCAACTTTCTCACATGAATTGCTGAAGGTTGCAACATAATAGAGAAGAAGCTCAAGGAATTGTTACAGATGTAAAGATCAACTGTACATTCCTGCCTTGTTTTCTTCTTCTCGTACAATCACTGCTCCTGCAGAATTCAAGCAATTTGTGATCTCGTGAATTTTTCCTTTAGTGCCATCATATCCCCCTCAACCCACCCACAACATTTGGCTCTAAGATCTTTCAGTTGGCAATGTTTGTTTGATCCATGTGAACTCTGTATGAGATCAGAGCTCCTCCTCAATTTACATCTTGGCCCATCAAAATCTCTTGTTATTACAATGTCTAGTAATCCTGCACAATGATCCCTTTATGCAGTTCTAGTTGGCAGCTAAAAAAACCCACTTAATCCAACAACTTGCTGCACCCCAAAAGATGAAAGGCTTGGTACCACAAGAAGACATGATCTGCATCAACTCCTAGATCTCTGTCTCTGCAAGGGGTAAAAGAAAACAACCAATTATAATATTAGAAAAATGGGTTCTAGAATCTGGCCGCAAAACACTTTACTTCTCCAACAAACTTCTTGAATGTCCTCCACAACAAAAGATGAGCTACACGAGCCCAACAACTGTAACAACAACAACAACAAACCTTGAGTGAAATTGTTGCAAATCCAGACATGGTGTTTTGCGACAGTGAGTGCTGCTTTAGCAGCGGTTAAGTGTTTTGTATTTTTCTCTCTCCCACACGACGTACACCAGTGAGTCTTGTTCTCTCAAGTCAATCTTTGAGTAAAATGTCCCACAGAATACAATTCGAACATTTTACTGGGTAATTACCCGGTTGAAGGGGTAGGGAAAGGTAAAGGTAAAGGTAGGAGTGGGCGAATCGGGTAAGGGTAATGGTAAGGTAAGGGTAGGAGACAATGTATTACCCGTTAACCTTTTACCCTACCTTGCCGAGGCTTAGGTAGTAGGTGGGTGGGTGGGAAAAAATTTTAAAGCAAAAAAAAAAAAAAAAAAAAAAAAAAAACAAAAAAAAAAAAAAGAGAAAAAAAAAAAAAAAAATAATATTATAAAAA
>Ga0116231_10013913_pt1 | contig 11050 bp, 8 predicted proteins | sample S1TSphgellanicum_2_FD_89695 | JGI IMG/M metagenome (GOLD analysis project Ga0116231, IMG submission 89695) | Host-associated microbial communities from peat moss isolated from Minnesota, USA - S1T2_Fd - Sphagnum magellanicum MG | ecosystem: Host-associated > Plants > Peat moss > Unclassified...
ATAGAAAAAGTGGACAAAATAGTGATTGTTTTTTTTTTTTTTGTAAAATGGAACCAAAAAAAAACAAAAAAAAAAAACATTTATTTTTTAAAAAAAAAAAAAAAAAAAAATAAAGAAGAAAACTTATGTAAGAGACTAAAAAAGACTAGGCCAAAATCATGAATATGTTTCAAAAGGCATCAATTTAACAATGTCATATCACAATTCCTTATTAACAAATCATGATTTGACCCAATAACTTATAGAAAATCACCATTAAGCCATACAATATGTTATTTTCCCTTGTGCATTTAGAAAGGTTAAATTGCGTATAGGAAGACATGGGAATTTGCTTCACCTACTTGGTAGTTTTGCATTAAAATTCAATCCAATAACCATGCAATGTGTTTTGAGGCCACCTTGCAAGTGGTTGTGTTTTCAATTCAACATTATGCCACATTATATGTTGATTGTTAAACCCCAACCAACTATATTATCAAGGTCATTCTAATCAATGAGCAACTACAATAATCGTATAAACATGTGGGAATCAAACTTTAAAATAAAGTTGGACAATTTTGTTGATTTCATTGTGTTAAATCCAAGGTGACCAATTTCAAAAGGTGTTAGTAGACCCATGGGTGATTTTTGTGTTTAATAACATTTCAATTATTTTAGGTTACCAAATTCCAATTATCCAAAATCATATGGGTAACAACATGTTGATATAAATCCAATCAAAAACGGGTGAAAGCATGGTAAAGTAGACAATTTTTATCTTTGTCATAAAAAAAACAATTAGCCATAAACAAGTTTTAATGTATTGAAAGTATAAATGTTTTTTTATTTAATGATCAACACGAGGATAATCTTTAATTTTATCACAATGATGTTGATTAATCACATATCTAATATGCATTCAAATATATATTTCTAAAGTAACTATATTTTTGTCTATTCTTTTTAATTGTCCAAACTTGTACAAGTAGGTGAAAGTAGATGAATTATTGAATATTCTCCATTTTCAACATGATGTAACTCTAAATTGTACTTGTAAGTTCTCAATGTTTCAATATTATAGTAAAACACATCAAAATTTTAATGAAAAAGTAAGTTTTTAATTGAATTTGACCAATCATTTTCAAACATACTTATTATTTACTTTTATTGTGTGAAAGTTTTTCAAATTTTGTAATCACCTCATTATAAACTTAAAGATTATTACGTTACTTTCAATTATTTTCAATCTACTTTCTTTTTACTTGTGTTGAAAACTAGACCACTTTTTGACTACCTTGGAGATACTAATTTTTTTGTATACTTTACCATGATTTCACCCAAACACAATGGAAGTATGAATGGATAAACCTTGCACACAACCAAAAGGAACAATTGAATGTCTTGTGACATTACAAGTCATTTTGTCAACTAATTCATGATTATTATTTAAAGGGAGTGAAAGATAAAATATTTCATTAGGTAGGTTACATTGTTGATGGTTATTTAAAAAATCAATTTCCCCACATACAAGGATAAAAAGCTTTTGAAGGAAGGTTAAATATTGAGTCTTTCATTTAAATGTTAGTTTTCTAGATATAACCCCCCCTTTAAAGTAGTTAATCTTAAATTACTTATGCAAGAAGCTTAAAGCTTTGGTCAAATGTCATATATTTATTTACTTGGGCTTTGCACTAAAACACAACGAATGATGATCAACTAATCAACTAATGAAAAACATGAATTGATTTTGTGAAAATTAAATTTCATTTGAATGAAAATATTGAATGACATTGCATGTAAATTAAATTGAATTTACATTGAATTGGATTAAGATTTAAATGGATTGAATTCAAATTCCAAAATTCAATTCCAATTCAACTAAATTCAGTTTAACAATTGGATAAAAATTAAATATGTCATGCACTACTCTATTTAGGTGCATATATGTTTATAACTACACATCAACATAAACTTTTGTTAAAGAACACACACACACATAATCAAATGTTATTCACCTTCGTGTTGACGGAATCAAAGCATGGAAAAAGTTAAATAACTTGGAACTTACACACACATTCCCATCATCAAACAAACTTTGTCAAATAGGCACAACAAACACATTATTCTTCACAAAACTTTGGAGTTTAAAAAATAAAAAATGAGGCTCCAAAGCATGAAAACCAAATAAATTATCCTAAATCGTTCAAAACGTCAAACCTTTTCACATGAGGATTATGTTCCTTGCTTAAAAAGATTTCATTCAATTACATTGACACTAATTTAACAATTATTGTGCACTACCATATCTAGGCACCTTGTTGTTTACAACAATACATCATTATAAACTCCTATTAAACAAACACATAATTGGCCGCTTTATATGGGGATAAAGTTTTATTCAACTTAATAGTAGAACCTATGTAAGTTTGGAATATGTGTACGATGGAGTTACTAAGAATGGACACCTTCATTCAAAGTGATGATTTCAATAGGCTAGGTGCAATTGTGATCCTCATCATTATTTTCCTAATTGTAATCCTCCTAATCCTTGGCCAAGTATAATCACATTCAAAGTCCCTTTTACAAAATCCTTATGTTAAAAATCTAACTACATGTAGTAAGTCCCACCTTTTTTTGCATGCATTAAAGGCATAATTAAATTTCCTTCAAAAACCACTTCCAAAGGTGGTGTTAAATACCCCATGTGCCCACCCTTGGAACATTGATCACATACCAACACGACAACATCAACACATGTCTAAACCCACATAATATACTTATTAAATCTATAGGCACCACTACAAGGTTTAGGTCTATTTTCCCATCAATGTTGGGAAGATGACATGTTGCACAATTATACACATGATACTTCCATACCATGCCATCTCATCCCTCTAGAATCAAGACTCTTAAAGGCAACACCTCTTTAACTTTCAAGATGACATGTCTTGTCGTAACATGCAACATTATTTGTAGGTGTTATTTGTTGCATGCATGTACACACAGTCTCTCGGGGTATATTTTCTAGATATGTGGTCAATACCTACCCCCATGTTTACTAGCATATTGCAATGTATCTATGTGTTGAACAATAAAAAAAAGATTCAAAGGTCATTAGCATGACTTTTTCAAAGATATGTGCCCTACGATCGCATGCATGCATCCACACATTTGGACCATCCAAAAGCCAAGACTATCACCATTGCTCTATACATGGATGTTGGTAGGTTTGGATTTTGAGAAGATAAAAAGAAATATATTGAAAAAGAAGTAAAGGATGCTTGCTTATTGAATTTATAGCCCATAGCCAACCACAATTATAGTTCCCAATCACCTAAGTGTCACTTCTACAAGCCATACATTTGCAAACCTCTTTTAATTATTTGCACAACCCTCTTTGCCAAACCATCTACTTTGGGATGATATCATGATGTGGTGTGGTCGTCTATCAAGGCTTGCTCACACAAAGCTTGAATTTTTTCCTAAAACATGTTACTTTGATCCATGAGAACTTTAACTAATGGCTCAAATTGATTCAACACTTGATTTAAAAAGGCATAAACAACTCTTTCATTGGACTCCTTTGACGATGGCATTAGTTCAATCCATCTTGAGAAGTGTCCCACCATCACCAACATCATATTGATTATGCCACATGTTCAAAAACCATTGTCCTATAACTTAATCCAAATTCCATTGGTAGCCCAAACCCATGACAAGAAAAGGATGCAATTATGGAATCAAGGCATTGAAAGAGGCTTGAATCTTATCACATACATTAATGCACCTTGCCACAAATTGTTGGACCTTCATGTGCATTCCCCATTGTCCACCACTATTAGCCATATAGTAACCTTTGGGTACATCATACACCAAAATGTCTTAATTCCTCGTGGGCATGCTACACTAGCCTTGCCCATTGGTTTGGATTAAACACAATCCTTATTCATCCATCCTCCCATACATAGAGTAAATGGTTACCCTCCCACCTTTTGGTCTTTTGTAAGATCTCATCCTTCTCCTTGGTCATCACTCCAATCATCATATCCTCATTTTGGAGATAATCCAATATAGGATCTTTATGAACATCTTTATGTCCATTGGGGTTTTCATCAACTTCAAGATCCCCATTTGTTGATTATCCTTTGTCAGGGTAGTCATAAAAGCTTCCATTGCCATGATGCACAAGAAAGTTGAAACATGCCATCTTGGCACTATTTCCCCATCAATCTCCCCATGCCACTAATTCTTATACCATCATGTTAGGTTGTGCATGGGTTATGACTTAACCCATTTGCATTTCAATTAATAATCGTAGCAATGTGCACCATTTGGAAGTCTTATTCTTGTAACATGAATGTCCATCATGCATGCCTTTGCTAGTTAACTTATCCAATTCCATCAACCATTTCAATGGCTAATGATCTATTGACAAGGGTGGAGGGGTTCCCATACGAATAACACTTGAAATGAACTACCACCCATATTGTAGCAAAACAATACCTTTCATAATGTCTATATTTGGATTTGACATTATTATTGAAGGGGTTGGCATATATGTTATTACAGATAGTCTTCCCTCATCATCCACATAGGTAAAGCATTGTTCCAATACCAAATATGCTCCAATCTATATGCAATTGGAATGGGTTTCACCTAATGGGTCACTTCAAAATCAATCCAATAGTTAATTGGGCCTTGAGTTTTTGAAAAACATGTTTTCGTGCATCCTCCCAAATTGCCATGTTTGATTCACCTTTGTCAATTTGATGAGAGGTTTGGTAATGATACTAAACTCTTAGAAAAACTGTTAGTAATAGTTTGTTAATCCCATGAAAGTTCAAACTTGGCTCACATTTATGGGACATGAATTAATGTGGGTGATCACATTCCTTTGCTTGCTAAATCCTTAGCTTTCCATGATAAATCATATGGATTAGATATTCAATCTAGTCATATAAAACTTGCACTTCCCCAAATGTGTGACTAACATGAATCCATGGGATTTCAACCATTCAAACACCCCTTGTAAATGTTTATTACATTCCTACATTGTAACACTTCAAATTATGATGTTATTTACAACATTGAGCCTAATCCAACCTTGTTAAAATCTTGTCCATGATTCTTTGAATTTTTATGAGGGAATATTTCAACCCAAATGGCAAGAACCACCATTAATAGAGCTAATCCTTTCCATGCTCATCAATTCTCCAAATTGTAGTCTTTTATTTTTTCCACCTCCTTGATAGGTAATTTATGGTATCCTAACTTCAAATCCCAAGAACAAAACACCTTAGCATGCCTAATGGCATGAAGATCTATTTGAGTGTTGGCATGACATATTTATTGGACTTGGTTTGTCGATTCGTGGGTTAGTAGTCCCCACACATCTATCTTTCATCCAAGTACCAACACACATCCTTCTTGGTAAGCATCATGATAGTTGAAGCATACTCTAATGTTGATAACTCTACAATTTAACCTCGAACGACTCTTGGCTTTTTGATTGATTCAATGACCTTTCCTTGTCAATATATTTATAAGGCCTTCAAAATATGGGTGTATCACTAGTCAAAGAAATTTGAATTTCATGGCCCTTAAGTGACTGGGCAAATCCTTCAAACCAAAAGAAAAACAATTTTTGTACGCCCAAAGGAATTGGTGGATCTTGTTTTTTTCATTTCTAACAATTACATCTCCAATATTGGGTTCCTAATTTTCTTCCATGACTACAACATTGGGTGCACTAATTAATTTGCTAATGATAAATGCATCATGTTTAATTGAAGATTAACAAAACCTTCAACTACTTGGATGTCTTGTTTTGGATATATTCATCCACTTTTTCCATGTCAATTGAATATTTCCTTTTGTTTTGGGAAGAAATTCCACCCTTTCAACAACCTTGGCCACTTCCTTCCAAATGATTTGTTTTAAATGTTCTTCATCCCACATTTGCCATGGGTGTTTATGCCTTTTGGTTCTTGTGTAGTCACCTTTAGTCTTTGCATTAACCATCTTGGGAAGTTAAAAGGATGTGTCCAACACAACACGAATCGGAACCATGTGGTGTTGTTTCACCAAGCCCAAGTTAATAATCTAGTTCAAACAATTGAGGTCCATGGTTGGACCTAAGATTTGCCAATAAACTATTTCATTCAAGTGTAACACAACATTAATGGGTGGTTGCACAATTAGGTGGATCAACTCCACTAGATAAATAATCCATAAAAAAACCATTTGGTAGTGCTAAAATAACAATTTACTGTGATATCATTAAGTGCAAGATTTCAAGATGGTTAGGTTGATGATCTAGTAAAGATCATGTAAAAAAAATCCCAATTAGATAGTTTTTTAACATATATGTCAAAAGGAAAATCATTGAAATTCAAAAAACATGGTAAGTAAAGTTGTGAATGTTACTTGTGGTCAACTCATTTTATTGACTAATGCCAATTGATGGTATTTTGTGAGTAAACCTAACTAAATGTGATAATCTCCCCTCATCCAAAATGTTGTCAACAATGAATAGCAATGGTCTTTGCACATCATCATATGTTTGTTTGAATAGTTATACATGATGGTAAAGGATTGGTCTACCACAAATGTAATCAATGAGCTTTTGAGCCTACTATTGCCATATCAAACACCACGATTCGTTAAATCCAAAACCAAATGTGTTAAACATTTGCCGACACCTTGGCTTGAAAATCACCCATCACTAGAACATTTTGCAAAATGCAAATTGGAAAAGGTGTATGGTGCAATTGTAAGTAGTGGAACACTTGCAACAATTCCTAAAATAAGTGAGACCAATTATTTCATAGTCCATTGCCATGGCCTATTAATGAATGTCCTTAGCATGGCCACCCAACTATGACCAAATGGATGGGGCCATGCTAAAACAAATCATGCGCCCCCAACAACAAAATGTTCATTGGCAAAACTTTGAGGTATCCATGAATTTTTAATAATAGAAACAATTTAAAATATTATTGAATAAAGTACATCACATGCCATCATGAAACATGTTGAACCACTCATCATTTTCCATATACTAATTTTTTTGCTCACAAGACTATAACTAATCTAATGTTCATTTCCCCAAATAATTTCAAAACATAAACATTATCCTTCTAAAAGTTCTCCACCAAAATTCACAATCCCAAAAAATGCAACTAAAATTAGCATTTAACTATTATAGTGGTAACCTGTGCCTGCAAGGCACGACACGACATTGAAACAACGATGACCCCTGATGACGACCCCTGAAACCTTAAAGCTCAATGACATTCTGCCATATCAGAAAGTCATGACTATGGGAAATTGGAAAAATATAAAGAACCGCCGGTTCCATATTTTAGTTCATTGATTTTTTGAAAATCGTGAGAACGAATGGTAAGAACCACCCTTCTAATAACCCGCTAATGGTGGTTGGTTCTAGTGTTGGTTCCGGTTCTTTGAATTATTTTCCCCATAATCAAAGAATCACCGGTTCTGGTTCTTTCAAAAGAAGAATCGGAGGTTTTACAAAAGAACCGGTAAAAAAACGCACTAGTTCTTAGACTTTCTTTTTTTTTCCTAAAAATTTGGGAATCGTGGTTATATATCCACACTGATTGTTTGAAAATTTTAAAAAGCGGCCGCTAGGTGAGTGGTGCATACCCGGTATGACAACCGAAGGGCATCTTTCATCATTCATTCATTCACAAAAGCGCCCCATAGTGATGGGAAAACATGCGTTCATGCCCTATTGGGTATGATGGGAACGTACTTTCTTTTCCTACGTGGCGGAACGGGCCATTCCAAGAAATAACTGACATACCCCCCCGCCCCGGCGGTTCTTTATATTTTTCCAACTACTGTTAAACACTGGTTTCCATCGGATCACACTGGGCCATAGTGATTCAGCACCCATCGGTGCACCATCCATCCACTGGATGCCTGAACACCGGTTTCCATCGAATCACACTGCCCCAGAGTGATTCAGCACCCACCGGTGCACCATCCATCCACTGGATGCCTGAACTTGTTGTGGATGAACCTGAACCTCTCCTGTGCCCAGCCCGCCCATGCTGGCCCATTAGCTGTCAATTGGGTATAGCCCTGTCACTGACTGACTGACTGACAAACTTGCTGAATTAATATATTAGATGATTCAAAGGTTTATTCCCAATAAAATGTAATTAAAGATGCACATTCCTACTATCTCTTAATTTCCATCACAACATGTAAGATGTAGTGTGCTTCCAAAAATATAATGTGAAACTGTGGGGTATAATACTACTCCACCTATCAACACACCATATGACATGGCATTTGTTACAAGTAACTTGATTTTCATGGCACTTGAACCATTAGTGGGATGATATGGTTGTAATATCACATAGAGTGTTTGGTGTGTCATCCCACAAACCTTTTATGATTCATTCATTGAAGTTTGTATTTGGAATGGATGAAGCTCCAAATCTACCTTCATGAGGTCCAAATCAACCATGGTTATTTGCCTTAACATTGATAGTTGAATTCCAAAATGTAAAACAACTTGTGTTGGCCAATACATGTTAGCCAAATCATTACCCAATAACACCATTCGTGATGTTATCATTGCATGATCAATTACAACTTTATAAACAATTTTTATAACCTTGCAACGATTGTTTATAATGGTGTAACAAAAGGATATTTTATAACTCCTATGTCCATAAGTTCATATTGTGACACAACATTTGTTAATCTTGTAGACTACATTGACATCTCCCAAATTTTCCAAAGTGTGGCCATTAATTTGAACATGATAGCAAGTCCAAATCTTGATGTTACAATTGTGGTTGCAAAAAACAAAGGAACTTGACAAACTATGATTTTAGCCTTAACAAAATGTTGGTTTTTGTGATGGGCATCAAGGGTACACACAATGTCCTTCCTATTGGTGGAACGTGCTTCAATCCAAGCACACTTAATTGAATGAATGGCACATAAGAAGTTGGCATAACTTCTACCAATGTGAATGATTATGGAAGCCAAGCTTGTTGATTAACATATCCTTTTTATGGATCCAACACCATATTTGTTCCTCCATATTTTTGAGTTCAAGTAGCTGATCAAATCATTGCCATTATAGGATGCGTTAACTTTGGTAATGCAATTTTAAACATGAAATTTAATCTTATCAAGTCCACTATAGTAGATGGATTTGGGATTTATATTGAATTTTGTGTCCTTGGAACTAACAACTCATGTGAATAGTGGCCATGGCTATTTGAACCATTGCTCGAATTGTGCAATCATTTTTTCCATACCTACCCACCCACCCACCCACCTACCTACTTAAATGTTCTACCTACCTACCTACCTATCCACTTGCCTATCACCTACCTACATATTTACTTATGTACCCACCCACCCACCTACCTAAATGTTTTACCTACCTACCTACCTATCCACTTGCTTATCACCTACCTACATATTTACCTACGTACCCACCCACCCACCTACCTAAATGTTCTACCTACCTACCTACCTACCTATCCACTTGCCTATCACCTACCTACATATTTACCTACATACCCACCCACCCACCTACCTAAATGTTATACCTACCTACCTACCTACCTACCATCCACTTGCCTATCACCTACCTACATATTTACCTACGTGCCCACCCACCCACCTACCTAAATGTTCTACCTACCTACCTACCATCCACTTGCCTATCACCTACCTACATATTTACCCACCCACCCACCTACCTAAACGTTCTACCTACCTACCTATCCACTTACCTATCACCTACCACCTATTTACATACTGACATATCTACCCACCCACCTACTTACATATCTACTTACCTACCTACCCACCCACCCACTTACCTACTTACATACTACCTACTTACCTACCTAAATGTATTACCTACCTACCCACTTAGATGTAGTACCTACTTACTTGCCCACCCACCCACCTATTTCCTATAACCTACCTACCTTCATACCTCATAGTCTTATAGTGAAATGTCAAAATAAACATGAAAAATAAAAAATTGACAAAAGTTGAACACCTTTTGATGGTGTGGTCCATTGGTTAAAAAATTGGTTTATCATTGGGGAAGTCGCAAGTTCAATACCTAACATTATAACTTATGTACGTGCTTAAGGGGCTAAAGTAGGTAGGGTAGGTTAAGTAGGATATATTAAATTAAGCTAAGGTAGGTCAAGTAGGATAGGGTAGGCTAAGGTGGGTCAATTAGGATAGGGTAGGCTAAGATAGGCTACCACTTACCTACTTACCTTTTTATGACCTACCTACCTACTTGCCACAATGTTTTTCATATGGACTAGCCAAAATAACCAATCAAATGGTCCATATTTTGCTAGTAAAAAAAATCACCCTAGTCACTATGGACATGTTGAAATCGATTTGTCCAAAATGACGGAATGGTTGTTTTGACACCTGTTCAAATTGGGTATTTTTTTATTAAATTTGCTAATAAAAAAAACCATGTTTTTTAGTAGTGTTTACAAATAATCTTCTTTTAAGTGATTCCTTCCAAAAGTCCAACAATTCACATCCAATTTTTGTTTTCCTAAGAATGATGCTGATGATGTTTGATTTCCTTTCAAAAACCCTTAAAAATTTTGTGGAACAACTTTGTTTGGTTGTTTGCATTGTTGTTGAATCAATAGTTGAAATGGTTGGGTATGTTGGGTATCCTTGTTAAAACCAACCATCATCACTTGCTTTTGGTGATTAAAACATAAATTGGCAATTAATACAATAATTATTCCTTAATCTACATTTCATGGGTCCACCCAAACTCATGGTTTTCATCCATAAGTGACCTTTCCTATTGTTAAAATATTATCTTCCATGCTATGAAAGGTGTGAATAGTTGTGGATTACACATTTGTTGCATATCACACTAACTATCAAACTCACGAATGAAATCATTTAACTCAATAAAGTTCATTATCCTAGAGTGTTAATGAAAAAAAAAAAAAAAAAAAAAAAAAAAAAAAAAAAAAAAAAAAAAAAAAAAAAAAAAAAAAAAAAAAAAAAATAATTAAAT
>Ga0116231_10013914_pt1 | contig 11048 bp, 4 predicted proteins | sample S1TSphgellanicum_2_FD_89695 | JGI IMG/M metagenome (GOLD analysis project Ga0116231, IMG submission 89695) | Host-associated microbial communities from peat moss isolated from Minnesota, USA - S1T2_Fd - Sphagnum magellanicum MG | ecosystem: Host-associated > Plants > Peat moss > Unclassified...
AATATTCAGCTGCTGTGGATGTTTATGGTTTTGGCATGGTCTGTTACCAGCTCCTCACTGGGAAATATCCTTTTCACGGCCATCATATGGCAGACTACAATCTTGTTCTGTCGGGCAAAAGACCTGACGTTTCTGATCAGTCGCCATGCATGAGAGAATTACTGCACCGCTGTTGGGATGAGGATCCTCACCAACGGCCTGGATGGGATGAGATCCTTCAAATATTAGGGAAGGAGTTACTCCTTCGGATGGAGAGCGACTTGAATACCCCTCTAGTGTCATGTGAGTAAAACCCCCAAAAGTGGGATAAGCACTTTTCTTTTTCTGTCTTTGAAACACTATGCAAGTGGTGCTTTAGCTTTATCTTCCTCTATTTATTTCCACAAGGAGAATTTGCACACATTGAAGTTATCCACAAATTCATACCTTATTTCACCCCTTGCCCTCTGTTTCATGCCTAAGTGATTGTGGTTGTCCCTAAAGTCACTCAAACTATGGGTGAAACTGGAAACTAGGGACCAAAATTTAAAAGTGGGTGGGGGGTTCAATTTCATTTTTTCTATTTTGAATGAAAGTGTCCCCAAAGGAGTATCCTAGGGCGGGGTTATATAAGTGAGAGTTGTTCATCACTTTTATTCCAATAGCACTAATTCAAGGGATACAACTTCATCTTCAAGCCATGATTATGCTTTCTCATGTGGTAATCTAGCTCCTTCTCAAGTAATGACGACCAGCTCTTCGATGAGATGGAGAAGGAACACTAGATGGTAGTATCCACAATAATTATTGTCAATAAATGAGAGGTTTTTACTTGTAAAGACCTAGAGGAGAGTGTTTGGATAGTTAGCGGACCCAAATGTTGTTGTGCAAGATGTGTTGGCCACCATGCAAACTACATGAGGTTTGTTTAAGACTTTGACCAACTTCATTTTGAGAAAGCTTAAAAAGTTAGTTCAAGCAATGGTCAATACTATCATTGGGCACATACGATCCACAATTGAGCCCAATCGCATTTTTGGGTGACCATCTAAGTTGATCCCAAATTTGGATTAACACAATTTCATTATGTACATGAAGCATGATAATGTAATGATGTATAATGCATTCATGTGAAATTGGAGTAAGAGTGTCTTATGTGATAACGTCATTTTCATTGTGTCCTACATTAATGTCGTATGTTCGTAATGAGATTCAATGACCCACTATTGAGGCTGAACTATTCTATGTAGGCAAATATCTCAATTTTAGGGATATCTTGAACTCATTGATTGGAACTCTTAATAAAATCAACAAGCCTTAAAATGATGACACCAATAGGAATTGATATGATGGCCATAAGAAGATGTATTGCATGAACAACATGATGATGGTGGATCATTATAGGTTGGGGTGGGTGCAAGAATGAGTGGACCAATGGCCTACAAGAAATTACCATTTTTTTAGTCCCAAAAAAGGTATTTTTTGTGAGTTAAAATATATTACAAAGGTTTATCATTGGTTCCTTGAAATTTATTTCCATTAATCTATAGCCCGTTTAGAGGTCCCTTTTTTTTAATACATGTGCACAAAAATAATCCAAAAACATTTGTTTCTAATATTTGATGGACTTTTGAAAAAACCCTATTTGTTAGCTTGTTTAAAAGTCCATAGGTCAAATCTTACAAATGTCATTATGTAAAACATTTCAAACTTAGTTTTTAAATATATTATCTAACAAAAATCAAGTCCCTAATCAACACATCATAAATGATTGGACCATTTCAAAGTCCATATAAAAAATTGTTGTCAAGATTACAGTCCATAATGTTCAACTTTGAAAGTCCGTATCTCTTGTGTTTTTCTTGATTATGGAAATTAAATAAATGGAATAAATACCTATTCAAGTTGGTATCCTTAAACTAAATCCCTATGGAAAAAAATTTACCTATCAAATATATATGGTGATTAGAATGACAAGCACTTTACAAAAAATTTCAAAAAGTCCAAATATTGGTCCATTTAGTCTTGCACCCACTCGTTGTTCATTTATTTGAACCTTAAGTACCTAAGGTCATCATTCCACGATGTGACCATCCTATGCCAATTTGACATCTATAAAAACTAGCCCCAATTTTTGTACACATGGACGAATACTTGAAATACATGTTGTGGGACCCCAATTATATGGGCAAGGACATGTATGCGATGCACCACATTGGGAAGCATGAACTCACCTTTGGTGCAAATGTTGATATGCTTTTAAAGGCTACATTATAATTCATGTAAACTATGAGGTAAAAGTGAAATGGGCAATGAAGGTTTGAAACACAAGTGGTGAATCAAAAACTCTCACATTTATAAACAATTCCCTACAATTGATAAGAAATGCAATCCAATAGAACAAAAAATAAATACAAATTAGTAATAATCCTTTTCATATCATCACACGAATTCAATTTCCCATCCAATTAGCTATAGCACGCACTATTCATTGAGCACAAGGTTTAACTCTTGATCATCTTGCATTTGATCCAAGTGGCATAACAAAACATGGTTTAACATATATTACATTATTTCAAGTCTATTCTAAAGAACATTACTTACTTTTTCCATTGTCAAACAAGAATTTCCAAGTAGATAAATGCATTTTTTAAAAACAACTAATATGAAATAACAATTGCTTCTTTAAAATCCTATTGTAAAGAATTTATTATCATACAATCTTTAAATACTCATCCCTCAAAATTACACTCAAAACATTCTTAATGATCCAAATCTATTTGCATCACATGTTCTTTGTTGTTTAAATGAAACAAAAATACAAAATGTTCAAACACATGAAGAAATTTATATCATAATTTGAATAAATTCAAAAAAATTTCATGTTATGACTAACATGGCACAATGATACTATATGATACAAATACATTCTTATCATATACATTTTCAAAAAAAATTCTACTGCTAAATTTCTGATTGCTTTGTTCAATGAAAACACATGACAAGCTTTATTCATAGGTGCAATTTACAAACCATCACAAATGAACTCAAATTTTTTCATTTCCATTTTAAAAAACATAATTACAAAAATTCTTACGAACTATCCAATCATAATAATCAAAGCTTTTAAAATAAACATGTTGACAAATACAATTGAATAAAGAAATTACAAAATTACATGAATACCCATGGTTTACATATTACAATTACAGAAAACACGACACCTAATAATTCACAAATCAACCATATATATGGACTAATGCCCCAACTCAATAATTTCATATTGGATCAACACAAGCTTATTAGACAAATCATAACCCTATATACTTTGCATTCAAATTACCTAGCCATATTTCTCAATTATTATACGATCCATTAATGAACTAACTTTGAACAAAAAATAGATTCTAATATGAATTAAATTACAAAAACTTCTAACTCTTTAAACAAGTTTTTGATGACTTCTAGTACTTCAATGATATGAAAATATATATGAATGTATTGTCAAAATATATTAACACATGAAATAAAATTAAAAACCAATAAACTAATTCAACATAAATATGACTTACTAAATGACTATTCATCACCATTTAACATCCTACAATCGCATCTAAAACATTTAAATCATCTTATTTGAATAATATTTTCTCTTCATTATAACACCAAATCCTTAAAAAAATTTACATATTACACCTTCTTTATTATATTTCATTTATTCTTCATAGAGATTAAAAAAACCATAATTTTTTTTCGTTTTTCATTAAAAAATTTCATAAATCACTAATTCATTTTAAAGTTCAACATCTTCCATTCAATGATGTCATATAAAAAAAATGTAAAATACTTGTATATAATCCTAATATTTCAAATAATGCTAACGATCAATTGCATAATTTAATTCCCAATTACAAAATGTTAACATTAGAAAAATTTCTTATGTTGGTTAAACACCATGGATGTTTGGAGACGATAGTATTGTCAATACAATGAACTATTTTCATGGGACAAAATAATCAAAAATTAATTCTAGGAGAACTATTAATATAAGTAATATTAGTTACTTGAAATAATATTATAGTCTAGTTCATTTAAAAGGGCATCATGATTACCTTAAAATATCTTATTTACCATATTTTATTTATTAAGGGGTGAAGCTATGTAGGTTAATTAGTCCAAGTGGGTAAATGATGGATGGATTTCCTAGAATTAGGGTGTGTGAAAAGGATTAAGGTAAGGAGATATAAGACGATAAAGACATCTAGGAAGATAAGGATTCAACCTTGTGTAATGAGCATCCTTCTTAGGTTCCTTATTTATTTCTTGGGAGGAAAGAAGGATTTCATTAAAAGATTAGATCATTAGCATTAGAAAGATGCTTGTGTGTGACATTCTTGTGTGAGAAAGAAGGAAAAGAACATGGGAGAAAGTTGTATTTGTCCTTATGTAATGGAGAATGGTGAAGTTATATGGATTTTAACATTTCCCCTTAGTTTGTGTTCTATTTAAAATGTGATAAAGGAAGGGAGAGTAATTCATATCAAATTTATATAGAGCTTTGTTATTATTATGTATTAGTTTTTCTTTTCTTCTATAAAGTTAAAAATATATTTACCTTCTATTTTAGTTTTGGAATAGAAAATGCATTTTGCCACATGACAATAGTGACCATTAGAAAGCAACAACAAAGGGGTAAACATGAGATTTGAGGTCTGTAAGGAAGGCAACCTTGCTATAGATGATACACAATAATTACAAAGGGTTTGCATGCATTGTAAACAATAGGCAATAGCTACAAAAGGTTTGCATGTGTTATATATATGATAGGTAGTAACTATTAGAAATCTACAAGTGGTTGTGAGTCCTCTTTCAACTTTACAGATAATGGTAGGTGTAGGACAATAGGCATATAATAAACAAGTCTTATTTTCATGTGTTTTCATCTTTTTTCTTATTCCTTTCTTTATTTGATAACTTTTTTCCTTGATGGTAATTAGGTTGCCAAATTCCACAGTTTAACACAAGACTAAACCAAAAAACATTTAATGAATGGATGCAAAAATGTAATTATTCTTCAAATACATTAAGAAATTACTCAATTTATTTTCCCATTCATTGTTGAGTTGATTATCATCAAAAGGTTTCCAAAAACATCATTTCCTTTTCCATTATTTTGAATATTTATATTGGTAGGGCCTGTGTGTCACATGACACTTTGTTTTTTCTAAGTTGTTTATTTTTTCCCTTCCTCTTTTGCTTTGCCTTCTTTCTTTTCCTTTCTCTTTACTTTTGCCTTCTTTTCATTACCACATTTTCCTCTTTGCCATCTATCTCTCAAATATGCCTTTTTTTCCCTCTTTGTTTTCCATTCCGATTTCATTAGCTTGTTTTTTTCATCATTTTTTTTCATCCATCTTTTTCTTTCTTTCATTCTACCACTATTATGCTATTTTGTTGAACTTTTTTATTTGCATCTTTGTCATTTTTTCTATGTATGAGATATGGGAATTAGTTTGTTCATAGGTATGGTAAGGTTTGATTATGACACATTGTTCTTAACATAAGAAAATGAGTATTGTAAAAATCATGCAAAAATGTTTAAGTGTAGTTTAAATAAAAATTAGGAAGAAAATGTTTTAATTAAATGGATTCCAAGGTCATGAAAAAGAAAATTTAGAATTATATTATAAAAGAAAAAATAATCAAGTGAGGTCTTTGGAATCCCAAAATTTCAAACAAAATTTTTGTAGCCTAAGTTTAATTGACATTTTATCAAATCTACTTCAATGGGTTGTGAGAAATTATCATGAACTTAAAAAGACAACACCCTTTAATTTCATTCTATCTTTGTGTTTTGTGTTTTATCAAAATTCAAATGGTAAATCATAATTGATTCATGAAAACAACAAGAAAATCAAATAATTCAATCCAAAAAAATATTTGTATCCAAACAACTTCATAGTATTGCCAAATTTTGGTAAGGTGTAATTATTTTTTCCCCTTCAAAGTATAAAAAGAGAAAGTTATTTATTCCTCAAAACAACTCATGCTATTCATGAAAAATTCAAGGATTTAATCCTTGAAGAAAGCCAATGTTGTTCACCTTGTAATGCCATTAGGAGAGACTCAACAAGACCAATGTCAACCAATAAACTATTCAATACCCTCTACCAAACTCACAATGATATTACAAATTAGGGTCATTAGGTTAAATCTACCACTATTGACCACAAAATTTATTTGAAATTAGGTCAAGAGTATTTGTAAAAGGATTGAACTTGTGCAAGTTTTAATTGCTTGAGCTAAGGTCATCTCATTGTAGCATGATGGTGAAGGAAAAGAAAGAACCTAGGAAAGAAATGTGGCTTGAATTTCCACCATGGGAGCATGTAGATTATAAAGATCAAACGTAGAGTATTTCAAGAATGTCAAAAGGTTGAACAATCAACAAAAATCCCTAGTTGTCTTGTCATAGAAGCTAACATTGGTGAGATTTTTGGCCTTGGTTGTGAAAGTTTGAAAACCACCATTCTACGTCTTCATCTTGACACCAAGAAAGAGCTTGTGAAGCTCTACTAACATGTGTATGGAACAATTATTGTTACTAGTAATGAGTTTTATTTGTGGTTTATTAAGGGTTACATCGCAAAGTAGAAAGGTGAACTTATGAACTAGGCAAAAATAACCACTTCTATAGTAAGTAAAAAGGCTTGACAAGAAGAGGTGAAGGTTTTAAAAAGTGGTGGTTCCAAGGATATGATTGAGTATAGTGGAGGAAAGATGTGTGGTGGAATGAAAGGCAATGTATGGAAATTGCAATTCATCACTTTGAAATTAGAAAAAGGTTCTAAAACCTTGTAAGAGCTTTGTTTTTTTGTTGTTTCGAGTTTTAAAATCACCCAAGTGGATGAAGTCCATAAGCTTTTGGGTGAGTTCCTTAAGAGTGCCATGTTGAAAGTGTCACATTTCGAGGTCGAAATAGCAAAGCTTTCAAAAAAACTGATTGGAATGAGATTCAATGTGGGATACCTAAAATCAACAACATTAAAAGCACATGATTATGTAATGCATGGCGAATGCAAGCTTCAAGTTTTGGATCATGAAATAGATTTTTTGGAAAAGAAGATTTGTCAATTTTGTGTTGGGTGTGCTTGTATTAACTCTTGTTTTTCAATTTTTGGCATTTGGAGTTTTGGAATTCGGACATTCCATCTTGATTGATGTTGATTGGTACCATTTTTTGCTTAGGCCACATGCATTTGTTGCAAGCTAATTAACATTGGTTTTGGCCACTTATAATGGTGGTGTTTGTTTTGTGTTGTGTGTAGGCAAAAACTTTACAATTGTAAATTCTTATTTTTGCAACTCCAGATTCTTGTTTTTGCAACTATAGAAAACCGAATGGGTTTGGAATATCAACTTACAATTGCCAATGTAGAACTTGTTTCTTTTCAAGAGAAGCATGTTGCGTTGCAAAGACAACTTGAAATGTGAAATTTTTTTGTCAAAGAGAAACAAAAAAATGTTGTCCAAGGTGAGGTGACATTTGTGAATATAGAGGTGGATTGTTTAAAAATGGAGGATGCTATTATAGATGTTAAACGTGAGGTAATTGTGCTTCAAGTTGAAGAGAAAGTAGCGTGTAAGCAATAAGAGGACATGAAAAACAAAAGTGTTACATCTTTATGGCCCAAACCCATTGTTCATCCCATGTTGAATAACAAAATTGAAACCTACATCTTGGTAAAGCCTTGTGGATTTTGTAAGAGAGGGTATCATTGCCATGACATAGATGATAACATTGGCTTTTTACAAACACACATTCCACCCATTTTGTTTAAGAAAATTTCTTAGGGTTAACAACAAGTTATTTATTTGTGCACAACTATTCCATCCTGATTGGTGGCATAGTTGGGGCTTTTGGGAGGAGGATGAAGATGTCAAAATGTTGGATGTGGATATGCATATGGATGAGTTGTGAATTGAGATAAAGCAAACACTTGTAATGGCAACCTTGTGCCCATGATCGTTAGGTGTTGGACTAAATAATTATTTCATTTCCGTTTGTTGATTTCCAAAATTGCAAATTAGAATAATAATGTTGAATTCTTTTGATATTCATTTGAATCAAAGTTTCATCAAGCTACATTCTACATGTGATGAGTCCAAGTAGTTGGCACATATTGGAGTACTTAGTGGTTTAAATTGTGACAATCCTTGGTAATGCAATATTAAACATATTTCCATTACAAAAATGCTTGGTGTATTGCTTGGTTGATAGTACATTAAAAAATTAGACAATGTTGGTGATTATCAAAGTACTCATTGTTTTGCAATGCTAGGCAATGTGCTGATGGTTGAAAAAACACTACCTTCATTCAATATAGGACTACATATTGATTGTTAAGGGAATTTGACCTTTGGAAATAGTACAAAGGATCAAATGGCCTTACTAGTGATGATTTAAGTGTTTTGTGCTTTGTCGATCTCCTTATGTTTGAAAAAGTGTTACCTTCATTAACATAGGACACATAATGCTTGATAAGTACAAAGTTCCTTTGAAGGAAAAACGAAGGACTAGTTTGTAACATTGTGTTTATTTAAATATTTATCTATTTTGTTCAAGGTCTAACTAGGCTTGTGCTTGAGGAATTGTTGTGAACATTCATAAAAGGACTAAACATAATTTTTTTAAGCGCATGTCCTTTGGAGGTCAATAAAAAAGGAGTGACTATTCATTACCCTTGTTTTCTTAGATGCATCACTGGTCCTTTCAATTGATGTAGTAATGACCTTTGTTTAGATAAATGCATGTTAAGGTTTTTAGCAAAATTCCAGCCTCAAGTTTTCAATTATTGTTTTTATAACATTAATTAATTAGGAGCTTGAATGATTGGCATAAAGTGATTGAATGCCACTTGTTCATGTTATAATGTTAATGTAAAGTTCATATGTGTGTGTTGTTTTGTAGTTGAATTATTTGGGGTTAAACCAATAGAGTTGGGTTCCACATGTTCTGCAAATCTTGACCAAATCCATAGGTGGAGTTGGGAACCCACAAGCAGTTGGAGCCCATTTGGGTTAATGTCTTGCACTAGAGACAAGAGATCACCAAACCTGATGAGCTTGTTGGGTTTGACAAGCCCCCCACAATCACCAACAATTCAAAATGAAGAGGTTCAATCCCCTTTTAAAACAACATACTAGGTTAACAACAATCAAGTTATTGATGATGTGTTAAATGTATGCTAGGGGTTACCTCATGTTAAAATACAAGATTTTGGGGTGAATCAAGTCCAAGTTCTCCGTACACCTGATATGGAAAAAGAAGAATGCCACCATGTTGCAGTTGCTATTGAGACTCCAAATGTTAATATGGTACATGTGTTTTTCCCTTCAAGTGTTACCTTTGTTTTTTACATGTCTCAATAGTTGTATATGATATTTTTCATTTTGATTACATGCCATTTTGTTACATATTGAATGTGGTTCATGTAGTGGTGCCTATTCTTATGGGGGACTTTCAACTTGTCGATGATGAAAATATGTCCCATGGACAATCTTTTGCAAAGGTGACACCCTTGGAGCATGTAGCATCCACTACATTAGGACCTAAAATAACAACAAAACTTAGGTATTTTTTCATGAATTACAAAACTATGGCCATTGGCTCAGATGATTTGCCACTTGCAAAGAAGGGTTCTACATCTAGCCATCAACAAATGAAGGTGAATTTCTAAATCCTTTTCTTTGAAATTTGAAACATGTTCCACCTTCTATATAAATTTCAATCTTAGCATTTTACTATCATGTTTTAGTATTCTTCTTGATGAATGTTGCTTACACATATGGATTGCATGCTTTGTAGACCTTCTTGGAGAATCTGAAACAACATTGCAACCTACTACTAGTTCTTTAAAAAGCAATGTAATCATTGCAAAAGCTTCAAAATCAAAAACATCCCAAAAAGAGTCAACATACCACTATTTTGCCTAGAGTGCACACACGAAGCTGAATTGAGAAGGAAAAAAACAACGACATTGCTAATACTACTTGTAGCAAGTGTAAACTATAAATTTGTATTGCTTTAGTGTCCTTGTTTGTGGGCTACCAATTCCACAGACCGTTGCATTGTGATGTTGTGTAAGGGCATTGATGTTTTGAAAGTTGTGTTATTTTGACCAATCTAATGAGGATCTAATCAACATAGCAATTGATCCAGAATGTGTAAATATGGCATGTGAAAACACTTGCTTATTTTGAATGCCAATGTATAAGAACTTTCGGGGTGAGGACTAGTGTACTTTGGAGTTTACTGGTAGGAAGAATTGTCAAGGGACTCCAAGTTTAGGTGCGGAAATATGGGATGAACACCTGAGTGTCAAACTGCTATGTGTTACATCAAATTTGAAATGATATCTACAAGTATCACATGTTGGTTGGACCACTTGTTTGCAAACCAAAGTCTTCAAGATTCTGGATGCAAATCCAACGATCCACGGCTTTCGGGTAACAGTGGCTTCTAGATCTCTTATGAACGCAGTGGTCGCGCGTTTTGCGCTCCGCGTTGAGAATATTCCACCCAGTGTGTTCCATAGCTGTTTCCGCTGTCGGTAGTGTTCTCCGCCGTGTCTCCATCCGTCTTAAGAAGCTTCCTCCCAATGTGTTTCCGGGTCGGAAGCGTTCTCCGTCTCTTACTCTCTGTCTCGCGTTCACTGGTATGAGCTGCCTATGCGAGTCTCCTTCCTTCCTTCAAAAGACTTCTTCGCAACTCAGGTTTTGGTTGAAGCTTTCCTAACGAGTCACGGTGATCTTGATCTATCTCAAGCTCTATAAAATAGGTATGTTTTTGTTTGAAATAGTCTTCTCTTTCCGCCTGAACTTGTCTCGTTTTTGCTTTCTTCCCCTGTCTAAAACTCGCTTTTCTTTCTTGATTGCACTTGTCCCGTTCTTACTTTCTTCCCCTATCCAAGACTCTCTTTCCTTTTTCGTTTCTTCATTGCGCTTGTCTGGTTCTTGCTTTCTTCCCCCGTGCAAAACTCTCTTTCCTTTCTTCATTGCGCTTGTCT
>Ga0116231_10013915_pt1 | contig 11048 bp, 9 predicted proteins | sample S1TSphgellanicum_2_FD_89695 | JGI IMG/M metagenome (GOLD analysis project Ga0116231, IMG submission 89695) | Host-associated microbial communities from peat moss isolated from Minnesota, USA - S1T2_Fd - Sphagnum magellanicum MG | ecosystem: Host-associated > Plants > Peat moss > Unclassified...
CGCCGAGCATCTGTTGCCGCTGCAACGCGCCTACTGGATCGTCCTTACGGCCGCACTCGTGCTGCGGCCGGATTTCGGCACGACGTATTCGCGCGGCGCGGCTCGCATCGCGGGCACGCTCGCGGGCGCGCTGCTTGCATCGCTGATCGCGCTGTTGCACCCGAACGACCTCGCACTCGGCCTGCTTTCGATCGCGTTTGCGTTTGCGAGCTATATTTTCATCCCGATTAATTATGGTCTCTTCACGCTCACGATTACGGCGTACGTCGTCTTCGTCATCGGTCTCGCGGGAAGCGGCGGCGGGACCGACCCCGGGCGCACGATCGTCGATCGCGTGCTCTCGACGCTCATCGGCGGCGGCATCGCGCTCGCCGCATACGCCGCTTGGCCGACGTGGGACCGGCGCATCTTACCGCGCCGATTCGCCGAACTACTTGAAGCGCTCTCGCGTTACGGCAGCGCGATCTTCGGCGCGTACCTGGCACCCGAGCGCGCGAGCGACGGCACGATCCACGATCTCCAACTCGGTGCGTGGCTCGCGCGCTCCAACGCCGAAGCGTCGTTCGATCGCATGTCGGCGGAGCCGGTAAAGCCCGACACCCTAACCGTGCGTGCGGCTCTAGGCATCCTCGCGGCCTCGCGCCGCTACGGCCTCGCGTTGCTGAGCCTCAACGTCCATCGCCCGCGCGAACCGATCGCCGCGTGCGATGCCTTCGCCGAACTCACCGGTGCTTGCACGACGAGCCTCGCCGTGCTCGCGCAATCGCTGCGCACGCGCCGCAAACCGGCGAAGTTGCCCAAGCTACGCGAACTTCACAGCGCCTTCGCGAACGCGATCGGCGCGAACGCGAGCGTCGAATCGAGCGTCGCCGCCGCCGAGACCGATCTGATGGTCGACGCGATCAATACGATCGCGCGGCTCTTAGAACGACGCTACGCGCAAGCCGGGGACGCGCCCATCGAAGTGCGAACCGTCGCCACATGAGTACCACCATATACGACATCCCGGCGAAACGGATCGACGGCACGCCAAGCTCCCTCGGCGAGTTCGCGGGCAAAGTCGTCCTCGTCGTCAACGTCGCGTCGGCGTGCGGCTTCACGCCGCAATACGATGCGCTCGAAAAACTCTACGAAGCCCATCACGACGCGGGCTTCGTCGTCGCGGCCTTCCCCGCCAACGACTTCGGCGCGCAAGAGCCCGGCACGAACGAAGAGATCGTCGCCTTCTGCTCCACGAAGTTCGCGGTGAAATTCCCGATGTTCGAAAAGATCGTCGTCACGGGCCCCGAGAAACATCCGATCTACCAAGCGCTCACGGCCGCGAAGCCCGATGCCGACGGCGATCCGGAAGCGCTGCGTCAGAACCTCATCGGGTATGGCCTCAAGCCGACCGCGGCACCCGAAGTGCTCTGGAACTTCGAGAAGTTTTTGATCGGCCGCGACGGGTCGGTCGTGGGACGCTACGCCTCGAGCGTCACGCCGGACGACCCGATCCTCGTCGCGGCGATCGAGAGAGAACTCGCCAAGAGCCCAAGCCCGAGCGCGGCTTAGACCGCTACCGTTTCGAGCGGCGGTTACACCGCCGCCGTTTCGACGATATGCAGCGCCTCTGCCGTTTGGATGCGAACCTGACGGCAGAGGTCGGCGTCGTCGGCGATCGAGCGCCCGTACGACGGGATCATCTCGGTGAGCTTCGCGGTCCAGTCCGGCAGCTTCGACGCGAACGCTTTCTTCAGCACGCCGAGCATGATGCTCACCGACGTCGATGCGCCGGGCGATGCGCCGAGCACCGCCGCGAGCGATCCGTCGCCGGCCGTGACGACCTCGGTACCGAATTGCAGTTTGCCCGTCGCTTTGTCGTCGGGCATGATGACCTGGACGCGCTGACCCGCGACTTCCAAACGCCAATCGGCTTTCTTCGCACTGGGGAAGAACTCGAGAAGCGAAGCGAAGCGGCCGTCGTCGGACTCCAACACTTGGCTCACGAGATACTTCGTCAGATCGAAGTTGTCGCGCCCGACCGCGAGCAGCGGCTTCAAGTTGTCGGGCTTGATCGATTTGAAGAGATCGGCGAGCGATCCGCTCTTGAGGAACTTCGTGGAGAAGCCCGCGTAGGGTCCGAAGAGCAACGACTTTTTGCCATCGACGATGCGCGCGTCGAGGTGCGGCACCGACATCGGCGGCGCGCCGACCGAGGCTTTGCCGTAGACCTTCGCGTCGTGGCGCGCGGCGAGTTCGGGATCGTCGCAGCGTAGCCAGAGTCCGCTCACCGGGAAGCCCGCGAAGCCTTTACCCTCGGGGATTCCGGACTTCTGAAGCAACGGGAGCGCTCCGCCGCCCGCGCCGAGGAACACGAAATTCGTCGTGACGGTTTTCTTCGAACCGCTGGCTTGATGCTCGAGCGTCACGTTCCAGCGGCCGTCGGCGGCGCGGGTGAGATCGATCACGCGGTTTTTATAGGCGACCGTAAAGCCAGGCTGTTTCTGCAGATTCGCGATGAGCAAATGCGTGAGCGCGCCGAAATCGACGTCGGTGCCCGTTACGTCGCGCGTCGCCGACACTTTTTCGTTCGGGTCGCGGCCTTCCATGACGAGCGGCATCCATTCGGCGAGCGTCGCGTGGTCTTCCGAATACTCCATCTGCGCGAAGCAGTGGTGCGCGCTCATCGCATCGTAGCGGCGCTTGAGAAACGCGACGTTCGATTCGCCGCGCACGAAACTGATGTGCGCCGTCGGATGGATGAACGAATCGGGATCCGCGATCGCGCCCGTGCGTACGAGGTATGACCAAAACTGACGCGAGAGATCGAACTCGGTGTTCACTTTGAGTGCGCGCGAGATGTCGACGGTGCCGTCGGGCTTCTCGTTTGTGTAATTCAACTCGCAGAGCGCCGCGTGCCCGGTGCCCGCGTTGTTCCACGGGTTCGAACTCTCTTCGGCCGCGTCGCCCAGCGCTTCGTACATGCCGATGCGCAAGCTCGGGTCGAGCTCTTTGAGAATCGTCGCGAAGGTCGCGCTCATGATGCCCGCGCCGACTAAGACGACGTCGAATTCGGCCTGCGGTTTTGCTGCTGTTTCCACGGTCTAAACTTCCTCAAAGGGGCGAGGCACTCCCCGGCCCACAGGCACATTGGTACCATATCCGATGCCGAACGCGCCGTCCGAGTTCCTGAAGGCGGACGATGCGACTTTTGCCCGATTGGCCGCAGCCCGCCTAGCACATCACGTCGACCGCGACCTCGCCCGATCGCCGTTCGACGGTCACGGCCGTCGTCGAGCCGGAGCGGCGTAACCGCACGTCGACTTCCGCTTCGCCCACGCGCAGGTTGCGCAGTGTGAGATCGTCGAGGATCCCCGGGAGCACCGGATGATCGAAGCGCACCGTCTGCGTCGACGGATCGAGCGAGACGCCCAGCGTCGCTTGTAAGAGTGCGAAGATCGTCGCACTCGACCACGCTTGCGGCGCGCAGGCGACCGGATAGAGCGTCGGCGTCGGACGCCGCCGCCGTTCGAAGCCGCAGAACAATTCCGGTAGCCGCTGCAAATCGAACGATGACGCCGCATCGAGCAAGCCCGTCGCGATCCGCATGACCGAACTCTTGAATCCGTAGCGCGCGAAGCCGAGCGCGATGATGCCGTTATCGTGCGGCCACACCGAGCCGTTATGATAGGAGAGCGGATTGTAGCGCGCGGTGCCGACCGCAAGCGTTCGTATCCCCCAACCCGAGAACGAAGACGGCGAGAGCAGCGTCGTCGCGACGCGTCGCGCGCGCTCGGGCGACGCGATCCCGGTCAGCAGCGCATGGCCCGCGTTGGACGTGCGTACCGCGCACTGCGCCTTTGCGCCGTCGAGCGCGATCGCGTACGTCGCGAGTTCTTCGTTCCAAAACGCGGCTTCGAAACGAAGCCGCAAGCGCTCGGCTTCACCCGCTAATCGGACCGCGGCGACGTCGAAGCCGAGCGCGCGTGCCATCGACGAGGCAGCGCGTTTCGCGCCGAACGCATAGGCTTGCACTTCGCAGAGCGCGACGGGCCCGCGTGCGAGCGTGCCGTCCGCGTGGAAGACCGCGTCCTGCGAATCTTTCCAGCCCTGATTGCTCAAGCCGTTACTGCTCTGCTGCGCGTACTCCAAGAAGCCGTCGCCGTCGGGATCGCCGGAGACGTCCATCCACACGAGCGCCGAGATCGCGTGCGGCCAGAGCCCGCGCACGAAGTCCAGATCTCCCGTACGTTCGTAGTACATGCCGAGCAGCAACACGAAGAGCGGCGTCGCGTCGACGCTACCGTAATAGCGGCCGAAGGGAATCTCGCCCAGCCGTGCCATCTCCCCGTCGCGTATTTCGTGCACGATTTTACCCGGCTCCGCATCGCGCGTCGGATCGATCGCCGTCGCTTGGGTGGCGGCAAGAAATTGCAAGACGCCGCGCGCGATCGAGGGATCGGCCCAAAGCATCATCATGGCCGTAATGAGTCCGTCGCGCCCGAACGGCGTGCTGTACCAAGGCACGCCCGCATACGGATATGGGCCATCCTTGGTTTTTGTCACGAGCATATACGTATCGGAAACGCTACGCCGCACGATCGCATCGAAGATCGGATTGGTGCTCGACACCGCCGTCGCGCGACCGCTCGTCGCACGTAGCGCTCGACGCGAGATACGCAGGTCGCGATAGAATTCGCGCGCGCCGAACGTTGACGGTTCGGGTAGCGGACGTCCGAAGCGCACGAAGATGCGAAAGCACTGGAGGTGCGCGAGCGAGAGATCGAAGGTCGCGCGCGTCGCGTCGATCGATTGCGGCGGGGGATCGAATGCGAAGCGGCTTTCGGTGCGAACGCCGTCGAGCGCCGTGTAGCAATACGAGACGCAGCCCGGACCCTCGACGCTCTCGTGCGTCGTACCGCGCCGCGGCCGCCGCTGGCCGCGCACTTCGAAGACGTCGACGAAATCGGCTCCGAACTCGAGCGTCAGATCGAGCTGGCACGGCTTCGTGTCGAAATTGCGGATCAAGATGCGCTCGTACAGCGCACCGTGCCACAGAAACCGCCGTCGGTGAATGTGGATGAGTTCGCGCATGAGCACGACCTCGTCGTCGCCCGCGAGCATGTCCGTGTTCGTGAGATCGGCATCGAAGCCCGTGTTGTCTTCTTCCGTCGTCGCGCTCAGCAAGAGCGGGCGATGGCCCGCGAAGCGCAGTTCGTAGCGCGAGACGATGCGCGTGCCGCCGTCGTAGAGACCTTCGGGCGTGCCGAGCGCGCCCGCGATATCGCCGCGATCGTCGAAGACGATAAACGCATCGCCGTGTTTGAGGACGACGGGATGGCGTTCTTGCGCGGCGGCGGTCGCCGGGACGTGGAGTTCCCGAACGTTCAAACCAAGACCGACGTGCCGGCGCCGGCGCTCGCGTCATCGCGTGCGATGAGCTCGCCGTACAGCTCGACGTACGCGTCGCCGACGCGGCCGATCGAAAAGCGCTCGAGGAAGCGCGCACGAATCGCGCGTCGATCCAGCGACGCGAGCTTGCCGACCGCGGCAATGGCTTCGTCGATCGTATCGACGATGAATCCCGTCACGCCGTTTTCGATGATCTCTTCGACCGAGCCGTTGCGAAACGCGATCGTCGGCGTGCCCGTCGCCATCGCTTCGATCATCACGAGGCCGAACGGTTCGGGCCAATCGATCGGGAACACGAGGCCGAGCGCGAGGCCATAGAACGAATTCTTGCGCGCGTCGTCGATCTCGCCCACGAACCGAACCAGCGGATCGGCGAAGAGCGGCGCGATCGTCGCCTCGAAATACGCGCGATCGACACCGTCGATTTTTGCCGCGACGTGCAGCGGAACGCCCGCACCCCGAGCGATCAAGACCGCACGATCGGGGCGCTTCTCCGGACTGATTCGTCCCACGAACGCGAGATAACCGCCGTCACCGTGTCCGAAACGGTAGAGTTCGGGCGGCAATCCGTGCGGGATCGTCTTTACCCAATTGGCACGCTCGACCGGTTCGCGCTGCGCGTTGGAGATGGAGACGAGCTTCATCGTTGGAAACTCGTCGAGAATCTGTCCCGACGTGCGCGAATCGAGCCTGCCGTGGAGCGTGGTGACGACTTTCTGCGCGAACGGTTCGAAGCTCGCGAAGTGCAGATAGTCCGTGTGGAAGTGCAGGACGTCGAAGTCGGCGACGTGCTGCGCGACGCGGTGGATCATAATCGTGTGGTACGCGACCCCGTCGATCCAACCGCCCTCGAGACGAATCGCACGGTCGCACGTTGCGTAGAGCCGGGCCGACGTCCGCGAATCGCCGCTGGCAAAGAGCGTGACGTCGTGCCCGGCAGCGACGAGTTCTTCGGTCAGGTACGAGACCACGCGCTCCGTGCCGCCGTACAATTTCGGCGGACAGCTTTCGTACAGCGGTGCGATCTGCGCGATTTTCATAGGTACACGCGAGCGTAGCACCGCCGGAAACGAGCGCCTATCGTGAAAAAAGGTGAGCGAATCGCCGAAGCATCCCCAAAATTCACGATACCGGGCTCGAGCGGCCTCGCATATGCTTCGAGGGCGAAATGTCCGATTCAAACAATGCGACCATTGACCGTCTTCAGATCGAGCTCGCAGCGAAACAAGCCACGGTCGATGCGCTCCTCAAGGGGTATCAATCCCTTGCGTTCCCCGACGTCCCCGGGCTCGCATTCGACGTGCTCTACCGCCCTGCCGCAACGCTCGAGCATCTCGGCGGCGACTGGTACGACGTTTTTTGCTTACCCGACGGCCGTGTCGCCTTTACGATCGGCGACGTCTGCGGGCGCGGCCTCGCGGCTGCGGTCAAAATGGGCCAAGCAAAGCAAGCCGTGAAGATCGCCGCGGCGCTGCGCGAGAACGATCCGCGACCGCGCGCCGTCTTGGAGCGCACCAATAGCGTGATCTTCCTCAACGGCCAGAACGTCGAATTCACGACCGCACTCTACGGCCTCATCGATACCTCGACGCGTAGCGTGCTCTACGCATCCGCCGGCCACCCGCCGCCGGTCCTCGCGCGGCCGGGCGAGGACGCCCGCATGATGCCCAATCACGGCTTTCCGCTCGGCGTAGACCCCGAATTCCCAAAAGTCGCAGAGCACGAATTCATCTATCGATCGGGAGACCTCTTGGTGCTCTATACCGACGGCCTCGTCGAGTACGATCGCGACGTGGAAACGGGCGAAGCGTCGCTCTTGCGCGTTTCGCGCGAAACCGTCGAAGCGAAGGTCGCTGATCCCGCCCGGTTCATCGTCGAGCAGATGCTCAAAACTCCGGCGAAATATCCCGACGACGTCGCGGTGCTGACGATCTACTTCGAATGATGGAGCCCATGAAAGCCCACGAGCATCGAGAGCAACGCGACGATCACGAGGATCGCGAGGCCGACGACAAGACCATGCCAGGGACGCACGCGTACGCCGGTCACGCGGAAGTGCCCGTGTCCGCGAATCGTGGATCCGTGAAGCAGCCGCTCTGCAGCACGCGGCGCAAGCCGAAAGTGATCTGCCGTTCGTTCGATTCGCTCGAAAGAATGCAGTTCGCGCCCGCGAGGTGGCAAGATAATGCCCACGATCCCGAGACGCTGGTCGTGAAGATCGCAATCAAACATTCCGGCAAGACGAAACGCAACTGACGAATCATTTCGAGGGGATCGGTCGCGAGCGCGTCCACGTCACAAATCAAGATCGCGGGCAAGATCTTGCCGAGTTCCGATACGATCAAGCGCGCAATCACCGGGGGCACGACGGCTCCCGCGGTTTGCAACGCCGTGCCGAGCATTTCGACCTTATCGGCCGCGATGCCCGCGAGGCAACTAGTTCTAGGCACGATACTGACACTCACAATCGAAACCGACAGTCTCGCACGTGGGCCGTGCGGGTCACATTCGTTCCCGCGTGTAACCTACCAAACATAACAGAAGAGCCGGGAAGGCCGTAGCGTGGAAAAGGCCGATAGCGGCGCGCGAAAGCGTAATTCTCGAGAAAGCGGCCGCGAACGGTCCGCGCCGAGGCACGAGCCGCCGGCGACCGGTATGCCCGAAGCGGATGCCGCCTACGCGATCGTCTCCGGCATCATCGGCGTCGTACCCGCGTCGCGTTGGACGTTCGCCCGCGTCGAGCCCAGTGGCGAACTCGTGTCGTTCTTCGGTTCTGACCCAAGCGTCGGCGACCGCACGCTGCTCGCCGACGAGTTTCGCCGCCAACGCACGAAATCACCAAACGGTCCGCGTATCGCGGCAACGCTCGGCGCGCTCGATGAATTTTCTAGCGGCGTCACACTCGTCTTTGCGGACGCACGTGCGAACTTCGGGATCCTTACGATCCTACGCATGGCGGCACTGGGGCCGTTCACCTCCAGCGAGATCGGCATCCTCACGTTCGCGCTCGACGCCGTGTCCGAACATCTCTCGGCGCTGCGCTTGCAACCACCGGCAAAGGATGCAGGGCCGATCGTCGACCGGCTCGACAAACGATTGCCAGCCGAACGCGAAGGTGCGTTTTACGTGCTCGACGGCGACATGCGCATCGTCATGGCCTGGAGCACCGCGGACGAACGGCGAATCGCGACGACGGGTCTCGAGCTCGCGAACACAGATCGTCTTCCGACGCTCTTAGAAGCAACAGTACGCGAACTCACGTTAGCGTGGCCCGATGAGGATGTACGTCAACCAGGCGTCGCCCGGCCCGTGTCGTTCCTGGTCGTGCGCACCCGGCCGATGACCGGCCCCGCCGGCCGATTCATCGGCGTGCGCATCGAGCGCTACCACGAAAACAATTCGCTCACGCTGATGGCCGCGCGCTTTCACATCTCGCCGCGCGAAATTCAGGTGCTCGCGCTCTTGCTCGACGGCAACCGCCTCGATCAGATCGCGAAGCGACTCTACATTACGTCCTCGACGGTGCAAGATCACATCAAAAGCATGCTCGACAAAACCGAGAGCCGCAACCGCAGCGAATTGATCGCGCGCGTGCTCGGGTGGGAGCTCACGGCGGCCTCGGCCGAAGCGTAACGCGGACGGTCTATCCGGGTATCGCACGATGCAACGCGCGCGATTTCGCTGCTATGCTTGCGGGTATCGTGAAGACCGTTGACCCGTTCGTGCCACTTCCCACCTACGATCGCGGCAATCGACTGCTCGACGCCCTCGACAGCGTCGAACGCGATGCGATCGTGTCACATGTTTTTGTTATCGAGCTCGCGTCGGGCGCGGTGACGCACGAATACGGCGTAGACGATACGTGGGTGTATTTTCCCATGGACTGCGTCCTTTCCGTGGTCGCGACGCTCGAAGACGGGCAAGGCTGTGAAGTCGGGACGATCGGCAATGAGGGCGCCTCGGGGATTCCGATCGCGCTTGGAGCGCGCGTCTTGCGCACGACGATCTGTCAAGTGGCGGGTCGCAGCGGGCGAATCGCGATCGGTGCGTTCGGAGAACTCTTCGAGCGTTTTTCGCTGTTTCGCGCAATCGTGTTCGCATCGGAAGACGCGCGGAGCTTCTTCGTCGAGCAGCTCGTCGTCTGCAACACGATCCACACGATTGAGAAGCGCTGCGCACGCTGGCTGCTCTCGCTTGCCGATCGCAAAGAGAGCGACACCTACGAGCTCACGCACGAGTATCTTTCGTTCATGCTCGGCGTGCGGCGTCCGTCGGTGACGCTCGCGGAACGTCGCTTGCGCGAGCTCGGCGCGATCACGTATCGGTACGGCATCATTCGCATCGTCGATCGCGCATTGCTCGAGTCGCTCGCGTGCGAATGCTATCGCACGGCGGCCGAAAATTTCCGGCGATCGATCGACGCGAGCCGGGAAAATCACGATACCCTCGTGCGGCCGTATCCTCTACGATCCTCGCGCAATGAGACATAACGCCGCGTCAACGACGAAGCACTTTCTCGAAAAGCTTTTGGTCGCGACCGACGGCTCGGAATCGGGCGAGCGTGCCGTGACGTTCGCGATCGCCCTCGCGCAAGCACACGAGAGCACGATCGAGTTCTGCGACGCGGTCGATCTCGATGGTGCGTTATTGTCGTGCTGTACGACACAAGGCGAGAGCGCGTTGATGATGCCGCTCGTCGGCGCGCTCGACGACAACGGACGAACGGTCGGCGACCTCGCGCGCGCACGCGCTCGGGCGGCCGGCATCGCTTCGATTTCGAGCGTCTTGAACGGCCGTTCGGTAAACGCGATTTTGGACTGCGTGAACGACCATCATTTCGATGCGGTCGTCGTGGGAACGGCAGGCAAGGTCGGCTTGGAGCGCATCTTCTCCGGGAGCACGGCAGACGGCGTCGTCCGTCGCAGCACGATCCCGGTGTTCGTCGTGCCGCCCGCCGCGAGCGAACCGCCCGCGACGTTCGCGGACGTTTTCGTTGCGCTCGACGACTCCGATCCGAGTGATGCCGCGCTCGCTTTCTCGATACGTCTGGCATCCGCGGCTCACGCGCGACTCACGATCTTATCCGTCGTCGATACGGAGAAGTTAAAGCTTAGTGCAGACTACTACGTCTACGATCCGATGATCACTATGAACGAACTGCACAACGCAGCCGAAGAACTCGTCACCGCCGCTTACGATCACGCCCGCGCTCGCAACGTGCGTTGCGAGCGATTCGTCGTCGATGGCGACCCAGACGATGGCATCCTCGCGATGGCACGAGAGCGGGGCGCGGACGTCATCGTCGTCGGCACGCACGGCCGCCGCGGTTTGCGCCGCTGGCTGCTGGGCAGCGTAGCCGAAGCGATCATGCGCCGCAGCGACGTCCCCGTCGTCGTCGTCCGCTCGCTCATCGCACGCGCGGTATCTGCGAAACAGAGCCGCATGCGCGATTTCGCGGGCGACTAACCCACGCGGGAGCGAACTACGGCATCTCGATGACGGCGGCACCGTCGATGGCGTCGTTCTTCACGGCGCGCAAGGCGTCGTTTGCGCGTTCGAGTGGGAAGGCGGTTGCCGTCGGCTTGAGGCCGATCTCCGCCGCGAGCGCGAGGAAATCGCGCGCGTCGTCGCGCGTCATGTTCGCGACGCTGCGGATC
>Ga0116231_10013916_pt1 | contig 11048 bp, 13 predicted proteins | sample S1TSphgellanicum_2_FD_89695 | JGI IMG/M metagenome (GOLD analysis project Ga0116231, IMG submission 89695) | Host-associated microbial communities from peat moss isolated from Minnesota, USA - S1T2_Fd - Sphagnum magellanicum MG | ecosystem: Host-associated > Plants > Peat moss > Unclassified...
CGGCTGTTGTAGACCTGGCCTTCTTCGAGCAGCAGCTCGCGCCGGATCACCTTGTCGCGGGTAATCGTATTGCCCGTAAACTCGATCCGCGAGACATAAAACGGCTTACCCTCGTCGATGTCGATTTCGAGCGAGATGGTCTTCTTCGCCTCGTCGATATGGGGAATCGGGGTTGGAACAAAGTTGATATAGCCCAACTCGCCATAGGCCTTGCGCAACTGGTCGACACCCTTGCTGAACAGCGTACGGTTGAAGTACTCGCCATCCTTGAGCGCGAACTGCGCGCGCAACACGCGGGTGTTGGTCACCGCTTTATTGCCCTTGAAGGTGATGCCCGCCAGACGATACCGCGAACCCTCTTCGATCGGCAGTAGGATGTCGATGCGCTTGCCGGTTGACGGCTTCAGCGTGAACGGATTGATGCCGCCCGCATCGCGAATCTTGGTCTGCGCCTCACCGGTCAGCGCCTTGAAGTAGCCGCGATCCTGATATGCCGCACGCACACGCTCCGAGTCTTCATCCAGCTTGCTGGCGTCGAAGGTGCGCGCAAACAGATTCTCGAGGATGATCGAATGCGGAATGCCGATCGGCTTGGTATTCACCATCGCATTGCGCAAGACGCGCGATGGAATGTGTTCGTTTCCGTCAAACAGGATCTTGCCAACCTTAACGGTCGGGCCTTCCTTGATATGGAAGGTGACCCCGACGGCAGCCGGCGGAATGGTCTTCACTTCCGTCTCGGTGGTCGCGGCCTCGTGGCCGTGCTAGGCGAGCAGCGCCACAAGGACCACCTCGGCGCGCTTGATCCGGGTGGGGTCGTATTGGCTCTCGACCGAGAGCCCAACCTTTTCCTTCTTGAACCGCTCCAGCACGTCGGACTCGGAGACGGCGTTCAGACCCTGGTAATGGATCTCGCGAATCGTCGGCTTCTCGCGGACGTAGATGATCAACTGCACGCAGGCCGGGGTATCCTGCCGTTCGATCCGGACATCCTCAAAATAGCCCGTATTCCAGAGCGAGTTGAAGTCGCGCTCGACGATCAGCGGATCGTACAGGTTGCCCTGGCGGCTGAACAGCCGCGCCAACACCGACTCCTTCGGGATGCGGCGATTGCCGATCACCTGGGGGGTGCAAAGCGCCTGCGCGTTGCCATTCTGGACTGCGTCCTGCGGGGAGATCGGTCGCGGCGCTGCCTGGCCAACCGCCGACGTGCCGGACATCGCCATGGCCAGCAAAGAACCCGCGCCGACCAGAAACGTGGCCGCCGGGCTGGTATGTTTGCTCAGCTCGCGCCCATTGCCGGGTTCTGGCCGGGACGACAACTCTTGCTTGCCCTTGCTAGGGACGCTCTCTCGATCCATCTGCTTCAGGGAGCTTCCGCTCGTTCGGTTTACGGTAAAGATAACCACACCCTCACTTGAAAATCACGACCCGTACAAAACCCATGGGTAGGTCTCGATTATATGGGAGCGGCGCACCCCATGCGAGTTCCCCGGAAGTTTCCTCGCGGGTGCACCAAATTTGCAGCACCCATCCAACAATCGGGTGCCCCATGTACGCCGGCTTCATCGGCGCACGTGGGGTTACTGGACCAACTTCCTCACCTCCACCAAAGTCGAATAAAACGTAGCCCCACCCCCCATATCCGTAAGCGCCTCAGAAGTCAGCGCATTCACGCCCGTCCCATCCGCCGCCAGCTTCGCCCAATCGAGCCGCGCCGCCACCACGCCTTCGCCCACCTTCGCGCTCAGCTGCGCACGCAGCACCATCCGCCCGCGGCCATTGAAGATCTCGACCCAATCCCCCGCAGCCACGCCACGCGCCGCCGCATCGTTCGCGTGCATTTCGAGCGCTCCAGCCGTCGCGCGTTCCATTCTCTGATGCCCCGGCTGATTGGCAAAGGTCGTATTCATATAGTTGTCCGCCTTGCGCGGCAGAAACTCGAGCGGATACAACGCCGCCGCCGGCCCCTGGCGCGACTCCACCACCGGCACATACTCGGGAACCGGCAGCAGCTCGGCCTTGCCGCTCGGCGTGCGAAACCACTCCGGCGAAGAGAATGGCAGTCCGGGCAACTGTAGCTCCACATGCCCCTCAGACTCCAGCCGCTGCCGGGTGATGCGGCCGAGCCACCGGCCTTGCGTGCTCTTGCCGGTTCCAAGCGCCTGCTCGATCAGCGCATCCTCATCGTCGGCAAAACATGCCTCGGGAAACTCCATACGCCGCGCCAGCTCGCCAAACAGCCGCACGTTGTTCCAGACCTCACCCCGCGGTGCAATCGCAGGCTGGTTGATCTGCACGAACAAGTGCCCATACGCACCCTGCACATCCTTTGTTTCCAGAAACGTCGGTGCAGGCAGCAGCACGTCCGCATAGTCTGCCGTATCGGTAAAAAACTGCTCATGCACGACCGTGAACAGGTCCTCCCGGCGCATCCCCGCGAGCACCGCATTCTGGTTCGGCGCCACCGCCGCCGGGTTCGAGTTGTAGACGAACAGTGCCTTCACCGGCGGCCCGTCTTTGTCTTTCCCGTTCCGGCCCAAGCTGGTCAAAGCCTCGCCCAACCGGCTCATATTCACCACACGCGCCGGGCGGCCCAGCGGACTGGCCAGCATCAGCTCCGGCATCTCGAGCGCCGCGCCGTCGAAGCCGAACGAGCCACTCATCGACAGCTGCACACCGCCGCCACGATGCTGCCACGATCCGGTCAGCAGCGGCAGCATCGCGATCGCCCGCGCCGACGTCCCGCCGTTCTCACTCCGCTGCACGCCATAGTTCATCCGGATCGCCGCCGGCTTGCCCGTCCGCCCGAGCGAGGTCGCATACTCCCGCGCCAGCCGGACAATCGTCTCCGCCGAGATCCCGGTGACCGCAGCCGCCCGCTCCGGCGCATGCTCCACCCGCAGGCAATGCGCGCGCAGCTCCGCAAACCCATGCGTACAACGCTCCAGATACCCGCGATCCTCCAGCCCCATGCTGAAGATCACATGCATCATGGCGAGCGCTAACAGGCCGTCGGTTCCCGGCCGGATCGCCAGATGCTCATCCGCCAACGCCGCCGTGCGCGTACGGTACGGGTCGATCACCACCAGCCGAGCCCCATTCCGCCGAGCCTCCTCGATAAACGGCCAGAGATGCACGTTATTCCCATGCACATTCGCCCCCCAGGCCAGAATCATCCCCGCCTTCGCGAAGTCCTGCGGCGCCGTCCCCAGCTTCACCCCATACACGCTCGTCAGCGCGGCGCCACCCGCCGACGCACAGATCGTCCGATCGAGCTGCGACGCACCCAGCCGATGAAAGAACCGACGATCCATACTTCCATAGCCGAGCTGCCCGATCGTCCCGGCATAGCTGTAAGGCAGCACGCTCTCCGGCCCAAACTCCGCCGCGATGGTCTTGAGCTTCGCAGCGATCAGTTCGAGCGCTTCATCCCACGAGATCCGTTCAAACGCCAACGCCTCGCGGCCCTCCGCAAGCGGCCCCTTGGCTACCCCCGCCTTGCGCCGCATCGGATAGAGCAGCCGATCCGGCGCGTACACACGATCCAGATACTTGGCCACCTTCCCGCATAGAAAACCACGCGTGACCGGATGCGCCGGATCTCCCTGCACCTTCACTGCACGCCCCGACCCCGTATCCACCGTCACCAGCACGCCGCAGCTATCCGGACAGTCGTGCGAGCACACCGCATGCACCACCTTCGTCGCCTGTGCGCTCGCATCCATCTGTAAATTCTAGCCCTAAGCCTTTCCCTTCGCCTCCACGGGCGGAGGCGGCTCGCTCGGACTGAGCGGACTCGCCTTCGCACGCAGATAGCGGAAGCGCCATAGGCTGACATCCAGCGTCCCATTGCACTGCGCGAACTGCCGCAGCCAATCGAACCGCGTCGTCAACTCGGCGGCCTGCGCCGGTGCCAGGTACGGCCGCGCGGCTTCGAGCGCGCACGCTGAGGGCGCGGCACGCCACCCGAACAATGTATCCCCATTTGAAGAAGTTTTACAGAAGAAAATTGCCCGCTCTCGCGCCACCCCGCAAGACGCGACCAAACAAAACGGCACGCCGCGAAGCGTGCCGTTCCGTTCCGTCCATCGGTCGAACATTCCGATGGACTTCTACACTGTGTTTCCTGTCATTCGATATTGCTCACCTTCCCGTTGACGAACGTCACCTTCATATCCTTATAGAAGTAGATCGTCTTCGGGCCCAGGTTGACCACGCGGGTCGGCTCACCCAACGCGCTCTTCACCTGATCGCGGGTCTGGCCGAGATCGATCGAAACCGAGGTCGTTTCGACCGGTGCCGGTACCGCCTCCTGTGCCGAAGGTCCGCCGCCCGAAGCTCCTCCGGTCGACTGGAGCACCTCCTGCTCGGACGTCTGCGCCTGCTGGTCCTGCTGCGCGATCTCGGTTGCGCCGGCCGGATCAGGCGGCGGCGCGGACTGTGCCAGGGCCGTCTCCACCGGAGGTGCCTTGGCCGAAGGCGGAGCCGGCGGCAGACCGCCCGTCCCCTGCTTCGCCTGCAGCTCCTGGAGTCCCTGGTCGAGCGTCTCCCGCATATGGTTGTACATCTCCTGAAGCTCGTCGAGCGGCACGCTTACCACATCGCGACGCTGGCAATCCTGGCCGCGCTTGCTCGCCAGCACCATCATGTTCGCCGTCGTATCGTTCGGTCCCGGCGCGCCGGCGAGCTGGATGACATCGCCCTCCGTAATCGCGCATTCCTGGCCCGCCAAATCCGTCACATCCACCTCGCGGCCGGCGACCAGCACATGCGGCTGGCCATCCGACAGCACGCGCGCGATGCCGCTCGACGCCGGATCGATATCCTGCTGCTGCGCGCTCAGCTGCGACTCCTGGCTCTCCAGTGCCAACTGCCGCTGCACCTCCGCCGCAACCTGCGCCTTCACCTCGGGGCTCATGGGCGTGACCCCGGCCATCGACGGAAGCGAACCGCTCGCCTGCTCGGCCGCGTACTCCTCCTGCAGCGACTGCGAGATCATGTAGTCGGTCAGCCAGTAGTTCGGACCCGCATATACCGGATAAGGCGTGTAGTACGCCCCATAGTAGCCATACCACGGTGCCGCGCCGAAGCCGAACGAGAAATGCACTCCGACGCTCCACGGCTGATATGCCCAGCCATAGAAGGCGAGCGGATAGTAAAACCCGGGCGCATAGACGTCCAGCGCGATGCCATGAAAGAAATAGGGCCGGTAAAAGCGATCGTACGCACGTCCATGCCAGTAGTAGCTGCGCCGCGCAAACTCATGACCGTGGAACATGTAAGGGTGAGAGATGTAACCCGCGCGGCCACGCTCCGAGTAAATCCGCGAGTGATCCGCGCGCTCCACCATCACACGCCGCCCGCCGCCAAGATTGTGGTGAATATCCATGCCGCGCCTGGCGTCGTGAATGTCGCTCGGACGTCCGTTCGCCCGCATTCGCACCGCGCTGCCGTTCGCCGCATGCATCTCATGCGAACCGGCCGGCCCAGGATGCGCCATTGCGCCATGACCCGCGGCTGCTGCCGGACGCGCCCCCGCCGCACCGCCAACCGCGCGGGGACCGGAGGTCGTAGGGCCATGCGACGCGCTTGCGCCGCCCGTCGTTGGGCCGTGCGAAGTGGTCGTTGGGCCGTGCGAGGTGTTCGTTGCGCCATGCGACGCGGTATTGCCGTTGGCACCGGACCGAGCCGTTGAACTGCTCGAACTACTCGACGGCCTCGCAGCCGGAGCCGGCCTGGCCGGAGCGGACTTGTTCTTCTGCGCATGTGCGCTCAGTGGCATCGTCAAAATAAGGGCAAACGCCGACGCCCCAAGCAGGAGGAAGCGGGAAAACCGAATCGATTGCATCGTAACTCTCCTTGTGCGCCACACGGGCGCGATGAATCTGTACGGTTGAATTGCGTTAGGGAACCTTGCAACGGGTCCTCGTCTGGAGATGGCGGAACCTCAGTCCCGCCGTGAATGGAATCTTATCCATCCGGCTGCTGCCGCCGAGGGAATCGTGCCTTCTCGTGCCGACCCTCCCCGGTGCCCCGGATTTACTGCACGTCCGTCACCTTGCCATTGACGAAGGTGACCTTCATATCCTTGAAGTAATCGATCTCCTTTGGGCCAAGCTTCACAATCCGGGCGGGTGCGCCAAAGCCTGCCAACACGTCGTCCTTACTCTCGCCCAGCGAGATCGTCGGAGGAGGCGCAGCCGGCTGGTCGGGCGGGGGTGGTGGAGGCGCGATCGGCGCCAGCGCCGCAGCCGGCGGAGCACTCTGAGCAGGTGCGGGCGCAGCGGGTGCCGCTGCCGCTGCCGTCGCAGCCGCATCCACATCGATTACCTCCGAGATTTGGGCAAGCAGTTGCTCTGCGGGCGGCGGTGCGTTCTTCGGAAAGGGAAATTTGATCGATCCCGCGTAACGAGTGCCATCGTCGCCAAATGGATCGCTGAGCGTGTAGAGCACCAGTCCATCCTTCTGCTCTTCCACACCGGTCAGCCAGAACTTATCCCCGTTGTAGAACACCTTCTTGGTGATAGTCGCAGGGCATGGCGCAAACCCTGGCATCGGGCCGCAGCCCATAAACTTCATCATGGTAGAAGGATTCAGCTTGCCGTCTTTGTACACCACCTGGGCACGCCCATTCGACGTGGTCGAATACATGACGAGATTCTCCTTTTTCAGGACAATCACCGCGCCGGCCTTTTCAATATCCGATTTATCCGGCTTCGCCCGGGTCAGGCTATATTTCGCTTCGACCGCTCCTTCCAGTGCATTTTGAGCGACTGCGGAAGCGGCAAAGATAAGAGACAGAGAAACCAAAGCGGAGGAAAAAAGAACAGGGCGTTTCATCGAAAGCCTCGAGGATAGGAAGATGGGGAGTTGCCTATGTCACTTGACAAACACTTTCTATCACAGGAAGTCGCCCGCAATGAACCAATTTCTTGGGAAAAATGCAAGACGGCCGGGATCGACGGCGGTCCTGGAGAACACAGATTCCATGGTGCCTCCAGCCGCAAAATCGCAGGGGGGCTGGCAGGACTCGAGCGCTAAGCCCCGAGGCCAGGCATCAAGTCCCTTGTTTACAAAGAGCTAGTCACACTCTGTCAGCGGCAGCTCCACCCGAAACCGCGTCCGGCACCCATCGGCCCGCTCGTCACTCTCCACCGATACACGCCCCGCATGCTTCTCCACCAGCTCCTTCGTCACCCACAACCCAATCCCCGTCCCGACATCCTCCTTGGTCGTAAAGAACGGATCGAAGATCTTCCCCAGGTTCTCCGCTGCGATCCCCATCCCGTTATCCCGCACCGTGACGACGCCTACGTGCGCCCCGCGTTCGAGCAAAATATCGATCTGCCCCCCCGGCCTTCCCGCCGACGCATCCGATCCCTGAAACGCGTCGGACGCATTCGAGATCAGGTTCGTTAGAATCTGGCGCAGCTCATCCGGGGGAATCGCCACCGTGATCCCTGGAACCGGCTCGCACTCCAGGTGGATTCCGCGCGATTCACACTTCGCCCGAAACAGCGCCACTACGCTCATCGCCACCTCGGCCAGATCGCATGGGCCCAGCGGCCGGTTCGTGCGCACAAAGTTCAGCGTGAGCCGTGTGATCCCGGCAAGCCGCGCCAACTCCTGGTCCGCCAACTGCAGATAACTCCGCGCCGCCGGACTGGTCGCCGGGTCGGTCTGCGCCAGATACAGCAGGTTCGTGACCGCCTCCAGGGGATTGTTGATCTCATGCGCCAACGTCGACGCCAGCCGGCCCACCGCCGCCAGCTTCTCCGCCCGCAGCAACGCCAGCTCCGTCATCTTGCGCTCGGTAATGTCGATCGTCACGCCGCGCCAGGTCATCGGATCGTCCGGCATCGGGATTCCGCGCGTCTCCAGCCAATGCACCTCGCCGTTCGGCCACACCACACGGAAGTCCACGTTGAACGGCTCGCCCGTCCGCGCCGTTCTCAGCGCAGCCAGCTCCACCCGCGGCCGATCCTCATCGAGAACCAACGAGGTCGGCGACCCGATCTTCGAGACCTCTTCAAGCGGGATGCCGAACAGGTCCGCACCGCCCGGATAAAACCGCGTCGTCCGATCCCACACCGAAAACACCCAAGCCGCCGCGCGGCTTCCGCGTTGCGCCTCCGTCAGCGCCGCCGTGCGCTCGCGCAGCGTCTCCAGCGCCCGATCCCGCTCGCGTTCCGCCCGGCTCCGCTGTTGCGAAAAGGCGCAAGCCACCAGCCCCGCAATCGACACCAGCGCCGTCCGTACCATCCCCTCCCGGTCCAGCGCCCAGCCAAACGCCGGCGGCATCACCACAAAGTTGAAGGCCACTGCGGAAGAGATGACCGCCAGGAGCGAAGGCCCAAGCCCCCAATAACGGCCAATCGCGGCGATCGTGAGAAACTGTAGCGCAAACGGAAACCCCCGCAGCACACCCAGGCGAAGAACCAACAAGGAAGAGATCCACGGGAGAATGACCCCCGCCAAATAGCCGGCAAGCTGACCCGCAATGCGGGAGACGACGCGACGCGGCGATCCCTCAGACACCTTGGCCCCTCTCTTCGCTCCATCGATAGCCCGTCGAGTCCACCCCGTGCAGAACCCTCAAAAGCTCAGGCGGTACCCCGAACTTTACCACGACAACATCCAGACGCGATCTCAATCCGGCAGTCGCCGCACCGTTCCCCAACCCGTTGTATCCTGCTCATCAATCTCATCGATCCCGGAATTCCATCTATGTCAAACCAGCATCCATCGCCGGCACGCCTGGAAGCCTTTTCGGACGGCGTCATCGCCGTCATCATCACCACCATGGTGCTCGAACTGAAGCTGCCCCCGCGCCACTCCGGCCTGGTGGGACTCTATACCGTCATCCCGGCCCTGGCGGTTTACCTGCTTTCCTTCACCCTCACCGGCATCTACTGCCTCTCGGGACAGCTCGGTCTCAGCGATATCGCGACGCAACGCAAACATCTGCTCAGCCTGTGCATCTATCTCATCACGATCCCGCTGGCCTTTTCGCATCCGCGTGCAGCGCTTACCGCGATCGCCGCCGTCACGCTGCTCTGGATCGTCCCCAGCTTCGGCCTCAAACCGTCCAGCGTTCCGAATGAGCCTTCCAGATCCATCCGCATAGAAATCGCCCCACCGGTGCATCGCCCATGATCCTCGCTTCCCGCCACCTCGCTGCATTGCTCTGCGCGCTCACCCTCGCAGCCCCCGCCCAATCCACGCCCACCCCACCCAAACCGCCCGAACGCAACATGGTCTCGCGCCAGCAGCTCGACGCCATCCAGGTCGTCCTCGGCCAGCAGCATGCCTGGAACGACGGCAACATCGACAGCTTCACCAGGGCCTACAAAGATTCCCCCGAAACCCTCTTCATCGGCCGCCAGGTCACCCGAGGCTACGCCCAGATCCTCGCCGACTACAAGCACAACTACCCCAGCAAAGACGCGCTTGGCACGCTCACCTATAGCGACCTCGAAGCCCGCTCGCTCGACGACAAGTTCAGTATCGTCCTCGGCACCTATCACCTCGAACGCAACAAGAAGTACGGCGGCAACGCCGATGGCGTCTTCTCGCTCGTCCTCGAAAAAACCGATAAAGGCTGGAAGATCATCCTCGACAACACCGCCGGATGAGGCTCGTATCCCCCACGCTCGCACGAAACTCGCAATGCGGCACGATGCGCCCCACGCTCTTGCTAGAATTACCGCAGAGGTGCCCCAATGCTGTTCCACGTCACCATGAAAACCATCGAAGATGGGTGGATCATGATCGAGTGCCCTGCGCTCCCGGGCTGCATCACGCAAGGCAAGGATGAGCAGGAAGCACTCTCCAACATCAAGGAAGCGATTACCGGTTGGCTCTGGGCTGAGGATCAAAAGGCTTTGCGCAATATCCCTCAAGATCAGAATGCGCTTTTGGTCGCAATCTGATCCATGGGAACCCTGGCCAATATCTCCGGCAAGCAAGCTCTAGCAGCATTCCTCCGTGCGGGCTGGTATCTGGAAGGCCAAACTGGAAGCCACGCAGTTCTTACCAAGGTTGGCCAGCGAGCAAACCTCTCCATCCCTCAGCACCGCGAAATCAAGCCGGGAACATTACGCAGCCTGATCCGCACAGCAGGCCTGACGGTCGACGAGTTCCTCGAACTCCTTTAGCCTCCCGTCACGCCCACCAATCAAACCGTCATCAATTCCTTTTCCTTCGCCTTGAACAGATCCTCCAGCCGCTTGATCTCCGCGTCCGTCAGCTGCTGAATCTCCTCATTCGCCCGCTTCTCATCGTCGGCTGAGATCAGCTTTTCCTTCGCCGCCTTCTTCACCTGCTCGTTCCCATCGCGGCGGATATTCCGCATCGACGTTTTATGTCCTTCCAGCACACCCGACAGATGCTTCACCGCCTCCTTGCGCCGCTCCTCCGTCATCGCCGGCACCGGCACGCGAATCACGCGGCCATCGTGCGATGGGTTGAAGCCCTGCCCGCTGGTACGGATCGCCTTCTCGATCGCCGTCACCAGCGACACCTCCCACGGCTGGACAAGAATCAGCTGAGCCTCCGGCGTCGTCACCTGAGCCACCTGCGCGACCGGCGTATCCGTCCCGTAGTAGTCGACCTTCACCTGGTCGAGCATGTGTACGCTCGCGCGGCCCGTACGCGCCGACAGCAGGTTCGCCCGAAAGTCGTCCACCGTCTTCTCAAACCGGGCCTTCAACTGCTGATGCACGTCCTTCAACGCCACAATACTCGCCATCGCCGATGCCATAGTTCCTACGCTCCACACGCGCCACTTGCGCTCTAGCGATTCTAACGAAAACGGTACCCTCTGTCCCAAAGCCCGTAGCAGCGAACCCCCGGGTGCCCCATGTACGTCGCGATTTTGCGACGCACGTGGGGTTACTCTTTGTCCGCCTCTGCATCACCCGGCAACGGCCCCGCGCCCAAACCTCTTACCCCCTTCTTCTTCCGCTTCGCCGGATAGCTTTTCACCTCAATCACCGGCTCCAGCACACCCATCACCTGCGCCTCCACCGCACCCCAGTACCGCA
>Ga0116231_10013917_pt1 | contig 11047 bp, 8 predicted proteins | sample S1TSphgellanicum_2_FD_89695 | JGI IMG/M metagenome (GOLD analysis project Ga0116231, IMG submission 89695) | Host-associated microbial communities from peat moss isolated from Minnesota, USA - S1T2_Fd - Sphagnum magellanicum MG | ecosystem: Host-associated > Plants > Peat moss > Unclassified...
AGCCAATGCGTGCTCATACGCATCTGCATCCGCCACGAGCACCTTGGTCACGCCAGGGAGGCGAGCGGCCATTTCCGCGGCGGCTCCGACGCTTTTTCCCGCGATCAGGGCATGCACCTCACCCAATTTGCTGGCAGCCGCAACGGCGCTGCGGGAGGGCTGCTTTATGAGCGTCGCGTCGTAGTCGAGCAGAACCAGAGCGGTCATATTACCTTGGCCTCCTGTTTGAGTTTGGCCACCAACTCAGCCACCGAGCCCACTTTGCTGCCGGCCTGGCGTTTCGGCGGTTCCGCCACACGCAACACGCTCAGGCGTGGCACCGGGTCAACCCCGAGATCAGCCGGTTTGATCGTCTCAATGGGCTTTTTGCGCGCTTTCATAATGTTCGGAAGCGAAGCATAACGCGGTTCATTCAACCGCAAGTCGGTCGTCACGATGGCCGGTAATGACAGCGCTACAGTTTCGAGCCCGCCGTCAACTTCTCTTGTGACTAAGGCGGCATCACCCTCGATCACGATTTTGCTGGCGAAGGTGCCTTGCGGCCAGCCCAACAACGCCGCGAGCATTTGGCCGGTGGCGTTCATATCGTCGTCGATGGCTTGCTTGCCGAGGATAATCACTTTGGGTTGTTCGCGTTCCGCGATCGCCCGGAGCAGCTTTGCGACGGCCAGCGGTTGCAGCTCCGCGTCGGTCTCGACTAAAATCCCGCGATCGGCGCCCATCGCGAGAGCGGTCCGTAGCGTCTCAGAGCAGGCAGCGATCCCCATCGAGATGGCAACGATCTCTGTTGCGACGCCTTTTTCTTTCAGACGTACCGCTTCTTCAACAGCTATCTCATCGAACGGGTTCATCGACATTTTGACACCAGCGGTTTCAACCCCTGTGCCATCCGCCTTCACTCGGACCTTGACGTTGTAGTCGACCACGCGTTTGACCGCGACGAGAAGTTTCATAAACGGTTTCCGATGTTCTTGGCCTGATTTTCCCCAGGCCGCTTCCGAAAGCGCGACCGACGGCTGGCTATCTGCCACCCGAAGCCGCATTTGGGATCAAAATCTAGTTGGGTGAGTATCAGTGTGTCAAACGCCTGCGAGGGAAGGCTCTTGGGGGCCGGGTACTGACGCAACTGCAAGCCCCGCCAAAACGTCAATCCATGCCAATTAATGTCGCATCAGGCTCATCAGCAGCATGAACAACAACAGCGCCGCCCCTTGCAGCACAACTCGCCAGCGCATCAATGCATTCGAACGGGCCGGGTCGTTGCCGCCGCGCACCAGACCGACCATGCCGGCAAACAACACGCCGAGTGTGCCGAGCATCGCCATACCGACCAAGATTTCCAGGAACGTCTTCATGCAGAATATTTGGGGGGCCCGCGCCATGTGTCACCCTTCGTTGCCGTTTTTTCCTATCCGGTCGGCGCAACATAAGCCGAACAAGGCTTGGTTGACCGGGCGCGAGGCTCTGTGCTCCGTCGGCCCCATGCGTCTGGTCATACGGCTGTTCCTGCTGATCGGCTTACTTTTGTGCACATTGCATACGGCACAGGCGCAGGTTGCAACGCCTGCCGCGTCGGCGGCGGCTGAAACCGCCGCCCTCACCCCTGCCCAAGCGAAGCAAGTGCTCGACGTGTTGCAGGACGACGCCAAACGCAAGCAATTTATCGCCGTGCTGGAGAATATGGCGAAGGCGCTGCCGCCTCCCGCCGCCAGCACATCGGCGCCGTTGCGGCCCGATGGGGTCGGCGCACAGGTGCTCGAAGACCTGTCAAGCCGGCTTGAGGAAGCCTCGAAACAGGTGGTGAGTACTGCGCAAGCGGTGACCGATTTTCCCTTGCTCGTGCATTGGCTGGGTACTCTTATCGACGACCCAGAGGCGCAAGCGCAACTTATTGATGTCAGTTGGAAGTTGATCGTCGTATGTGCGGCTGCGGGGTTGGCTGAGGCTCTGGTGATTCGGTTGCTGCGAACGACGCGCCGGACCATTGATCACATGTCAGATGATGACGTCTGGCAGGCGCATGGCGCCCCGCTGGCGGAGGCGCCGACGCCGGTCGCTGTTGCGCCTGATGCGCAGGCCCCCGATTGTCTGGCGCCAGAGACGCCTGACCGGAACGGGCAAGAGGAGGCGGTGGTCGGGAACTCACGGCGCCGACCTCCGACAACCGTTATCCTGCTGCGCCGCATCCCTTATGTTCTGGCCCGGGTTTTTATCGACCTTTTGCCAGTGGCTGCGTTCGGGGCCGTCGCGTTTGGGCTGCTCAGCACCCAAGTTGGCTCGCCAGCTACCGCCCGGCTGGTCATCCTTGCGCTGGTCAATGCCTATTTGATCTGCCGCCTCGCGACATGCGCCGCACGCATGATGGTGTCCCCGGTGAGTCAGCGCCTGCGTCTTATCGCCATGACCGACCAGAGTGCCGCCTATGTCATGGTCTGGGTCAAGCGCTTGGTGGCGGTGGCGGCGTTTGGTTACGCGCTCAGCGCGGTGGCCACGGTTTTTGGTCTGTATCCTAGCGCGCAAGAGGCTTTGCTCAAACTGGTGGCCCTGATCGACCATTTGTTTGTGGCATTTATTGTTCTGCAATGCCGCCGTGCGATTGCAGCAAGGCTGATGCCGGCGGAGGGCAAGCGCGGCGTATTCGCCGCACTTCGGCGCCGTTTCGCCGGGACCTGGCATTATATTGCCATTTTTTACATCATCGCCTTGTGGCTCGTATGGGCGCTGGAGGTGCGGAACGGATTTTCGCGGCTGTTCCACTTTTTTATCGTGACCAGCGCGGTTCTCGTTCTCACTCGGATTCTTGCTATTGTGCTGCTTGGGGCGTTGGACCGGCTGTTCCATCTGACGCCGGAGACGGCCGCCCGTTACCCGGCATTTGAAAGTCGGGCTGGGCGCTATTACCCGCTGCTCCGGGCCACACTCATTGCCCTCATCTTCGCGTTCAGTGTTTTGGCGCTTTTCGAAGTTTGGGGGCTCGATCCGATTGCGTGGTTTGTCGCCGGCGCTCTGGGCAGTCGGCTGGTGGCGGCTTTGAGCGCGATTGGACTGACTTTATTGCTGGCGCTGGCCGTGTGGGAGTTCACCAACGCGGCGATTGAACGCCGGCTGGAAACGCTGTCGCGCGACTTACAGAGTGCGAGGTCGGCGCGGCTGCGCACTTTGCTGCCGATGCTGCGTACCACATTGTTAATTATCATTATCACGGTGGCCGGGCTGATGGTGCTGAGCCAAATTGGTATCAACACCGCCCCGCTGCTGGCGGGCGCCGGCGTGGTGGGCGTCGCGGTGGGGTTTGGCTCACAGAAGCTGGTTCAGGATATTATAACCGGTTTGTTCCTGCTGCTGGAGAACGCCATGCAGGTGGGCGATACGGTCAATCTGGCGGGGTTAACCGGCACGGTCGAGTATCTATCGATCCGCACGATTCGGCTGCGCGCGTTGGATGGTTCGGTTCACATTATTCCGTTCAGCGCTGTGACGAGCGTGACCAATATGACACGTGATTACAGCTATGCGATGATCGATGTGGCGGTTGGCTTCAATGAGGAGCCAGATGCGATCGGCGAAATTCTGCGGACTGTGGCGAACGAGATGCGTTCGGAACCGGCCTGGAAACTCGCGTTGTTGGCAGACCTTGAGGTGATGGGGTTGGAGAAGTTCACGGATGCCGCATGGGTGATGCGGGTGCGCATTCGCACCCAACCGACGCGGCGATGGGCCGTGCAGCGGGAGTTCAACCGGCGGATCAAATATCGCTTTGACAAACTGGCGATCGAAAGCCCGTTCACCAGCACCCGGATTCTTTCCACCGTGCCGGCTCCCACCCCCGGACCGGTGCCCGAACCTGCTGTAAATCCCGCCCCGCTCGTTGTGCCGCCCCCTGGGCCGACCGTCGCTGCGATGACGCCAGAGGCTATACTAACAGATGAAGTTGCGCCGACATGACGGACCTGACACGGCAAATTAGTGATACGGGTTTCGCCTTTCTCCATGGCGCCGCGATGCGGGCGGAGCTTCTGCGGCACGGCACGCTGGCGGATTGGGCAGTCTTTTCCGCCAGTTGGGACGCGCTTGAAATTGACACCTATATGGCCGATGGCGGGCGCTATCGCCGGCGCCGACACGCGGTGTTTGCCGCCCAACCCGGCGGCGCCATCCTGCGTCAGGCCGACCAACCGCATTATCAAGAGGTCAACTACAACGCGCTGAATGGCGGCGTGGCGCGTTGGTTTGCGCCGATGACGCCAGAGGTGGCACAGGGCGCAAGCCTGGGTACGATCCTGAGTTTCTGCCGATCTTTATTCGAAAGTATGGCGCCCGAACGCGCCTGGCATATCGAGTTGCACCAATTTCGCATTGAGGCGCGGCGGGATGAAGCGGGGCAGCCAACGCCGGAAGGGATGCATCGCGACGGGGTTGATTACGTGTTGGTGCTGCTTATCAATCGGGTGAATATCGCGAGCGGTATGACCACCGTGCACGATTTGGAACGCAATCTGCTCGGGAGTTTTACGCTGACACAACCGCTGGATGCGGCCTTGGTGCATGATCGGCGCGTTTACCATGGCGTCACTGCGGTCGAGCCGTTGGACGCGGGGAAAGCGGCGTATCGCGATGTGCTGGTCGTGACGTTTCGGGCTGGGTAGCCACTTGAGCCAGTTTTAAACTGGCAACTGGCCGGGTCTCACACCAAAATGTTTTCTTACAGTGGATAAGCTCTTGCGCCATCACCCTACAAATGTGCAGTTCACCACCGATCTGGCCAAGTACTAAATTTGTTGCTTGTAGCCAACCGATGCAAGGTTGGTCATGAGCGATAGGATTTCGTATCTGGTCATTTCGTCTGGTTTAAAGCGACCAGCCCGCAGAAAAGGCTCGAAAATGGCGGTGTTTTTGGCAGTACGCTCGGCACATCCCATCCACCATTGGCCGAATAGCCGCTCCGATGCGGTGAGCATTTCCACCACTGTGACATTGGCATGACGGCGATCTCGTTCAATTCGGCAAAAGGTCTCCCAGACGCGTGACCTTTCGCCCTCAAGCGCTTGAACAAACCATTCGCTGTCAAATATCAGGGCACCGGTTATGTTGTTGGCCTCATTGTTGCGATTAGCCGTTTGTAAAATATCATTCAGGTGCTGTATCACCGACCCACTTTGGAAGTCTATGCAATAATCGCTTATATAAACGAGGCGGGTCACCTGCATGGAGTGTCTCCTTCACCCCATTTAATTCACAGATATGTGAAAAATATCGTAACCCGCTCAAGCGGCTTCATTGAGCGCCTTCGGGGGCGCGAGCGATTCCGGCGGATAACGGCGTATGAGGTAGACCATCACGATCATAGAAGGGATGGTGGCCATTGCGGTCAGAAAATAAAATGGCACCCAGCCGGTTTGTGCGGCGATGAACCCTGATAGCCCGCTGACTGTGCGAGAGGGCACCGCGGCGAGTGATGTGAGGAGGGCAAACTGAGTGGCGGTGAACGCCGGTGCACAAAGACCTGAAAGATAAGTGATGAAGGCCGCATCAGCCAACCCTTCGCTCAGCGCTTCGACCAACGAGGTTGCGTAGAGCATATGGATTTCCCCCGCTGAGGCGGCGAGCGAGACATACATGAACATGGCGGCCATTTGCCCGAAGCCCGTCATGATCAGCGCCCGGCCAACGCCAAGTCGGGCAACCAACCAACCGCCTAAGGCAATACCAGCCAGGGTGGCGGTGAGAGAAATTGGTCCACTCGCGACAGCCACCACATTTCGATCGAACCCGAGCGAGCGGTAAAGCGGGGGGAGCATGACCCCTGCCATGGCTTCACCCAGCCGATACAACGCGACAAACAGAATGATCGCCCCGGCGCCGGGGCGCGTGAGAAACTCCCGCAAAGGCCCGACAAACCGGTCGAAAAAAGAACTGACCGGGCGTATGACCCCTCCCAAGGTTGCCGGCTCTTTGGCCAAGAGAGTGACCATAATCGGCAGCAGGCTGAGCGCGGCGATGCACAGCAACGCGCCATGCCAGCCAAGAGGCGTGGCGAGACTGATGGCGCCGGCGCCAGAGATGAGCATGGCAAAGCGATACCCCCAGACATATGTCGCCATCGCCGCGCCCTGCAGCGTTGGGGGAAAGGTCTCGATCCGCCACGCATCCACCACGATATCCTGGCTGGCGGAAAAAAAGGCGACGCACATTGCGGCCACAACCGCCCCGACGGGCGCAGAGGTTGGATCCGACAGGGCGAGCATGATGCAAGCGACGGTCAAAAGCGGCTGCACCGCCACCAACCAACCGCGCCGGCGGCCGAGGCGAGCGAAGGGTGGGCGCATTTGATCGAGCAACGGCGACCAGAGAAATTTCAGCGTATAGGCCAGCCCGATATAGGCGCTGAGGCCAATGGCGCCGAGCGTGACCCCGCCCTCACTCATCCATTGGCGTAAAGTGAACCCAGAGAGTGGCAAAGGCAGCCCGCAGGCAAAACCATAAGCAGCCATGACCCAAAGGCGGCGATCGGAGAGTGCGGCGCGAAATGACATCATCGCAGTCTCTCGAAAGGGCCGAAGTCGTGTCTAGAGGGAAAAGAAAATTGTAGTCATCCGCCAACGCAAGCCGGACGGAGGGCACTTGGGGCGACCTTCGCGCCAGACGACAAGCGACCGCGGGGTTGAGAGTTGCGTTGGCGGATGACGCTCCGCTTATCCGCCCTAGGTTCTTAAATTCTCACGGAGTGTGGCACCCGTATATTCGGTGCGATAAATGCCACGTTTTTGTAATTCCGGGACCACGGAGCGGGCAAATTGCTCGAACATTCCGGGAAATGTGGTGGGGGTGAGAATAAACCCGTCGCACGCGCCCGATTCGAACAAATCCTGCATTTGGTCGGCAATGTGCGCCGGCGTGCCAACCAATTGCGGCGCCATAACGCTGGTGCCGTATTTCTGCGCCGCCTGACGTAGGGTGAGCCCAGCCGCTTTGGTGCCCTGCATGAGAATATCCAGCGCCCCGCCAACGGTCTGATCGCGCGCCATCGCCGACATCGGCTGATCCAGCGGAAATTCTGACAAATCCATGCCCAGGTGGCTCGAAGTGATGGCCAGAGCCAATTCTGGGTCGACCAGACTATCGAGATAGTCGCGTTTTTCCTCCGCCATGGACTGGCTTTCGCCGATAATTACGTCCAATGACGGCAAGATGGCACATTCAGCAGGGTCGCGTCCCAGCGCCGACATCCGCGCGTGCATGTCATTGCGAAACGCCTGCATGTCTGGCTTTTGATGCTGAAAGGTGAAAATCACCTCGGCGAACCGCGCAGCAAACGCCCGCCCGCGCGGCGAGGACCCGGCCTGCATAATCACCGGATGTCCCTGTGGGCAGCGCGGGGTAGGCAAAGGGCCGCGGGTTTTGACGTGCTTGCCAACATAATTGGCGTAATGAACCTTGTTTGGGTCCGCAAAGCGGCCATTGGCTTTGTCCAGCAACAGGGCACCCTCATCCCAGGTGTTCCAAAGCGCCAAGCACGCCTCAACAGATTCCTCTGCCCGATCATACCGTGTGTTGCGGTCTGGGATGGCGTCCATGCCGAAGTTTTGGGCTTCCATATCGGCCGCCGAGGTCACCACGTTCCAGGCCACCCGCCCTTGGCTCAGATGGTCGAGCGAGCCAAGCAAGCGGGCAATGTGGAAGGGGTGGTAAAAACTGGTCGAAAGCGTGATGCCGAGCCCGAGACGGGTGGTGGCGCGGGCAATATAAGGCAGCACCATGAGGGGATCGAGCAGGTTTAGCTGCCCGCCACCGCCAAGAATAGCGTCCTTCTTCCCTTTATAGGTATCATACACCCCGGCCAAGTCTTCGAAAAAACAGGCATCGAATAGCCCGGCTTCGAGGACCCGCCCGATATGCTCATAGCGCTCCGGACGGAGAATATCGTTAAGCGGGGCCTCCGGGTGGCGCCAGCCCCCGTGATGGTGGAAGGTTGGGCCGGTTTTCAGGAACGCGACGAGGTGCAAATGGCGGTTGGACATGAGGGCGCTCCGAAAAAAGCAAAAGTTTAACCCTCCTTAAATGGCGATCTGCTCTCCTTGAAGCCTTATTTGACCTTTTCCGGCGCGCTTCACATCATACAGAGCGCCGTCGGCTTTTTTTATCACCTCAGTGATATCGTCTCCGTCATGCGGCCATGCCGCACCGCCAAAGCTACAGCCGACCTTCGCGGTGTTGCTCCCAACCGGAACCGGCACCTGCACCGCTGCCAACATACGCTGAGCAATCGACAGAGCCGTGCGATCTGTCGGGCCGGTTGGCGCTTCTAGCACAAGGATGAATTCGTCCCCGCCGACGCGTGCCACCGCATCATGCGTGCGGGCGCAACTTGCGAGCCGGCGGGCAACCTCGCGCAGCAAATGGTCACCGGCGGCATGCCCGAGCGTGTCGTTCACCGCTTTAAACCCGTCTAGATCGGCGGCAAACACGATCAAGTTAATACCACTGAGTCGCGCGTGCACGAGCGCGCGATCGAGGTATTGTTGCAGGCCGCTGCGATTGAGCAAACCGGTCAGGGCATCACGATTGGCCAGCTCCTCCGCCTCAACCAGAGCCATCTCTTTATTGGTCAGAGTGGCCACCAAAGCACGTAAAGAGGCAGAGAGGCTGGCGATCTCGGCCGGCCCGCGCAGCTTTGGCAATTCGACATCCTCACCGCGCCGCAACTGCTCTGCTGCCAAGACGATTTTTGCCATCGGGCGGGTGATCCAATTGGCGAGCAACCAGCCCATGACCGCAAAGGCCAAGGCCAACACAGTGCCAAACATAAAGATGACGTCACGTAACTGATAGGCCGGAGCAAACGCACTATCAATCTGCTCGCGCACCAGAACGGTCCAGTGCACGTCTTGCCCACCCGGCCCAGAATACGGCCCCTCCCCCGCGGCGAACGCCGCACCTGTCAGGTAGGACCGGCCATCGGGCCAGGTCTCCGCCGTCCACCCGCCGAACCCGGCCCGGGCGCGATCGATCGCCGGCAAAGAGAGGCGGTTGCCGAAGGAGCCGGCAGGGCCGAGCAATACCTCATCACGCGCACTGATCACAAACGCCTCTCGACTGAGTTCGCCGGTCTCGTCTGAGGTGAGAACAGATCGCTCGATCTCCTTGATCATGTTCCATGAAATCTGCGCCATGATTAAGCCGTTGACCGAGCCGTCCGGCGCTTGCATGACTTGCACCAAGTCCATGACCAGTTGGTTTTCGCCGAACCCCATTCGGTGCACCTGAATCCCGCCGCTTTTGGATAAGCGCGTCGGCAGGTCACCACTGGGGCGGAGGTTGTCGCGAAACGGCATTCGGGTGGAAACATCCGTGCCGACAAACTGCCCGCCGGTCGCCGCCAGCAGATGCCCCTGCGGGTCTGCGACGCCAATCCAGACATAGGCGGGGTAGCTGCGCTTCAGCCCATCTAATAAAGACTGCACTTGTTCCGCGTGCGATGGGGTGAAATCGCCCGAGAGGTCACGCAAAGGGTCAAAAGCGCTCACCAACCGCAACTCGCGTGCGCGGGCCGCCACTTCTTTGGTGATGCGTTCCGCCATTCGGTCTGCGTCCGTCGCCAATGACTGGCCAATGCGCGCACGCAGTTCATTGACCGTGAATTGCCCCACGAGACCACCGAGCAAGCCGGCCACCACAAACACCAGCAGGGCCAGCCCGAAGCCGAGTTGGGTGCGTAGGCTCAACGGATGGCGCCGCAGCTTTATGCGCATGCGGAGGGACAAACGAGATATTCCGACGGCGACAAAGTTCCGGCCCGCGGAGCTTGTAAGATAATTGGCGCAAAAACGTGATAATAGAGACACTTTGCGCATGACGGACGTTTCATCTTCGTACCAGATGAACGTTCATGTGCTCGCACGCATCTTCTCCTCACGAGACAGGGCGCGATTCGGGGGCGACAACTTCGTCGCACCCGTTTGCCGTCACGCTGTTATTCATGAAGGAGAACTCTATGTCGATTCTTAACCCCAGGCTTAACAAGAGCCGCGCACGCGGGCGTGCTCTGGCTGCCATTCTGCTGGCCGGCACCGCGCTGGGCGGTTTTGCTGCTGGTCATTCGGGTTGGGCGGCGGACGCCGATAGCGCAGCGCCGATCCAAACCAAAACCCAAGCCGCGCAGATGCCGGATTTTGCTGATCTGGTGGCGAAGGTCAGCCCCGCGGTGGTTTCCATTACAACCCATCTTCGCCCCCAGGTCGCGGCGCAAGAGGGCCCCGAGGGCATGCTGCCGTTCCCGTTTAATCAGATGCCTGGCATGGCCGGTCCGAATGGCATGAATGGTGGCGGACGACCGCGGGCGATTGAAGCGCGTGGGTCTGGCTTTATCATTAACGCCAATGGCACGATCGTGACCAACAACCACGTCGTCGCCAATGCCCGCTCGGTTTCCGTGACGCTGCCAGATGGCACCGAATTGCCCGCGCATATCGTTGGGCGCGATCCGCGGACTGACATTGCTGTGCTGAAGGTTGATGCGGGCCATACATTGCCCTTCATCCAACTGGGAGATTCGGCAAATGTGCGCCCCGGTCAATGGGTTGTGGCTATGGGCAACCCGTTCGGCCTCGGCGGCACCGTGACTTCGGGCATTGTTTCCGCGCGTGGGCGTGACATTGGCGAGGGGCCGTATGACAATTTCATACAGGTCGATGCGCCGATCAATCAAGGTAACTCCGGTGGCCCGCTGTTCACCCAAGATGGAAGGGTGGTCGGCATTAACACGGCGATTTTGTCGCCTTCCGGCGGCAGCATCGGCATCGGGTTTGCCATTCCGTCTGACACGGTGCGCACCGTGGTGGCGCAGTTGGAAACGAGCGGCCATGTGACCCGCGGCTATCTCGGCGTGGAGGCACAACCCGTCGCTGCCGCCATGGCGCAGGCTTTGCACCTTCCGAATGGGCCGAATGGCACGGCGCAGGGCGCTTTGGTGGCCACGGTTCAGCCAGATAGCCCCGCCGCCAAAGCTGGCCTGCAGCCCGGCGACGTCATTGAGCAGGTTGACGGCAAA
>Ga0116231_10013918_pt1 | contig 11047 bp, 9 predicted proteins | sample S1TSphgellanicum_2_FD_89695 | JGI IMG/M metagenome (GOLD analysis project Ga0116231, IMG submission 89695) | Host-associated microbial communities from peat moss isolated from Minnesota, USA - S1T2_Fd - Sphagnum magellanicum MG | ecosystem: Host-associated > Plants > Peat moss > Unclassified...
GCAGCTGCATTTGCTCATGAAGCTGCTCGGTAGCAGCCTCTCCTCGGGCCTCGAACGGATCAACGTCCAGCGGCGGCTCAAGGAGCTCGAGGAACGCAACGAGTTGGCCGTGGACAGCGCCAATGACGGCCTTTGGGACTTCGACACGGTTAACAACCGCGTCTACCTCTCGCCGCGCTGGAAGGCCATGCTGGGGTACGACGAGAAGGATATCGGCCAGGCACCTGACTGGCGTACGTTGGTGCATTCCGACGACATGTCGCGGGTGCAGTCGGCCATCCGCGATCACGTTGCCGGCAAGACGCCGATTTTCGAGAGCTTGCATCGTATGCGCCATGCCACCGGCGAGTGGCGGTGGGTGATCAGCCGCGCCAAGGCCAAGGTCGACGACAAAGGCCGCCTGCTGCGGCTGGTGGGGGTGGAACTCGACATCACGGAGCGCAAGCTCTACGAAGAGGCGCTGTTCCGCGAGAAGGAGAGTGCGCAGATCACCCTGCAAAGCATCGGCGATGGGGTCATCACCACCGATGCCAAAGGGGTGGTCGACTACGTCAACCCGGTGGCGGAGGCCTTGAGCGGCTGGCGCCTGGAGGACAGCCAGGGCCGCGCCATCGAGGAGATTTTCCGGGCGTTCCACGAGGAAACCTGCGAGCCGCTCGAGAACCCGCTCGCGGTGGCCATACGGCGCACGCGCTCGATCAAATCGGTTCGCCCGATGCTATTGATCAGGCGCGACGGCAATGAGATTTATGTTGAAAGCACAGCCTCGCCGATACGCGACGGCAACGGCTCGGTGTCCGGCGGCGTGCTGGTGTTCCACGACGTCAGCGAGGCGCGCGAGCTGAACCGGCGCTTGAGCTATCACGCGAGCCATGACGTTTTGACGGGCCTGGTCAATCGGCGCGAGTTCGAGAACCGCATGGAGCGCGCATTGAAGAGCGCCAAAGCAGGCGAGAACTCGTACGCGCTGTGCTGCTTGGATCTGGATCAATTCAAAATCGTCAACGATACCTGTGGCCACAGCGCCGGCGACGCGTTGCTCGGTCAGGTCGGCGCGCTGCTCAAGTCCAAGGTGCGCTGGCGCGACGCGCTGGCGCGGCTCGGTGGGGATGAATTCGGCATCCTCCTCGAGAGTTGCTCGCTCGATGAGGCCATGCGCACGGCCGATGCGCTGCGCGAGGCGGTCCGCAACTTCAAGTTCACCTGGGAAGAGCGAACCTTCCGCTTGGGCGCCAGCATCGGCGTGGTGCCGATCTCGGCCGACAACGTGGACGTGGCATCGGTATTGAGCGCCGCCGACAGCGCCTGACAGGCGGCCAAGGAAGCGGGCCGCAATCGCGTACACAGCTTCGAGGAAAACGATTTGGATCTGATGCGTCGGCGCCGCGAGATGCAGTGGGCGGCGCGCATCAACAATGCGCTGGAGGAGGGGCGCTTCGAGCTGTTCCGTCAGACCATCTTGCCGCTGCAGAAGCCCGAAACCGGCGCGCACTATGAACTCTTGCTGCGCATGCGCGATGAAGCCGGCAAGATCGTCTCGCCGGACAATTTCATGACGGCCGCCGAGCGCTACGGCATCACGCCGAACATCGACCGTTGGGTCATCGAAAACGCATTCCGTTGGCTGGTTTCAGAGGCGGACGAAAGAGCGCGACTGACGATGTGCTCCATCAACCTATCCGGCCAGAGTTTGGGAGATGACAAATTTCTCCCCTACGTCATCGAGCAGTTCCATCATAGCGGCCTCGATGCATCCAAGATCTGCTTCGAAATCACCGAAACCGCGGCCATCGCGAGCTTCTCGCAGGCAAACCGCTTCATCCAGGCACTGAAGGAGCTCGGCTGCAAGTTTGCGCTCGACGATTTCGGTACTGGCTTGTCCTCGTTCGGCTATCTGAAACATTTCCCGGTCGACTACTTGAAGATCGACGGCAGCTTCGTCAAAGAGATCCTGCACGATCCGATCGATCGCGAGATGGTGCGCTCGATCAACGAGATCGGCCATCTGACCGGCAAACAGACGATCGCCGAGTTCGCCGAGAACCAGGAAATCATCAACATGCTGCAAAGTATCGGCGTCGACTACGCGCAGGGCTATGGTGTTTCGCAGCCGCAGCGGGTCCTCAAGGCAGCCAACGCTTAGTGGCGTTGCGCGGCGGCTCGCATGGCCCAAGGGGGCGTTGACGTGGGCGGCCCCTCATCCTGCCTCCCACTCAAAGCGCATCGATAGATCCACCGCGCGCACATGCTTGGTGATGCCGCCGACGGAGATGAAATCCACGCCCGTCGCGGCGATCTCGCGGATCGAGCCCATTTCGATGCCGCCGGATGCCTCGATCTTGAGCGTTTTGCCCCTCGACGCATTCAGGGCCACTCCTTCCCTCATGCCGGACAATGAAAAATTGTCGAGCATGGCGATATCCGCACCTGCATCGATCGCCTCGCGCAGTTGTTCGAGACTCTCGACTTCGACCTCCACCGGTACGCCGACGCCGCTCCGGTGCTTGGCGGCCGACACCGCTGCGGTGATCGAGCCGGCGGCCATGATGTGGTTTTCCTTGATCAACACGCCATCAAACAAACCGATGCGATGGTTGTGCCCACCGCCAACCCGTACCGCGTATTTCTGTGCCGTGCGCAAACCCGGGATCGTTTTGCGAGTGTCGAGCAACCGGCAGCCAGTCCCTTCGAGCTCGGCTGCGTACGCATGCGCGGCGGCGGCGGTGGCGCAGAGCAGCTGAAGGAAGTTGAGCGCGGTGCGCTCTCCGGTGAGCATGGCCCGGGCGTTACCTTCCAGTCGGAACAGCGGCTGGTTTGCCACGGCCGCCTCGCCTTCAGTCGCAGACCAGGAGACGGTTGCGCCACCGCCGAGCTGGCGGAAGGTTTCGGTCACGTAGGGCATGCCGCACACGAGGGTAGGTTCGCGCGTGATCACGGTGGCGCGGCCGGTCTTTGTCGGCGGTATCAGCGCGGCGGTCAGATCGCCGCTGCCCACGTCCTCGGCGAGCGCCGCCGCCACCTGCTGCGCAAGATCCGCCGGAATTGCTGGCGCACTGCTCACTGCTGCGAGGCTCATGAGAATGTCAGCGAGAGCTTAAAAGGGCAGACCATGCGAGGGACCGACCATGCACATCAGCATCGGAATGGACAGCAGAAAGTTGATTCGCGACGCGTACAGCGCAGCTTTGCGGGCCTTCGCCTTCTGCTCATCGCTGGCCGGTTTTAGCCCCAAGATTTTCTTCTGATTCGGCCAGATGATGCCCCAGACATTGAGCAGCATGATGGTGCCAAGCCATGCCCCGATTCCCATGATCAGGTTCGATCGAGACGCCGGCGTATCGAGCAGCCCCAAGGTAAAAGTACTCGTGAATCGATGCCCGGTCTGGGATAGAAGCCCTGCACCCAGAATCCAGGTCGCGAGCGCCGCCCATCGAAACCACAACAGGGCGCGCGGCGCGACATACTTGTTGATGCCGGCACCGCCCGGGCCGCCCTTGTCGGCGTTGGCCACGGCCAGGGCGGGTGTTTGAACGACGTTGAAATAATACAAAAGCCCGACCCAAAAGATGCCGGCGATGATGTGCAACCAACGGGTCAGGCTCGCCAGAGTCGAGGGATTGAAGCTAAGTCCCCCATCGACCAGCACAGCGATGATGACGGCCAGGATGAATCCGATGATCAGAGGCCCTTTGACGGTCGTCAGTGGGTTCATGCAATTCCGGTCCTCAAAGTCATTATGTCCACATGTCCTGTGCGTTGAATGCGGCGGTGGGGCTGGAAGAATAGGGGACCAACCCCAATAATTCAATGAAATGCCAGCTTCACCCGCAATCCCGTTATCGTACAATGTCGCGCCGATTCGCCGCCGGCGCGGCGTCCGGCGGCGAATCGGCGCCCGGCGCTTTACTTAGCTCGAGTCATTTGGAGATCACGACCATGAGTGCGATTGAACGCATCAAGACCCAACTGGCGTCCGCGCCGGTGGTGCTCTACATGAAGGGCACGCCCGACTTTCCGCAATGCGGATTCTCGGCGCAGACGGCAGGCGCATTGCGCGCATGCAAAGCGAATTTCGTGCACTTCAATATTTTCGAAGATCCGGAGGTGCGCGAGGCTCTGAAGACCTACTCGAACTGGCCGACCTTCCCGCAGCTCTACGTCAATGGCGAGTTGATCGGCGGCTGCGACATCACCCTCGAGATGTACAAGAGCGGTGAACTGAAGCAACTGCTGGCCGGCGTCGGCGCCCTCGCAGCTTAGCCTTGCAAGGCGCCGCCGGGCGTCAGGTGCATTCGACACCCTGATACCGGCGAGCCAATGTCTCTAGACGCTGTCGCCCGGCTCGATCTCGATGGGACCCATGGCAGCGAGCCGTCTGCGGCTGGCCTCGAAAACGCCTTGAAATTGGTTGCATACCGTGCAAAACAGGTCGGCAGTGCGTTCTGCATCGTAGGCCGCACTGTGAGCGGACGCGGTGTCCCAGTCCAGACCCGCCGCGAGCGTGGCGCGCATCAGGACTGTTTGTCCGAACGCCACACCGCCGAGCGTCGCGGTATCGAAACACGAGAATGGGTGGAACGGGTTGCGCTTCACCTGGGTCCGCGCCACGGCGGCATTCAAGAAATTCAAATCGAAGGCGGCATTGTGGCCGACCAGCACCGCGCGCGTGCACTCGGCAGCACGCAGGGCGCTGCGCACCTCGCGAAAGACATTTTGCAGCGCTTCCTCCTCAGGGATCGCTTGGCGCAGCGGATGATGCGGATCGATGCCGGTCACCGCGAGCGATGCTGGCTCGAGGTTTGCGCCTGGAAATGGAACGACATGAAAGCGGTGGGTGACGCCGCGCCGTAAAGTACCGTCGCTGCGCATCTCCAGCAGTACAGCGGCGATTTCCAGCAGCGCATCCGTTCGCGCGTTGAAGCCCCCCGATTCGATGTCGATCACGACCGGCAGAAATCCGCGAAATCGGGTTGCGAAGGTGATGGGAGGCAGGGGCGACACGCTCATCCTTCGCTGAGGCGCCAGCCGATGGCTTCACCGGCTCGATAAGGCACCAGGACGGAATCGCCGAATTCGTACGCGGTTGGCGCGAACCAGGGTTCCTTCACCAAGGTAATGCTCTCCTCATGCCGCGGCAAACGATAGAAGTCAGCGCCAAAATGGCTGGCAAAGCCCTGCAGCTTGTCCAGTCGTCCGGCCGCCTCGAATACTTCTGCATATAGTTCGATCGCCGCATGCGCCGTGAACATGCCTGCGCATCCGCAGGCCGTCTCCTTGCTGCTGCGTGCATGAGGGGCGCTATCGGTGCCGAGAAAGAAGCGAGGCATGCCGCTGGTCGCGGCGGCAACCAACGCTTGGCGGTCGGCTTCGCGCTTCAGGATGGGCAGGCAGTAGTAATGTGGTCGGATGCCGCCCGCGAATAGTGCGTTGCGATTGTGCAGCAGATGCTGCGGAGTGATGGTGGCGCCGACGCCGTCGCGCGCGGTTTCTACGAACTGCACGGCACGCCGCGTGGTGATGTGTTCGAGCACCACGCGAAGCTTCGCGAAGCGCTCGATGAGTGGCAGCAGCACCGTGTCGATGAAATGAGCCTCCTTGTCGAAGACATCCACTTCCGCCCGTGGTGTCTCGCCGTGCACCAACAGCGGCAAGTCGATTTCCTCCATGCGCTCGAGCACGCTGTCGAGATGCCTCAGGTCGCGGACTCCGGCGGCCGAGTGCGTGGTGGCCCCGGCAGGATATAGTTTCACGCCATGGATGAAGCCGCTTTGTTTGGCGCGATCGATTTCATCGACGTGCATGTCCTCGGTGAGGTACAAGGTTAACAGCGGTTCGAAGCGTGCATCCCCCGGCAGCGCCGCCATGATCCGCGTCCGGTAGGCGGCGGCCATGGCGGTGGTGGTGATGGGCACCTCGAGGTTCGGCATGACGATGGCGCGTCCGAAACGCTGTGCCGTGAATTTCGCCACGGCTTGCAGCGCGGCTCCATCACGCAGGTGTACGTGCCAGTCGTCGGGGCGCCGGATGCATAAGGTTTGTAGAGGGAGCACGCTCATGAGGCTGCAGTCTGCCTGGGCCAGCCGCTGCGCAGCAGCTCGAGCGTGTAGCGCACGCCGAATCCGGTGATGTCCGTCGTGATATGAGCCAGTCCGCCGGGACGCGTGCCCGCTGCCAGGTCCAAGTGCAGCCACGGAATGTCCGCCGGCACGAAACGATTCAGGAATCGCGCCGCCAGGATGTGATCGCCACGGCCTTCGACCGCACATTGCATGACATCCGCGATGCTCGAGTCGATGTCGGTGTCGAAGTCAGCGTCCATGGGAAAACACCACACCCGCTCGCCGCTTAAGGTACCGGCTGCCTCGATCGCCGTGCGCGTGGCCGGCCGATTGGTGAATGCGCCGCTATAACGCTCGGTGAGCGCATACACGCAGGCGCCGGTGAGGGTGGCATAGTCGATGATGGCGCCGGGCTTTTTGGTGGCCGCGAGACTCAGTGCGTCGGCGAGCACCATCCGGCCCTCCGCGTCGGTGTGAATCACTTGGATGGTGGTGCCGTTCAAGGCACGCACCACGTCCTGCGGCTTATAGGCGGTCGGGCCGATACGGTTCTCCGTGATCGCCAGCCAGCAGTCGACCTGGAGCGGCGAGCGCAAGTAATGCAGTGCGTAGAGACTGCCGAGCGCCACCGCGCTGCCTTCCATGTCCGTGTGCATGTCGAGCATGCTTTTGTGGGGCTTCAAATTGGTGCCGCCCGTATCGAAGCAGATGCCCTTGCCGACGAGACTCACCTGTGCAGGGGCGGCCCTGACCGTCGCCGTGCGGGCCGCCGCGCCGCGGCGCGGCCGATAGGAGAGGTACGCGATGCCCGCATCGCGAGTGGCATTGCCGCTGCAGACGGCGAGAAACGCGCCGGCACCCAAGCGCCGCAGCTGGGTCTCGGCGTAGAATTTGAATCCCAACCCGAGGTGCCGCGCAAACTCCTGTGCCAAGCGCCTGTAGCCGCGCGCGTCCAGCGTGTTGGGCGGCAACGCGGTGAGCCAGCGGGCGAGATTGTTGCCGCCGGCACTTGCCAGAGTGACATCGAGATCCGCCAACGGCTTGCCGGGGCGGCCCTTGCCGGGGCGGCCCCGGCCGCGGGCTATCTCGATGAGCGCCAATCGGCGCGCCGCCTTGCGCTCGCTTTTGAACGAGGCGAAACGAAACGCTCCCGCTTGCAGCGCGGCGATCAGCGCGAGTTGCTCGGCATCGGCCGCCGCGGCCAGAGCCGCCCCACCGTCGCATCCTTGCTGCCAGATGAGCACCGATCGCGGCTCGCCCTCGAGGGCGAGGCGGCTCCACTTGGCCGCGGCTTGCAGTCGCTCGAATGCACCGCGGGCAGGATCGACGCCGGCGACCACGAGCACGGTTTGCGCCTCTGTTCCTAAGCGAACATGAAAGTGGTCGCCGACTTTGCGCATCTTTGCGGCGAACAGGGCTTTCAATAGCGGGCCATGAGGGAGCGCGTTCCAATCGGTGTCGGATGGCTTTGTGCCGAGCAGCAGCACGGCGCTCGAATGGCGCGCCAAGACCGCAGCACTGACCCGTGCGCCGCTCTGGCGCACCGGCACTAATAGTTGCTCGAACGGGAGGCGAATCGGCATAGAAACTTAACCGCAAGAATGGCGCTCGCCATGCCCTTGCTTGACCGAGAAAAACCAAACCCCGAAGATAGCCTGGTTGACAACCTAGTGGCAGTCGGCGCATCGGCGCTGTAACGTGCCCGGCATCTTATCAGGACACGTAAGCATGTGCATTCGATGACGCAACAATCCCCGTTCGAGGACATCGATCCTGTGGAAACGCAGGAGTGGCTGGAGTCGATAGAGTCGGTCATGCGCGCCCAAGGCCCGGAGCGCGCGCATTTCCTGCTCGAGAAGCTGGTGGACTTCACGCGCCGCTCCGGGGCGTACCTGCCTTTCAAGCCCAACACCGCCTACCTCAACACCATCTCGAAGGCTCAGGAACCGGAGTACCCGGGCGATCGCTCATTGGAGAGGCGCAATGAGGCGTATATGCGCTGGAATGCGCTGGCCATGGTGGTACAGGCGAATCGAACCAATTCCGAATACGGCGGCCACATCGCGACCTATGCCTCGGCGGCGACACTGTATGAGGTCGGTTTCAATCATTTTTGGCGCGCGCGCAGCGCAGCGCACCCCGGCGACATGATCTTCGTGCAGGGGCATTCGAGCCCCGGCATTTATGCGCGCGCCTACCTCGAGGGCCGCCTCGATGAAAGCCAGCTGCAGCGATTTCGCCAAGAGGTCAAAGGCGGCGGATTGTCCTCCTATCCGCATCCGTGGTTGATGCCGGATTTCTGGCAATTTCCCACGGTGTCGATGGGGCTCGGCCCTATGACGGCGATATTTCAGGCGAAGTTCGTGCGCTACTTGGAACATCGAGGCCTGGTGCCGCCATCCGACCGCAAGATTTGGGCGTTTCTAGGCGATGGTGAAATGGACGAACCGGAATCGATGGGCGCACTCACGATGCCGGTTCGCGAGAAGCTGGATAATTTGATTTTCGTGATCAATTGCAACCTGCAGCGGCTCGATGGCCCGGTGCGCGGCAACGGCAAAATCATCCAAGAGCTAGAAGCCGCCTTTTTGGGCGCCGGCTGGAATGTCATCAAGGTGGTGTGGGGGTCGCGCTGGGATCCTTTGCTGGCGCGCGACCAGAAGGGACTGCTCAAGCGGCTCATGGAGGAATGCGTCGACGGCGAGTATCAGAATTTCAAGTCGAAGGGCGGTGCCTACACGCGTGAACATTTCTTCGGCAAGTATCCTGAGCTCAAGGAGATGGTCGCGAACATGTCGGATGAAGAGATCTGGCACTTGAATCGCGGTGGGCACGATCCGCAGAAGGTTTACGCGGCGTATGCTGCCGCGGTCGCGAACAAAGGCACGCCCACGGTGATTCTGGCGAAAACGGTCAAGGGCTTTGGCATGGGCAAGGCGGGCGAGGGCCTGAACTCGACGCATCAACAAAAAAAACTCAGCGACGAAGCGCTCAAAGAGGTCCGGGACCGGTTCAATATCCAGATCACCGATGAGGAGATCGCCGGGGTGTCGTTCAGAAAGCCCGCGGCCGACAGCGAGGAGATGAAGTATCTGCAGGAGCGCCGCGCCGAACTCGGCGGCTATCTGCCGGCACGCAGCGCCTCAGCACCGCCTCTGGTGGTGCCGCCGCTCGAGGCCTTCAATTCGCTGCTCGAGGGCACGAGCGACCGCGAGATATCGACGACCATGGCCCTGGTGCGCATGCTCACCACGCTGGTCAAGGACAAGAATATCGGCAAGCACATCGTGCCGATCGTACCGGACGAGGCACGCACCTTTGGCATGGAGGGCATGTTTCGCCAGATCGGCATCTATTCCTCGGTGGGGCAGTTGTACACGCCCCAGGATGCCGACCAGCTTATGTTCTATCGAGAGGACAAGCAGGGCCAGATCCTCGAGGAAGGCATCAACGAAGCCGGCAGCCTCTGCTCATGGCTGGCAGCCGCCACCTCCTATGCGAACCAGGGCGTCAGCATGGTGCCCTTTTACATCTACTATTCGATGTTTGGATTCCAGCGCGTCGGCGACTTCATCTGGGCAGCGGGCGACAGCCAGGCGCGCGGTTTTCTGGTTGGCGGCACGGCCGGCCGCACCACGCTTTCCGGCGAGGGCTTGCAGCATCAGGACGGTCATAGCCATTTGGTCGCCACCACCGTACCTAACTGCGTCGCCTACGATCCGACCTATGCGTACGAACTCGCGGTGATCGTGCAGGACGGTCTGCGTCGCATGTATCAGGATCAGGAAAGCGTTTTTTACTACATTACCTGCATGAACGAGAACTACGCGCATCCTGCGATGCCCGCGGGCGCGGCGCCGGGAATCCTAAAAGGCATGTACCTGCTCCAGACAGGTGGACGCGGGAAGGTGCGCGTCACGCTGTTCGGCTCCGGAACGATTCTGCGCGAGGTGCTGGCCGGGGCGCAGATTCTCGAAAAGGATTATGGGGTGCCCGCGGATGTGTTTTCCGTCACGAGCTTCAGCGAGCTGCGCAAGGAGGCCTTGGCGGTCGCGCGTTGGAACATGCTGCATGCGGGCGAGCCGCAGCGGCAGAGCTACGTACAGCTTACTCTGGAGGGACGCGAGGGCCCATTCATCGCGGCCACCGACTACATGAAGACGGTGGCGGATCAAATCCGGCAGTGGGTTCCGGGTCCTTACACGACGCTCGGCACGGATGGTTTCGGGCGCAGCGATTCGCGTGCCGAGCTGCGGCGTTTCTTCGAGGTGGACCGACACTACGTGGTGGTTGCCTCACTCAAAGCGCTGGCCGATCAGGGCAAGCTCGACAAGACCACCGTGAGCAAGGCGATGCAGGCGTTCGGTATCGATCCGGAAAAATCCAATCCGTTGACGGTGTAGGCGCAGATCGTGGCTGATACCATCGAAGTGCTCGTGCCCGATATCGGCGGCTTCAAGGACGTGAGCGTCATCGACGTGCTGGTCAACGATGGCCAGCAGATCGAAAAAGAAACGCCATTGATCACCCTCGAAACGGATAAGGCGGCCATGGATGTGCCCGCGCCGAGCGCCGGTAAGATTGCGCAGGTCAAGCTCAAGGCGGGCGACAAGGTCTCCCAAGGATCCCTGATCCTGCTGTTGGAGGGTAATGGCGCGCAACCGCCGCAGGCTGCGCCGCCCCCGTCACCGCCTGCGCCCTCGGCGGCTACGCCGCAGAATCCGGCAGCGGCACCCAAGCAAGCCGAACCCGCCCCGCACGGTGCTGCACCCGCCAGCGCAGCACAAGCCATCGCGGCGCCCGCAACCGCGGCGCCGACTAACGCGTCTCCCGCTGGAGCGGCGCCCGCGGCACCGACGCGGGACATGATCGCGGCTTTGCGGGGGTTGCCGCGCAGGTTCCCCTCGAGCTCCGTTTTGGTCATGACGTAGTGGTGCGTGAAAGCCTCCTGATCGTTCAACTCCATGACATCTTCGCGCAGCACGCCA
>Ga0116231_10013919_pt1 | contig 11047 bp, 9 predicted proteins | sample S1TSphgellanicum_2_FD_89695 | JGI IMG/M metagenome (GOLD analysis project Ga0116231, IMG submission 89695) | Host-associated microbial communities from peat moss isolated from Minnesota, USA - S1T2_Fd - Sphagnum magellanicum MG | ecosystem: Host-associated > Plants > Peat moss > Unclassified...
CAAAAACCAACCAAATCGGGTTAGTTTAGCATTCGGGACACCCTTGGGTGTTGGGACTTGCCACGGGCATTTGGACACACAAGACTCACCACGGCCCGGACTCGAGGGAAGCCACCACCTTCCCCCATATAGTATTCTCTGTGGCTGGTCGCAGAGGCTACATCCGAATGGCACATTTTGTTGGGACTCCCAAAATGGAGTCCCGAAAGTGTCCCGGCTGGACTCCCGGAACTTTGAACGGCCATAGCTCCTCACCCCGAACTCAGATCGAGACGAGTCTTGAATCAATGTTGTAACTCTCGTCAAGAGCTTTCCAACGCCGTGTCGCACTCTCCAAGGCAACGTTGGGAAGAGGTTGATTCCCGACTTTGAGTGGTCGGGAGTCAAATTGCCAGTTTGACTCCCGGCCCTTCTTTTGCCCATAACTTGGGCTGCAGATGTTTGAATGGCCATGCAAGGCCATTTTCAATATCTACGTTTCAAGACCTTTCCAATGACACTAAGAACGCCCCAATGCAAGGTGTTTTGGGCCTTGCTGTCGAGCTCTGAAAATTCGGGAGTCCCGGGGGACTCCAAACCTTCAACTTTTCCAAGTGTTGGGCTTCACCCCCACACTTGGCCAAAATGGGGTTGCGACAATAAGACTATGTAATTACTACAAAATTTATGTTCAAGACTTCAATACTATTGCTCATCCTCTCTATGCATTGTTAAAAAAAGATGTTGCTTAAACATGGAGTGATGAGGCTCGGGAAGCTTTCGACACACTCAAGGAAAAGCTTTCAGAGTTCCTCATTCTAAAAAGACTTGATTTCAACAAGGTCTTCATTCTACACACTAATTAGAATGCTCTTGGAATTGGAGCTATTATTGGCTAACTTGATGAAGAAAGCAAGGAATATGTTATTGCATATGCATCCCAAAGTAACAACAAGGCTGAGAGCAACTACTCTTCATACGAAAGGGAGTGCCTTGCTATTGTATGGGCCGTCATACATTTCAGGCCCTATTTTTATGGCACCAATTTCATTTTGCATTCCAACCACCAACCTATCAAATGGTTGATGACCAACGATAAGCTTACAGGTAAGTTAGCTCGTTGGGCACTTATATTTCAAGAGTATGAGTTCAAGGTTATTCACCGACCTGGTATTACACATCAGAATGTGGATACCATGTCATGGAGACCCCTCACTACCTTTGAAAATTTTTTAGAAGCTAGGCAAAATTTTGACCAAATTCTAGCAATACATGTATCTAATGCATCTAATTATCTTGCACTACTACAATGTAACCTGGTTGAGCATCCCATTGTGGATATATGGGAGGACTTGGACACTCTGAGGTTTCTTCAACATGGGGAATACCTTCCCCAAGTTACATCAAGTCAATAGGATCACATGCAACAGCGGTCCAAACGCTACTCATGGAAGGACAATCACCTTGTCCGATGCTTACCACAAGGTGACAAAGTGGTTCCACCACCACATGAACGGCCTGGTCTTATTCAAAAGGTACACTCAAAGCTTGGACATTTTGGAGTTAAGCGTACTTATAGCCTTTTCGCTCCTCATTACCATTGGAGAGGTATGTATGCTCAAGTCTGAGACATCATTGCTAGGTGTGAACAATGTGATAGAGTGAGAACTTCTTTCTCCTCTCGACAACTCACGCTTTTTCCACTCCCTATTCAGGGCATGTTCTATCGTTGGTCATGTGATTTAACTGGAGAGTTACCACAAACCTCTAGGGGTAATGTTTACATCATGATTATGATTGAGCATTTTTCAAAATGGGTTGAGCTTGTTGCGCTACTAGACAAGTCATCACACAGCACGAGCCAGGCTTTCTTACAACAGGCTCTAAATAGGTTTAGGGCTTGTGCTGAGTGCCTTACTAATCAAGGATCAGAATTCAGGGGAGAATTCCAAGACCTACTTAACCATGCTCTCATTAACCATCGTCGAACTTCAAAAGATCATCCCCAAGCTGATGGCCTTGCAAAAAGGATGGTTCAAATGTGCAAGAAGGGACTTCGGAAGATTTGCCTCACTAAAAACAAAGAGGATTGGGATTTGGCCCTCCCTTACATTGCTATGGGTTACAGGATGTCCAAACACACCTCTTTATCTCATTTCTCTCCTTACTTTTTACTTTTTGGGAAACATCCCATTCCACCCCCTTCCATTGTTGCTCAAATGGACCAAGTTATGGACTTGGACTCCCTAGCCATTTGGGCTAAGGTCATTGCAGAAAGGGCTGCTCTATTCAAGAGGGTTATGCCCATGGCCATGGAAAACTTGTCCATTGCACAGCATTGAGACACCTTACAATATGCACACACACGAGGTGACAATTACAAACCTAAGGTGAAACAATTTGATGTTAATGATTTTGTGTATTTCTAGCGGCAACCCAATGATACTCTAAACACTTCTTCTAGTCGCATTATCTTGAGGATTAAGGCGACCAAGCCTTCAGGTGTGTTGGAGTTGCAAGGAGCTTACGGACACACAGTTCGGGTTCATTCCAAAAATTGTGCGCCCTACCACTTGCCGAACTTAAATCCTACCATCATCACATCGGCTTGGATTCCTCCACTTGATTATCCATGTCAGGTATGTCATAGGACAAACGATGCTGATTAGATGTTGTTTTGCAATAACTGTAATGGTGGATACCATCTCTTCTGCTTCAAGCCGGAGCTCACTCAAATTCCCGCTGACAATTGGTATTATTCATCATGTTTTCCTATAGCACCTTGATTCCTACTCAGACCATGCCACGCTTTTCCTGGCTCAAGTCTGGGGGGCGATACATGAAAATTTCATCTTAGCCTCCTCTTGTGCATTGTATATATATGTGTGTGTGCATATTTTTTTGGTTAATTAATTTATACCTTTGACTAGATTTATTCTTTTTGTTTAGTAAAGTTTACTGAGGATTTACACCCTTACAACATCGTATGTCATGACACTACATGTCACGACAACTGTCATGCCCGTACATGGCCTCATACATGATGGTCAATTACGGGCATGCCCATGTGCGCTTTTAGGGTTAATGTACGATCTTAGGTGATTATACGTTATTAGGTACTTAGGGTTTCAATTTGTTGGCAATTGTATAAAAGGCCAAGCCCCTCCTTTCTCTTTTTAGTTTTTCTAGAATTCCTTTGTCAAGAGAGTTTCCTCCAATCAAATAAGATTTTTAAATGCTCACGGTTGCCATTGCATGGCCACTGTCTACATACATTACATGTTCTTCTTTCTTTGCAATTCAATTTTTTCTTTCATTCAATATACATGATAATTTCATCTCAGCCTCCTCTTGTGCATTGTATATATATGTGTGTGTGTGCATATCTTTTTGGTTGATTAGTTTATACCTTTGACCGGCTTTAGTCTTTTTGTTTAATATAGTTTACTATAGATTTACACCCTTATGAAACTGTACATCACAACACTACACGTCATGACAACGATCTTCTTGACCTATCCAACATTTCCTTATATTTCAAAGATCTTTTTATCCTTTAACAACATCACATGTAATGCAACTAAATATAAACAAAAAAAGAACATAAAACTTTTAAACCTACAAGAAAATGAAAAGAAATGGCAAGGAAAGGATATGTAGATGGACTAAAAAAATTTTGAAATGGAAGGGATAAAAGGCCCAAAAAAAAACCCCAATGTTTTACATAAAAGAAAGATAACACTCTCAACCCTTCCATATTTTTTTGATGCCCAACACTTAGGCCATTACCCTGATATGTAGACACTTAAAAGTGTGGAAAGGTTCAAAAGAACTACCTATCTCCTATAGAAAACAAGTCAACAAGAAAAAAGAAAATCTTTACCATTTCAAGTTAAATCCTTAACAATTGAACTCAACACTTCATGCACCAACAATGGATAGCTTGGATATTTGTCTTGTCAAGGCATTTTAACTTCAACATGTAACATTTATCTATTAAGGTAGTTTGTTGTTTTGTAAGTTTTTCATGTTGAAATCTCCCAATCCACATGCCCTTCAACATGTATGGAAAAGCAAATGCATCACTAGCCATAACCCATGGAGTGAATATTCTCATGATCAAGGTTAAAAGACCTTTTTTTGAGAATATTCCTATGTTGAAAGGTAGAAGTACAAGACTTCATGTGCAAAGGTTTTTCAAAAATATTCCTCCATGTTTGAAGGTTTGATCATGAAGACCCTTGAACATTAATGGTGACTTGGGCTCAAGTCATAACATATATACATTGTTTATTGTTGTCAACCAATGTGTTTAAAACCAAAATCAAGGATATTGGTTGTTATCATATGCATTTTCAAATATTTTTGATTTTGTGCATTTCCATGAATTTGGTGTGGCAAGGATTTAAGTTTCTAGATGCACCATTGATTAATGGTGATTTAAATTCATGGTTGTAAATTCAAATTGTGGATGATGACACAAGTGATTTAAAAATGCTAAGAACAAAATGCCAAGTAGAATGGGTACATCCAAGATCGGGTTACACTATCAAGAACCACTTTAAGACATGCAAGAAGTCCTAAAACTTCATTTTTAGGACTTTTTGGAATTAATTCTTCCATTTTTATTTTAAATGTTGGATATTTCGCCTTGATTTTCATTACAGGCTTTAGCTTTAATGACAACAAAATATTTGTGCCTTTTAAAACTATAAAATGACCAAATTTACTAGTCCTTAACCCTATGCCCAAATTCCTTTTTTAAAAATTGAGTTTTTAGAAATTTTTATTGGAAATATTGATCCATGAACTATTCTAACATATTAAATAGGTAAATATGGCCCTCATACATTATATGAATCCAAAATATCAAGAATGCAATTTTTTTAGTACTCTTTTCATGTCCTTAAAATATATTTTTGTCATGTGACATTGTTGAACTTTTATATTTTAGGACAAAAAAGGACATAACTTTCTAATCAAATATTTGATTTTCTTATGCCATTCATTTCATTTGAATGTAATATTTAAAAAACCCTGAAGGGACACTAGTAAAAAAAAGTAAAAGATACATGAGTAAAAATATAGGGTGCAATATATTGGTTGTTGGGAAAAAAGTTATAAGTTAATTAGTAAAAATAGGGTATTAATCTATAATCAATTTAATTATAATACAAGGTAACAAGGTAATAATACAAGGTAATAATTTGTAATGGATTATAATTAATATAAGGTGGCTTTAAAATGTATATATTGGAAAATTAGATAATAATAGTGTGATAAAAAATAGGTTGGACAATTATCTAATACTCCCCCTAAAAATGGTTTTTTAACACATGTAAATCCCAAACTTTACACTAAGTGTCCACCCAAGTAAAAAAGACATGAAATTTGGTACAAAGAGGAAAAATTTTGAGTCCTTATGATACTTATGTAATTAAATATGTCCATATTTTTGCATGTGTGACAATCCTTTAGAGGTAACTTGATCTTGAATGTACTCGGACCACTAATAGTTGAAAATTGATAATTTCTTTTTTAGCCAAGTTGTATCACTTGAAAAATGATGTAATTATCAACTTGAAAAATGAATTACAATTTTTTGGGGTTTATTTATGCAATCAAAAAAAATTGAAAATCCCTTGGTTTGTTGGGATGTTCATGCAACACAATTTCCACATGTCTTTTTTCAATTCATCAAGTGAACTTGGAATTGTAGGCTCACAAATTGAGATTAAGTGGATTTTTGGTGTGATCATGAATTGCTCAACAATTAAAGTTGGGGATTGAGAATTTAAATCATTGAACATTTTCATTATGAAAAACTAATTTAAATGTTCAATGTTCAATGTCTTAGGCATGATTGGAACCACAATAAAATCTTACATTGTACTTATATGTGTTTCATACGTGTTTAGATGAGCAACATCTATGTTTACATGAATCAAACCTATGAAAAAACATAATTTGCATGACTAGTAATACTAAATCCTAGCCCAAGATGTTTGTGATGTATGAAACTTAAAAACATACATTGAGTTATTTAACATGTGAAACAACGTTATTTAACTATGATTGAGGTGCACCAAAAACTCATTGAGGAAAAAAGTTTGTTTGAAAAAGGTAGCTATGAGTTCAATTAACTTTGGCTAGATTGTGTTTCCATTCAAACTACATGCGACATTTTGTTTCAAATTTAGTCTACATAGATTGCATGCATTTGTAACGTTCTTTTTGTTTTTCTCTAAAGGAAGTTCCTTCCATATTTTTCCAAATGACACACAAAAACATATAAGGTGCAACTTAATGAAGAAAAGTAAAATTTATATTTTATATTTACATTTCCCAACATCATGAATGTTGTTTTGGCATCAAACATTAGCATTATTTAGGGGATCATCAACTTTACATGCTTGATGTTGTATTGAAGGTGAATCAAGACAAGGAGTTTACCTCAAGTGTGGAAAAAATTAAAACAACACTTGAAGGAAGTGAGGTTTTGAGGATTACTAATGGGAAATAGGTACCAAAAAGGAAGTTACTTCAATACTATGACAAACAACAACAATTGGAACTAGTGTTGGCAACTCAAGAATTGCTTGAATTTGATGACCAAGAGTTGACTCATACAAACTTTGATGAAGAGGAAAAATGTTGGATTGACGTGAAAAACATTGACATTTGGAAGGACGTAATTTGCATGAAGTTGTTGAATGAAGGCATAGTGCTAGACACAACTGATGCTAAGAAGAACAAAAGAACAAAAAAGAGAATAATAAATTATCACTGGCAAGATCAAAAACTTTACTTCAAGTGGTTGTTTGTGCCTAAACTAGAGGAGAAAAAAACATTGATAATCCAAATGCATTGGAGCATTTTGGAGAACAAAAGACCTTGGTTGAAATTTGCATGTGATACTTTTAGCATAATAGGACAAAGGATGTCAAAATGGTCGTGAGAATGTGCCAATAATGTCAAATGGTGAGAAAATTGGGTAGCATTCACTATGAGGATGAAGAATTGAAGAATATACCTGTTTGTGAACTATTTTATAGGGTTGTTATGGATACTACAGGACCATTACCTGAAACCAAGGCAGGAAACAAATATATTATAGTTTCCATTGATCATTACCCAAAGTGGTGCGAAGCAAAAGCTATTGCTGACCATGGTGTTAAAATAACGACTAAATTTTTGGAGGATGATGTAATATGCAGATATGAAGTTCCTAAGTTTGTGCTAACTAATAATGGAGGGGAATGGGCAACAAAATTTGATGTTATGTGTAAGGATTATGGTATCCACCATCAACACACAACACCCCAATGGTCGTAACGCAATGGGATGGCTATTGGATAGTTCTTGTTTCCTTGTCTTTCATTATGCCAATGACTAGTTAAGGAAAAAAATTATGTATTATAGAGGTGATATGAAGGGTTGGTGCCATGAAATGATGAATTTTTGAGGTGGTCTAAATTGTAGCATATTGGGCATATAGACAAATCTAGAATCATGATTGTTGGAGAGAAAGACATTAATGGAAAGATCAACTTGGGATTTGGTCCTTTGGGATGGTTAGTATGAGAAACCCGTGATGGGTATCTTCAAATCAAGACAAGAATTCATGTAATATGGCACGTCCATTACTTTGAAAACCTACTCTAGCACCCTGGGTTGTACATAGAAAACTTATTTATGTTTATAGTGATTTTGTTTAGACTTAATATTGTCCATCCACACCACTAATGCCATAAATTTAAACTAATAAACGGAAGGGATCATTGAACACTATTAGAGTCATACTGTCATAGCGCAAAAAAAGAACTATTACATTGCATGTTAGTGATGGGGATTTAACAGTTCATAAGATTGGCTAAACATTAAGAGAATTCATTGATGGCTAAACCTCAAAAATCTTTAAGGAATAATTAGGCCATAATCCAAAATCAAGTAATACAATGGCTAAATAAAGTAGCAATTGAATGAATGTCATGATGAAGTTAATGGCTTTGTAGAAATCTTTAAGTTCAATAATCTGCCATGTACTATAACATAGGAGCAAGAGCTATAGGCTTTTGGTTTGTAACTTCATCATATTTAAATTTGTTGTTTGACAAAATTGTAGTTGTCAGTAGGATATAATAGCCTTTTTCAAAGCTTAAAGCAGTCTATTTTTATGGTATGCTTCTTTTTGGTTACACATTTACTTTGTCAAAAAAATTAGAAAACTATTATTAAATATCAATACTGGTTCTTTGATTTTTTATGATCAACAAGTAAACATATATGTACCTAGGTTGATAATTAATGAATATTTTAAGAACTGCCCAACACTAGTTCAACCAACAACATTTAGAAGTTCCAGCCACGATGAACTAGCACCCACCAGAGCACAATGAAGGATGAATGGTAAGTTGTCAGGAAATAGTTCTCTATTGGGTTCCAATTCCTTAGTTAACCATGGACCTTAGCTCAATTGTAATTTTTTAAATTTACTTTGGCCCATTTTATAGTAGAAATCAAAGCCAATGTTCAACTCAAATCAAACATTCCTATTGGTGCAAAAGTTGAAATCAACCCCAAGGGGTTTACATTAGGAGTCTAAGTTGAAATAGGAAAAACATTTTCAATCTACCCCAATTATTAATAAATTTAATTTCGTATTGGCCCTAAGGCTAAAAAAGGATACCATTGAATTTGGCAAGCCAATTTGAAACCCTTGAGGCCATTATTTCGACATTCATTAATATCCTAACATCAAAGTTGGTCCCAAGTTTTTTCATCCCTAACTTTTAGTGTAAGCAAGCCTTATTAACAACCCACAAGTAGGTTGTCAATAAGTAGATAATAAAAAAAACCTTTACCTATGTATAAACCATCTACTCACCTAATAATTACCTATTTTACTACCTATTAATATGAGACCTATTTCTTACATAATTGATTACCAAGGTGAAACCAAATATTAACTTATTTGAAGTCCATCCACAAATTGAGTAATAATGGTCATGCAATGGATGGTGCACTAATGAGTACTAGTTCATTATGGCCAGAAATTCTATGAAGTTCTAGATTTGGTATTTCCAATAAACTAACAAAAAAATTAGATGCATGTATTGTTGGTATATATTATTTATTATGCATTTAAACATCTTAAAAGATTCGAACTTGGGACCTTCAACTTAGAAGGTTGTTCTATACAACTAAATTGAAATCCCTTTTTGGGTTAAGAAAAATCAAATACAAACGAGCCAAAGCCCAAGCAAAGCCAAAAATAAACTACCACAAAGGGCAGAGAAGAGGGTGGCAAAAGCCAATTCACCTAAACTAAAAAGGCAAAGGCAAACAACAAAGAAAGCAGCCAAAGGAAAAGGCCACCAAAAAAATCAACGAATTGGTATGGAAGTTAGGGGAAAAAATGTTTCTTCAAACAATTTACTATTTAGTTTTACAAATGTATATTTAGAGAGGGTGATTATGAAGAGCATCTTGATTATCGTGAGGATTATCATTTGTAAGTGTGAAAAGTGGTTTTCTAAACAAGGTTTTAGAAGAAGTATCCTACCCTTTAATTTGTTGCCTACGTGGGGTAGTTTGAGCATTGAACTCAATTAAAAGATCTTGCCTTCTTACAAGAAGAGAAGGTCTAGGAGGGAAATCCTCATCAAATCACATATATTGTTTTAAGGGTGATGAAGTTCTCCATTTGTTACACAACTAGCGAAATTCTTCAAGTGTAGCCTCCAAATTTGGATATTGTATCCTATTATGAAATTACATATGCAATTGGGATGTGTCTTCCCCTCTACTTCCCCTCGTTGGATGCAAATTTCTCCATGGAAGAGATCTAATCCTGTAAGTTGATTGTGCATGTTGATTGACCCAAAAATGTCACATTTTAACCAGTGATCTTTGAGATTGCAACTCCTCTAGAAGACTAAAGGAAGCTTGAGAATCTTTTGATTGACCATCAAAATTAATGTTTGACAATATGTCATTGTTTTCTTCACTTTCTTGAACTAGTTCTTGGTGAAGTTCCTCAAAAATTACTTGCAAAATATAGTCTGCCATAGCTTCTTTTTTTTCTAATTCCCCCCAAAGATGGTTGGTAGTTTTCTGATGTTGGGTTTTTATGACCTATTTCCTCAACCCCATGGCTATTTGAATTGGAACCAATGTCTTGGTTGTTATGCATTTGAACCTCTGGGCAAATGAAAAGCCCCATTCTATAGTCTACCATATGTTTGGGAAAAAAAAATCTATTGGGGACTATTTGCCATAGGAGTGTGCTTATATCTTTGCAAAATAGGCATCCATGAGCCCAAACTTTCTTAAACTTAACAACTAAAGGTTTGTGCTTATCTATAGATCTTTTGAACCTATGAAGTTCTCTCCAAGTTGCCATCCCCACTTGAATTGTGGTTTGCCATGTTCAAAACATAGTGATAACTAGGTGAAAATGTTCGTCTCTCAAGTCTTGCTCACATTTATGACACTAGATGAACTAATAAAGAGAACCTAAAAATATCCCAAGGACTTGAAAATGTGTTGATGCAAGACTTACCAATATCCCAATCTATTTCCTTTTTAATTGTAATTTCATTACGAGGTGGTTGAAGCTCACCCAACAAAATGTCCTCTCATGAACTATGCCTTGCCAAAAGAGCATATCTAACCTTAAGTTCCTTAAACTTACTCCATGCCTCTTGAATTGTTGCACATCTCATAAGCCCATGCTTTGAGGTTTCCAAGACACCATCATTACATAAGTTACAAATCCTTTGATGACCTATTTTTGTGTGACATGTCCCAATTGGGAGTCCTTGTGCCATTACAAGCCATAACACAGTTAACACCTTCCTTGGCAACTAGGGGTGCCACACTTTTTGATATAATTTGCCTTTTTCCTTTTGTGTGTATCCCTTCTCCTATATGTTGAGAATTTAAGCTCAACTAGTTAGGTTTCATTAGTTACTGGAGTAGGAAAGTAACTAGGTTACTTTCACAAGGTTGAATTACTTTCGTTACTTATTTTAGTTTGGTTATTTGTGATTTGGTCTTGTAGTTA
>Ga0116231_10013920_pt1 | contig 11045 bp, 15 predicted proteins | sample S1TSphgellanicum_2_FD_89695 | JGI IMG/M metagenome (GOLD analysis project Ga0116231, IMG submission 89695) | Host-associated microbial communities from peat moss isolated from Minnesota, USA - S1T2_Fd - Sphagnum magellanicum MG | ecosystem: Host-associated > Plants > Peat moss > Unclassified...
CAACCTCTGAAGCATCACAATAAACATGGAATGGTAGATCCCAATTTGGGGGTAGGAGACAAGGATACGTGGTCAATTTGGCCTTTAAAGCGTCAAAACCTTCCTAACATTGAAGGGTCCAATTGTAAGGGGTGCCCTTTTTTGTGAGGTTGGTCAGTGGAATGGCGGCCGTTGCATAATCATGCATGATATCCCTATACCACCCAAAATGACCTAAGACCCTTTGCACTCCCTTGACATCAGTAGGGGGCTGAAGGTTGACAATGACCTCAATTTTTTCAGGGTCTGGCTCCTTACCTTTCTGAGACACCACATGACCAAGTAAAACCCCACGTTCCACCGCTAGATATATCTTTTTCGGATTCAAGGCTATGCCATAACGGTAACATCGTTCAAAACATGCCTTTAACATGACCATGTGGTCAATCTTGGAAGTTTGTGTGTTAAAATCATAAATGAAAATTAACATAGACTTGTGCAAAAGATCAAAGAATGCATGAGTCATAACCCTCTGGAATGCAGTTGGTGCATTACACAACCCAAAAGGCATCACTGCATAGATAAATGTGCCCCATGGGGTGGTAAACCCAGTCTTATGGTAATCCTCTAGAGCAATAGACACTTGGTTATACCCCGAATATCCATCCATGAAGGTGTAAAGTTCATGACCTGCCACTTCATCCAATATGGTATTGACGAATGGAAGGGGAAAATGGTCCTTTTGAATGTTTTTGTTCAAAGCCCGATAATCGATGCACACTCGTAGTTTCCCATTTTTCTTCTTCACCAATACCATAGGAGAAACCTAATCAGTAATTTCCACTGGCTTAGTAAAACCAGCTTCCAATAGCTTTTCCAACTTTGCCTTGACCACCAATTGCAATCGAAGGTTCATACGACGTTCCTTTTGACAAATTGGTTTAGCACCTGGAATAAGGGGAATGGTGTGCTGATCAACTTTTGGTGGAATTCCTTTGAGGTTTTTATATGACCAAGCAAAGATATCACGATATTCCATCACAAGTTTTTTATAGTGTTTGGTTTCTTCTGTAGACAATTGTGAACCGATCTTGATAAATTGAGGTTCTTCTCCTGGGTATGAGACATCCACCTTATAGATTGTTTTAACATTTATGTTTAACAAAATGTCATCCTTCCAAATAAAGTCTTTGAAAGTCATGGAAAAGTTTGATGGTGGCAACTTTCACCTTTGGAATTTTAAGATGCGCATGATGCTTTCCAAGCATGGGCTTTCGAAATTTGTTGATGGGAGTGTAACAATTCCCAATGATGAAAATCAAATCACGAATTATAACAAAAAGGACCAAGGCATTTGCATTATTTTTTGAACATCCCATAGATGCACAACTTGCACATATTCAATATTACAATAATGTCAAAAGCGCTTGGGAGACATTTTATAGTGTCCACAAAACCAAGACTATTGGAAACATATTCTTTCTTTAAAGGAGGTTCTTCACCATCAAAATGTAAAAGGGGAAAACTTGCTTGTGCACATCAACATGGTGAAAGCGTTTGCAGATCAATTACATTCCATTGGTGAAGATTGAAGATGAAGATGTGTACATGGTACTTCTCATGAACCTTCCCCCATCTTTTGATAACCTAGTCACCAATTTGGAATCCATGTCCACCAAGGATGTTGACCTTCAATTCATTGTCGTTGGATTGCTTCATGAAGTTTCCAAAAGAAAGTGAAAGTGAAAGTACAAAAAATGTCAAATTATTTAACAAAACTCATAAGGTAAACAGAAAGCTTCACTTTTATTGTAAAAACCTGGACACTTTGTGAAGAATTGTTTAAAAAAGAAGAATGATGAGAAAGAAAAGGTAAACCAAGCTTGTGAAGATCAAGAACAAATGTTTGTTTCCACCTTGGGTGCTAATGATCATATGACGTATGATTGGATCATCAATTTTGGCGTAACACAACACATGACATTCCAACGATAATGGTTCACCACTTACGAATTCATTGTTCACGGAAGGTGTACATGGGAGATGACACCATTTTGGAGGCCATTGGAAAAGGGAACAATGCAAATTGGCTATAGAATGTTGCTTACAACCATCACTCAAGTTTTTCATGTTCCCAAATTGAAAAATAGTTTCAATTCTGTTAATAAACTCATTTCGGAAGGCTTGAAAGTGGAGTTTGACAAGGATGGTTGTAAGGTGAATAATCCATGGAACTATTGTGGTGGAAGCACAAAAGGAAAAAAAAACTTGTATCTTTTCAATGTTAATATTCGGAAAGAGAATGTAAATGTGGCTAAGTTTTCAAATGAAGGAACTACACTTTGGCACGAAATATTTAGCCACCTCAACATGGCAAATCTAAAGAAGCTGGAGAAAATGGTTAATGGAATTTGAAAGAAGTGCCATTGCACCATGTGTGTGAGTAGGAGTCCATTTCTAAGCAAGTGGGAGGTGTGGAAGAGATTTTTTCAAAGTGTTATAAATTTTTCAAGTGTGAAAAACTTGTTCAAGTTTTTGAAAGTATCGAGTTACAAGGTGAAAGTGTGTGGAAAAAAGTTTTTCAATTCATTGAAAGTTTGAGGTATGTGGGAGAAAGGTCTATGAGTTGTTGAAAGTGTGATGTTTCAAGTGTGTCAAAGAGAGTTTTTCTCATTGTTACAAGTTTCAAGTGAAATCTTAAGCTTGCGTAATAAAAGATTTGCAAGTGATAGAAGTTTTTTCTTTTCAAATTTACTTGAGGGGGGTCAAAGATTTCAATCTTTTGAAAAGAGTGTTTGTTGTAACATTTGTGTTCAAAATGTCTTCTTTTCAAATGGAGTCCTTGAAAGTCATGGAGAAGTTTGATGGTGGCAACTTTCACCGTTAAAAGTTCAAAATGCACATGATGTTTTTTTAACATGAGCTTTGGAAATTTGTTGATGGGAGTGCCACCTTGCCAAGTGAAGAAGTTGCAAGGGCCGATTATAATGAGAAAGATATGAAGCTTTTTGCATTGCTTTGTGAGCATCTCATAGATGCCCAACTTGCACACATTCAATATTGTGACAATGTGAGAAGTGCATGGGAGGCACTTTGTGGTGTGCATGAAACTAGGATAATTGGTAACAAGTTGTTATTTCAAAGGAGATTCTTCACCATCAAAATGCAAGAAAGAGATGATATGCTTGTGCACATCAACACGATAAGAGCCCTTGTGGACCAACTACATTCCATCCAGGTGAACATTACGGATGGAGATATTTACATGGTACTTCTCATGAACCTTCCTTCATCCTTTAATAACTTAATCACAAGTTTGGAATCCATGTCCACAAAAGATGTAGACCTTCAATTCATTGTAACAAGGTTGTTTCATGAAGTGTTCAAAAGAAAAGAATGTGAAAATTTCGAAACTACCGCATTAGTGAACAAAACTCACAAGTCAAATGAGAAGCTTTGTTTCTATTATAAGAAACTTGAACATTTTGTGAAAATTTGTTTGAAAAAAAAAATGATGAAAAAGAAAAAATCAATCAAGCTTGTGAAGATCACAAGCAAATGTTTGTTGCTGCATTGAGTGCCAATGATCATACCACGTATGATTGGATTGTTGATTCTAGTGCAACGTAACACATGACATTCAAACAAGAATGGTTTACCACTTACGAGCGCATTTTCCCAAGGAGGGTGTTCATGGGCGATGACATCGTTTTGGAGGCCATTGGCAAGGGGAACATCAAAGCCACAATACAAGTGGGAGGTGAATTGACACACACAACCATCACCCAAGTTCTTCGTGTTCCAAAAATGAAGAATAGTCTCATTTTGGTGAGTAAACTCATTTTCAAAGGTTTCAAAGTGGAGTTTGACAAGGATAATTATAAGGTCAACAATGTTTGAAGAGTTGTTGTGGCGGAAGCACGAAGGGACAAGAACTTGTACCTTTTTAATGTGAAGGTGCATAAGGACATGGCACACATTGCAAATTCTTTGGAGGAAGGTGCAATGTTTTGGCATGAAAGACTTGGCGATCTGAACATGGTAAGTCTTAAGGAGTTGAATGCCATGGTGGATGGCATGAATTTGAAGAAGTGCCATTGCATCACATTTGTGAAGGATGCGTCAAGGGTAAACATTAGATAACATGATCTCCTAAGGATGGAACAATAAGGGCTTCACAACTGTTGGAGATTGTCCAGACCGATGTGTGCGAGCCAATGAGGACTACATCGCATGGTGGAGTGCAATATTTTATCATTTTCATTGACGATTTTTCAAGGAAAACTCATGTCTATCTTGTGAAGGCCAAAGGAGAAGCGTTTGAAAAATTCAAACAATACAAGGCGTTTCTCGCAACCCCACTTTGAGGGAGTTGTGAGGTCGCCACTCACATTCCCGAAAATGGGACTTGGGAGTCCTCCGGGACTCCCGAAAACTCAGAGTGTAATTGCAGGGGTCAAAACACCTTGCATTGAAGCGTTCTTTATACCATTGAAAAGGTCTTGAAATGTAGATGTCCAAAATGGCCTTGCATGAGCCATTTGGACATCTGTAGCACAAGTTATGGTCAAAAGAAATGTCGGGAGTCAAACTAGCAATTTGACTCCCGACCACTAAAAGTCAAGAATCGACCCGATTCTGGTGCGTGAAAATGAAATGTAACACACCGTTGAAAAGCTCTCGAGGAGAGCTACAACGTTGGTTTAGACCTCATCTCGATCCGAGTTTGGGGCAAGGAGTTATGAGCGTCCAAAGTCCCGAGAGTCTAAACCGGGACAATTTCAAGACTCCACTTTGGGAGTCCCGGGAAAAAGAGCCATTTGGATGTAAGTGCGGTGGAGAGCTACAGAGAATACTATATGGGGGAAGGCGGTGGCTTGCCCTGAGTCCGGGCCATGGTGAGTCAAGTGAGTCCAAGGTAGCCCGTGGCTTGTCCCAACACCAAAAGGGTGCAGAATGAGTTCTAACCAACTTGTTGGTTGGATTTGGATGCAGGACCATGGTAATTAAGTAAGCTTGTCCCTCTTCCTAGTCTATCCCAGAGCTTTCAGCACGCCCCTTTCACACCCTTTTAGTGCTGGAAGCTAGGAGCGTGCCCCGAGTCCCAAAAATTCCGCAACTTGAGTGACTTAGCCCAACTTGGGGCTAACTTGGGACTTGGGAGCGCGTCAACGTTGGTGGAAAACAAAATTGGTCACAAAATCAAACGGCTACGATCCGACAACGAAGGAAAATTTGTGTCTAAAAAGTTTTATGCATTTCTTTCGGAATGTGGAATTCAATGACAAATAAGTGCGCCCTATTCCCCACAACAAAATGGTGTTGCAGAACGTGCCAATAGAACCATCATGGAATGTGCAAGAAACATGATTTTTGCACAAAGGTTAAAACTTGAATTTTGGGGTGAAGTAGTGAACACGACAGTGTACATAAAAAATTGATGTCCAACCAAGGCTCTTGATTCCAAAACCCTTCAAGAAGCATGGAATGGTAGGAAACCCGATGTGTTTCATTTGAGAATTTTTGGTTGTAAAGCCTTTGCACATGTCCCCGATGAGAAGAGGACCAAATTAGAGTCCAAATCCATGCCTTGTGTGTTTTTAAGATATTATGAAAGCACCAAAACGTATCGCTTGATGTGTGTAGAAACCAAGAGAATCATCAAAAGTAGAGATGTCATGTTCATTGAAGGGTCAAAGGAAATAGGTGGTGTGCTCCATCCTGAAAAAGAAAAAAATGTAGTTGTGCACGAAGAAGTGGAAGGAGAAGAACCATTGACCTTTAGTCAAGATATACCGTTGAATGAAACAAGAATGGAAGGTGTGCAAAGTGAATCCACACCAAGTTTTTCATCGAAAGAAAGATTTGTTGTTTCGAATGATAACCTATCTAATGAACCTTCACAAGATGTGCTAAGGGAAAGACCTCAAAGGCAACAAAGGGAATGGCCTCGAAATTGGTGGATTGCTACCAAGGAGGTGGAGCGTGCCACCGTTGCATTTTTGGAGGAGCCCCAAAATATTGAAAAAACATTGACATGTGAAAATTCTAAGGAGTGGGAATGTGCGATGTAAGGAGAATATGATTCCTTCATGACAAATAACACATGAACTTTGGTACCACTTCCCATTGGTAGGAAACCCGTTTCTTGCAAATGGGTGTTCAAAATCAAACAAGGCGCAAATGGGGAGGTGGAACGCTATAAGGCTAGATTAGTGGCAAGAGGTTTTACCCAAACCTACGGAGTGGATTACAACGAAACTTTTGCGCCCGTCACAAAGTTTACATCTATTCGTTGTATTCTTGCATTGGCGGCCTTGGAAGACATGGAGATCCATCAAATGGACGTGAAAACTACATTTCTCAATGGCAAGCTTGAAGAGGAGATTTACATGGAGCAACTTCAAGGGTTTGTGCACCAAGGAGGTGAACATCTTGTGTGTAAGCTTCACAAGTCCTTGTATGGTTTGAAACAATCTCCAAGGGCATGGAATCAAAAGTTAGATGCGTTTATCAAAAGCATTGAATTTATGAAAAGTGAGGCCAATCCTAGTGTGTATGTTGCACAAGTGGGGACCATAGACTTCAAGTTTGGTTCTCATATATAGAAAAAGTGCATCCATTTGATGTGGATTGGCACATCCATGTGGACAATTTTGTGTTTAATAGCAAGAGCGACCTTATAGAACTCCTCACAACAATGACAGAGCTTAACAAGTAAGCTTGCTTTGTTCTTGCATTTCCATCTATTCCTCGAGTTGAAGATTTAAAAATAACACTACTTTTGATGTCATTGTGGCAATGGAAGTCCATTAAATTGGACCATGTGAAGCCATCTTTGGTCCATGAGTTTTTTAGGATCTAGAGTATATGAATGATACCCTTGCAACAATTTAAAGAAGTCATTCTAGACAAACAATTCAAAAAGTGCGAGGCCAAAACACCAAAAACTTGGTACAACCTCACAACATGAAGTCTTTTTTATTATATGTACAAGGCAAGACTATTTCCTTCTACTATTCCAAATTTAATACCATCTTTGAAAAATTGAGTTTAGTTTTTTGCCACTGATCATATCTCAACTTTCCAGAGGGAGCTGGTCGTGGCAATTGATATTGCCCATCAACTATATTATGCAAACATTCTGGACCCAACCCTAAGAAACACTAACCAACTAGAGACCTTGAGCAACAAGCTATGGACGTGGTTCGCAAGGAGCACATGACCACTTTCCACAAGTGGCTTCGTGTATACAATCCTTCATTAGGCCCAAAGTTTGTGCATAAGGTTCAAATTCATTACAATATGAATCCAAAGTTGAAAATGCTTATTGAAAAATTTTAAATGTTAATTTGACTTATGTTAGTACAAACTAGAAATTTTTTTGGCTCAAGCAATGGAATAAATTTGGAGTTATCAAGGAAGCCCAAAAATTCCCAAAGCAGGGATTTCCAAATGCCATGTTTGATAAATAGCTTCATAAAACCACATTTTGGCACCATGTTTGATTTTCAAGTAACTTCTTAATCTTGTTTTCCATGAACAGATATCAACATCTTTTCTAGAATGTCAATCATCTTTTAACTTTATGGACATCTTCCTAGAATTTTGCAACTAGAGGTGGAGGTAATCAAGTTGTTTGACTCCACTACAAGGGACTTCAATGTCACCATTGATCAATCTATGAAGGTTCCATCTCTCTTTGATTATATTCAAAAATGAAGACTTGAGTTATGGGAATTGGTGCTTTACTAGGAGTTCAAAGTGAAGAGTGGTATCACACGAGGAAAGATGTGGGAGCTTCAAATTGGAACAAAAAAAGCATTGAAACATGTGCTTTATAGGTGAAAAATCCTATGAATTCATGAATAATTTACATTAAGTCCTTCAATTGTTGATGCTTGCTATAAGGCTCCATTCTTTGCATCTATTGTGTCAAATATATTGGAGCCATATATTGTTATAGATAACTATTTTCTAATTCAAAAGAACTTGATTAGGACTTAGTTGATTTTGATTCATAGCACATTAATGCTAAATTACTTTGGATAACATTATCCTTTTGATTAGTAATCAATTGATGTTGACTAAGGTCTCGAGAAGGACCCAACCACTTCTATAGGACTCAGTTGGTGCCAATTGAAATGAATTTGGTTTTTGAAAAAGGCTTAGTCCATGCCAATTGAGATGAATTAGGTTCTTGAAAGGGGCTTAGTTGGTACCAACTAAGATGAATTAGGTTTTCAAAAAGGGTTTAGTTGATGTCAATTGCAATCCATTAGTGCCTTCTATGGGTGTCGCAAACCCTCAACATATCCAATATATATGGGTTGGGGATCAATGGTGCCAGTTAAGCATTTCCAAGGCTACTCTTGCTAGTTGATGTTGAGGGTTGTTTTGTGTTTAATTCTTGCCTAACCCTTTACCAATTGAGTTTCATAGGTACTTTTTGCATGTGCTTTTTCAATTGAATGTCATCCAAGAAATGTTTGGATTCTTCTGTATTTGGTACGATCCGAAATCTAATAACATTATGTATCAAAATGAGCTTATCAAAGACTAGGGCTCCTTTCATTTGCCTTATTGTGGTTGGTACCTTGATTGTCCTCCATATTGCATTCATGTTTTAAAGAGGTTAGGGCGAGAGAAATTTGATCTAGGATTCTTAGAAAAGCTTGTTTCCTTTCAAGGAAATAAGGAGGATATTAATAAGATGAAGAAGAAAAAGAAAGATGTCAAAGTTTCAAGCACTCCAGGGGCGGGCCACTCAAATTCCAACTGACATTAAGAACCTTGAACAATATGTAAATGTTGAGTTACCTAAGTTCCAAGATTCTCCTAACCGTGTTGCTCACAAGGAAGACTTTCCTAAAGCTTTTAAGAGTAGGAAAGGTTGTGTTATTGAACCATCATCATACACGCAAAGGAGGAGAAGACTTGTGCAAAAGTCATTTGAGACTTCAAAAGGGAGATTTAATTTTCAACCACCTTGAAGCCCAGTATCCATTGCCATCCACAAGACCCCAAGGTTGGTTATGAAGGTTCAATATCAATTGGCCTTCGTTAGTGATGACAAAAGTTTCAACTCATGTTTGGCCCCTTGGCTTTCAAGATATAAAGGATTTCTGGATGAAGGTAAATATTAGTTTGAAACCTTATTCCTCATCATATTACCTATTTTTATCAAATTCAATAATTAGGATCATCTTGAATTTTCAGAAGATTCCCTAAAGGACAAAGTGGACCTCATCATTGTTGAAGTCCCAAGAAATTTGCTTGTTTCACATATGTTTGACCTTGTCTCAACTATCCCCAAGCAAAGTGCAAAAGTTGACAATTATGTTGTTTCCATTTTTGGATTTACGAACAAGTATCTTGCAAGGGATGGTTCCACCCTCTTTTTTTATGATGACGACTTTCGGGTTTTGAAAGACATCAAGTTGTACTTGGAGAACTATAAGTTCAAAATTCATTCAAAGTTTGTAGTTGTCAACAGTATGCACCGCACACATCTCGAATTCTCGAATAAAAATGATGCACTCCTAACTCCTTTAAGGATTCAAATGTGAGTCCAAATAGAAGATAACGGAAGAAAGAAAAGTCGGGGCACGCTCCCTAGCTCACAACATTTTGAGGGGTAGAAGGGTGTGTTGGAGCTCCGGGATGGGACTAGAAAGAGTTGACAACTTTCACTCATTCACACGGGCTGTGAGCCATGGATCATAGCTCAACAATTAGTTAAGCCTTAATTCCGTAATTTTCCTTAGTACTAATGATTTGAATGCTTATAAGCCTCCAAGTAGTGATTATTAATAGTTGAATAAGCTTTTGTGATATTTCCAGGCATATATTACTTCTTTATTTCAGTTGATGTAACGCTTAATCAGTTAAGCACTTAGTAAACCTTTTAAAGTACATTATCCCTTTTATGTTGGAGAGAACGGAAATGGGATGTAGAATTAGATGTGATTTATTGATATATAAGAAATACAAGCCCATAATTAACAATAGCATTTCGCCATGACAAGGTTAAGTTAGTTTGTAGAAAAAATTTCAAGCACTAATGATGTACTTGTAAGATTTTTAGGATGTAGTCCTAGTACATCTTTATTTAGTTTCACTTCTATCAGACTTCTAAATAAAATCAATTCAAACTTAAGTATTAACATTTTCGCCTGAGTAGCCTCAGGTGAATTACAACTTTATAACCGACTAAAGGATAGATCACAATTGCAAAAAATCTAGAATGCGACGAATGGTGTGAGCGAGGTACTCGGCTCAATGCTCCATGAGAAAGGGGTTGATTGGCCCTCGTAGCCAAAGATAATGGCCATCATCGGGAACCCACGTTTGACAATGGAGATAAACATCATCATCTTTGCATTGACATTCTTCAAACCTTTCTGGCGCGGTTCCACGAGCAGGAACGAATTCTAAGTAAATTGCTAAAGCATGTGGGTTAGGAGATAGTCGACGATCCCATGCCAAATAATCGACTCAAGTGCGCACCACTCGCCTGGGCGGTTCTTCTTTGCGCGGCCGTTGAGAAACAATCACGTTGAGCGATGCTTCTTCAAAATCTTCCTATTTTACTAGTGTAACTGGAGGATTCGAAGGCGTAGCGACATCATCCGTCATGACTAGTTCTCACCTGCATCAATAAAAAAAACCAAGAAGGTAATACGAACAATGTGGTACTTGCGTTCAGAAGGGGTCGAGGCCTTTTTATTTAACAAATTAGGGTAGGCGTAAGGTGTGGGAGTGACGGTGAAACTTCACGAAACCTCAAACATCCTAGATCTAAGGGATTCATCAAACCCTAATTTCGACAACGGATCTATAAGTATGTGGGGGTTTTTGTGGTGCAAATTTACTTCCAATTTATTATGTACTACATAGTCAACTAGTACATGGTAAAATAAATAGGTAGGGGATATAAAGAAAGTAAATAGTACAAGGGAATGTTAATTCAACCATTGAATTAGTCAAGTAAGAATTCAAGGACGTTACTAATTACTACCGATAAACTATCCTAGTAGTTAGTTACTTGAAGTAATTAGGATGAA
>Ga0116231_10013921_pt1 | contig 11044 bp, 7 predicted proteins | sample S1TSphgellanicum_2_FD_89695 | JGI IMG/M metagenome (GOLD analysis project Ga0116231, IMG submission 89695) | Host-associated microbial communities from peat moss isolated from Minnesota, USA - S1T2_Fd - Sphagnum magellanicum MG | ecosystem: Host-associated > Plants > Peat moss > Unclassified...
ATATAAAATTCATAATTACATTTTATTAATAAGTAAAGGCATCATATACATTATACCACATATGACCAAAACAAGTAGAACATTTCATTGACAATGCCATCTAAGTTAGCAAAAATAACATGTCTTATTCCCAATAGTCATATATGATGACAGATCACCATTTCCATCATATATTGGTGATTAATTTAGCCATGATATTAGCACTATGATTTTGATGTAATCTTCCATGGTCCACATGTTGCCCATAATGTTTATTTTCATTCAAACAAAGCTTGAACTTAATCAAATTAAACATTGCTCTTTTTTTCGTTAAATTTTTTGGGTTAATCAAAATAAATTAAAATAGTCATGTTATTCAAGTAACAATGATTTTATAATCACCTTAATCACAATCTTGTAGCAAAACAAACATGTTTAATTTTGTTATGGTGATTAGAAGGAAAAATATCTTGCTTTGTTCCATCATACTCACTAAAACAATGTGATCTTTGTTTTATGCTTTCAAACCAACTCCAAATTGTTTTGCATTTTTTTCTATTGGAAAGTTCATGGTTCAAATATTTTCCACCTTCATCTTTGGTATCTTGAAAACAATAATTCAAAAAATTCCATATATATTTTGGACTTCCACAAAAATAAAGGCCAATCATTTTTTCGCATCACTTTCACTTTGGTGTTTCATTATCACACCTTTGTCATTTGTAAATATAACCAAGGCCCCTTATAATCCCATTCCCACCACCTTGCTCATAAATTGTGCATCCAAAAAAAGAAACTCAATAAAATCCATTTCAACATTTAGCCTTCCACCTACAAATATCAATGTGTATTTCAAAAACTTTTTATGAACTACAAAGGTTTGGAAAGCTGCTAAACTTATATGGCTTGGAGGTTTAAATTTGAATCATTTGGCATAATAATGTTTACAACTTGTGGGCTTCTTCCAAAAAACGATCATAACCTTATTAACATTGTCAACAATATGTTTAATAGAATGTTGTAGGTGATCCATCTTGTCACAACCCTACTTTGAGAGAGTGTGAGGATGAAACTGACATTCGTGAAATGGGGACTTGGGAGTCCTCCTAGACTCTCGAAACTTCAAAGTTCAATTACAGGTGTCAAAACACCTTGCATTGGGATGTTCTTTATATCATTGGAAAGCTATCAAAGTGTAGATGTCGAAAATGGGCTCACATGAGCCATTTGGACATCTGCAACACACGTCATGGCAAAAAGAAGGTCCAAGAGTCAAATTAGCAGTTTAACTCCCGACCACTAAAAGTTGAAAATCGACCGGACCTTGGTGTGTGCAGGTGGAGTGCGACACATCATTGAAAAACTATCAAGGAGAACTACAAGTTTACTTCAGAGCTCATCCTAATTGAAGGTCTGAGCAAAGAGTTATGACTTCGCAAAGTCCCGGGAGTCCAAACTGGGACAGTTTCGGGACTCCTCCTTGGGAGTCTTGGGACAAAAAGCCATTTGGATGTGGGTGCCATGGAGAGGTGCAGAGAATACTATATGGGGGAAGGTGGTGGCTTCCCCAAGTTTGGGCTGTGGTAAGTCTTGTGAGTCCAGAATTGCCTGTGGCTTGTCCTAGCATTAAAGGTGTTCTAAAAAGTGAACTAACTAACTTGTTGGTTACTTTGATGCAGGTTCGAGTAAGTAACTAAAGTTTGTCACTCTTCCTAGTCCCCTTAAATGGGAATCTAATCCTCTACCCCTTTTGAGAGGATTTTCGCCATATTAACCAACTTGCTCCCCATAAAAATATTAATTCCCCTTAAATGTATATTTAATATGTCATGAATGTAATATAGCCTATAGATGTACCCAAATGTGTATTTTAAAACATTGTAATACACATCAAAAATATAAGTAGACCACATTGAAGTAACCAAATTACAACTATTTTTGTAATTTATTTGACATAAAGGGCTATTTTTTAGTGAAAAGTTCAAAAACTTAGTTAGCATGGAAGGATAAAAACTGAGTAGTTACAATTTAATGGGATCATAGTTGCAATAATAGTAATAAATTGAAAAGGGTGGTGAGTAGTTGTAAAAATGACAAAACATAGTTATAAATGATAATTAATGACATATAATCGCAAATTGAATGGTTGCATTATACAAAATTTCTTCTAGTGGAAGGGGCAAAAGGCAAATTTGAACCAAGCACAAGGACAAGGGGTCATTTGGGTGCCATCATCCACCACCATTGTGCTTGCTTTGAATGGTCCAAGTTGGAAAGGTGAACATGGCAAAATTCACAAAATGCGGATTGAGAATTTTGAACATGTGCCTTTGTACATTGAATTTGCTAGCAAAAAGTTGAAAACTAAGGATAATTATTATGCTTGGTGCCAACTTTCTATGGAAGCATTAGTTTGTTCCACTAATCATTTGGGTGTCATAAAGTTTATGCCATCCATGCAGAAACCATGTAGGCATACCAATTGTGGTGGAACAAAGGCACATGTAGGGAGATGTTGAAGTACGCGATAGCCAAAACCAATCTCCCAACAATCGAGAGTTTTTGCAAGGTGGAGGGCCGAATTTTGAATCTTGCCAATGTTTCAAGACAATTAAATGAGCATGGGTGAAATTGGCTTGGGCATTTTTGTGCACCACAAATGCAATCCAATAGTCTAGGACAATGCATAATGATTTGTCACAAGACAACATCAAGTTGCCTTTTTTGTTGGACAACTTTTTGCTTGTATACATTAGTGTGTGTGATTGGGGGGAAGTTGGGAGGCTAGGGGAGGATAACCCATCCCCATATGGATTTGTGATAAAAGAGGAAATAAAAAATCAACAACTTTGATGGTGGATGGCACCCAAGTTTTTTTTATACCTATGAAAAAAGAAGGTCCATCAAATCTTTTCAATGAATGAGATTGGCACACCTTCATAACTCCAAAGTTGAAGACATATTTGGTGGGTAAGGTTGCACAATTCATATGGTAAGGAGATTAACACTAAATATTTCATCAACCATGTCAGATTATAAGGTTTAGGTTAGAGAGATGTTAGACCCAAATCCCAATGTGTGGAAAAGTCTATAGTTGGTTGTAAATGTTGGGATGGGACCTCCTTACAATCAAACTCCACCATAATAGTGCCATTGACAATTGACATAATGTTTGGGGTTTATTGCAATTATAACTTAATAACATTTTTCAATAATTGTAGCATAGGAAATAGCGGATTGGATGTACATTCTTAATCTATAATAATTCCATACATATTTCAACTTAACTCAAGTTTGGAGTTCACATTTTTTTTTCAATTTTACAAGTTTTGGTTTTTCATTTTATTTCTGTAACTTTTTTGTTATGACTTATTTCTATAATATTCATTATTATGTTTAAGTTTATTTCATTTATGTAATTCAAATTTCAGTATTGTTGTTGGGTCCCTATGTTGATAGGGTACCCAAGTCACCCAACTTGATTTTTTTAATGGAGAATTTTTTCCACACCTAGGCCAATTTCAAAAGAAAAAAATTGAAAATAAATTGCACTTTCAATCACCAAAAGTTGAAAAAGAACACTAAGAATTACCAAATTATTATGTCTCATTCTCAGTGTGTTGCCCAAGATATGGAAATAATTATTCGTCATCTATTGCCCTGATAGATTTAATTTAATATTTCATGGCACAATGGCTAATTTTTCTACATCGTGATATCTTTAATCACCACAACTAAGTCTTTGAGAGCTAGATAGGGGTTGGTGTCGGGCAAGTTAAACCCTAAACCCTAAAAAACTCTTACAAGATGGAAGGTGGGGGCAAGAGGTGGAATTTGTATGTATTAATCTACAAAATTTCAATTTCTCATAATGTAAATACCTTAATTCAAACTAACTATAGCTTTTCAAACCACCTTTTCAATCATCTAATCAAACATTTTTATTATTTAAATTGTTGTGAAATAGATCCACCCTATCTAATCAACAATTAAAAGAAGGATAAAATACCATAACATTGTCAAAATGGTAGCAAAACCTACCAAAACCATTGTAAGTTCTACCACACCTTAAAAACATATCAATTAATATTGTTGAGAACTTTTGGCAACCACCAAAATGTTTTTCAATTCATAATGATATGAGTGTTTGGCAACCGCCAAACATTTCTTTATTAATTATACTAAAAACATTTGGCAATCATTAGACATTTATCAGTGCATCAACTTGAGAATGCCTAAGAAACGCTAGGCATTTCTTGGTCCATCATCTTGGGGCATAAGCATGGTAACATATGCTAGTTGGAGACACTTGTTATTTTTTAAAGAAATATCCATAAAATATATTTTAATGTATTGGATCCATGAATATTATTTAAGTAAATGATCAACAATTATAAGTTCTTTGACTTCATTGCATAATATTAAAGAAACACATGTTTTAATATGCATTTAAGTTCATTTTTTTGAAATGCAAGTATAGAAAGTACATGTCACAATTCTACAAAATTGAATTACAAGTACATGAAAATAACACATCAACTAGATTATTATACTTTCATGTTGATGAAGGCCTAACGTGTATGGACATAGTTTCAACTTTTCATATTTTAATCATAATTTATCAAAGTTTTAATGTAAAAGTATTTTGGAAAATTCAAATAACCAACCAATTTAGAACATACTTTTCATCCATTTTCTTATATAAAAATTCATCAAATTTTATGTACAATTTACAATAAACTCAAGGAAGTTCTTCAATGTTTCAAAATGCAATTTAAATAGGTTTTTAGTATGTTTTTTAATGTTAACATTGAAAAGAGTGTTTTTGAAATTCAATTTTTTTAGGACTATTTTTTTGGCATATTTATCATGCTTGGACCCTCTAAGAACGCTTGGCAACCACCAAACATTTCACAATGTTTTTTATTTAAAGTGACTAGACACGGCTAGGTGCTACTCAATATTTTTTATTGATAAATGCTTGGGGCCCAATAGGCACTCTTTCATGTTTTCTAATGAGAATGTTTGGTGACTACTAGGTGCATATTTAGTTTCTTTGCGGAGAGCACTTGGCCACCACAAGGCCATTCAAAAGGATTTCGTCACAAAATGTTTAACGGCCACTAAACACTTCTTTAGTTTTCAATGGAAAGTGTTTCGTGGCATTTAACCCCCTACCCAAAAGTTTTGTGGTGAATGTTTAGTGGTAGCTAGGTGAACTCAAAACATTAGATTGGGAAATGTTTGGTGTGTCTTTATGTTTTCCATTCAAAATGTTTAACGACCACAAGCCATATCTCCATCCTTTCATTGGAGTAAACATGTCAAGCATTCAGCGCTTCTCCTTGTTATTTGTGGAAAATATTTAACAACCTTTAGGCACTTCTCCTTATTATTTATTAAGAACGCTTAATGATCACTAGATGCTTCTCCTTCTTATCCACGGAGAGCATATGGTGGCCATTAAACTTCTCTCCTTGTTATTTATAAAGAATATTTAGTGGCCGCTAAGTGTTTATCCTTGTTAAAGGTTTTCAAGAAAAACAAAAATTGGCTTTTCAGTGTCAAAATTTGTTATATTGCATAATCCTCTTTTTAATATCATCTTTATGTATATCCAAGAAAGGATGATATACAATGTTTGTGGGTGCTCTCTTTAAATGATGAACTTTGATGGTAACACCCGAAAGTGGGTCATTTCCAAAAGGGAAAAAACCCAAAAACTTGTTGCCTAGTGTGTCATTGATGAATTGGCACTCTACCACATCGAATCTTTTATCTTCCTTTCCCACAACTAGTTTTGTTAAAATTTTCTTTTTCGTTCTAGCCTTAGTTTTCTCTTTTTGTTGGTCTTTTTCCCTAGTCATGGGCCATTAAAGCCCTTGAAGTTCATGAGTGTGCGGTCAAAACCCCTTTGAAAGCCTTGTGTGGATTCATCCTTTTCAATCTGCAAAAGCTCAAAGAATTCATTTTAGTGTTCAAGAATGTCCAATGCGATTTTATCCTTCATATCACTCACTAGAAATCTTTCGTCAATGGTCATTAGGGTGAGCTCATTGCTTATTTGATTTATTAGGTAAACGAAACCTATTTCTTACTTCTTGCGTGGGTCCTTGAACATGAATACAACCTTCAACTCATGAACCCATCTTATGTGGATGGGAATCTTTTTGACAAAGTCTTGGTCCCCCTTTTTTTAAAAATGGAATTCTATGAAGGTTTTTGGACATCGACTTTGTGAAAATATGCAACGTCTTGAAAATGTTAAACAATAAGGGTTGTGACATGAGCACAAAACATTTTTATATAGGGAGAATCTTGCATGTACACATCAAATATGGGGTCCTTATTAGAGGCCGTGTTCAAATGTTTTTTCGAAAAATAGATCCAAAGTGGAATTTTAGAGGACAAGATAGTTTTGTTGGACATTCGTTACAAGTTCAACAAAGTTGATAATATGGCCAACCTATTGGATGTTATTGACAAGAAATTTTTGGCATTAACAAAAATGATAATGATGTAACAAGGACCATCGTCATCATCTGAACAACACACAATATGAAGGATGTTCTAACAATTTGGAAGGGCCCTAATTGGAAGTCCTTTCTTATAGGGCTCCTCAATGCTAAGGCCAACTTCAAGGTTGTTGCTTATATCTATAACCATGAGTCCTTCTATGCTAAGGCCAACTTTAAGGTCGTTGTTTCCATCTATAACCATGAGTCCTTCAAGAGCCTACTGACTATCGTGACCAAATTGATTTTTACCACCAAAACTTGATTTGAATATGGGCAACACATGGCACAACAAGTAGAGGTCTCAAGTTTGTTGATGACATTATTGAACATTCCTATGCTTATGTTTGTGTATTTGTTCCCTTGTAAAATTTGAACAAATGTGTGCTTAAGTATTCTAGGAAACAAAAAATCATTAACATTGGTTGAAAGCTAAATTTCTTCATTTACAAAAGATCGATAGCTATATCAACACGAGTTTATCCCGAAACAATTTTGTAAACTCTTAATGTTGATCATTTCAAGTGAGATGGTTTATCTAAGTATCTTTGGTGCAAGAGTTGTGATGTATGTTTGTTTGGTAAATCTAACTTATGGCTATCGACTTTGTGATTTCAAATTGTCTTTAAGAAAAAATTTAGTAGGATTTTTTTCTAATGGGTCGTCTTATTTCTTAGGAAAATAAATGCAAGGTGTTGGAAATCATTCCTCATTATTTGGAAGGAAATCGATGTGAGATGATGGCTTTAGTATGTTTTCACATGTTGATGAATGTCGCAATGAATAACACAAGAACTAAACCACTTGAAAGGATTTGAATGATCATGGAGGGCGCACAAACTATTGGGGATGAAGAAGAAGAATTAGTTATTATACCTATCAAAGAAGGAAGAGCAAATTAGTTGTAAATTGGACCATGGGCAAGTCCACCCAAGGTGGATAAAAAAAACCTAGCTATGTCATAAGAGGGAAATATAAGAGAAAGGCTTCCAATAGTGAGAGTAAGGCGTAGAGGAAGAAAGGTTGTTCTTGAGCGAAAAATCTAAAAAATGTTGACTTTGAAATTCTATTCATGTGGAAGCTAATGAAGGGCCCAACAACCATGAACAAAAGCATTCATAGAAGGAAGAGTATGCGTTTGCACCTGTCAACACATCCACCAACTGGATTGGATTTGGTACCTATAGATGCAAAAGAAAGTAAAAAATTTGGTGAGGAATTATGAAGTGTTAACCTTTAAATAGATCTTGTGAGGGGTGAAAGCACATTAAGGCCCCCCAAAATTGTAGTCACACGTATAATATTTCTGTAATTAAATGTTTTGGTAATGTATGAACATCACATTTTGAATTATTTTTGTTTGTTTTAAGTATATTTGACTAGTTTTAGGCTTCATCTAATCAATTATTTTGAAAAATTCAATAAACATTGAAGATTTTGAATGTATGGAATATATTTGTGACAAAATAATACTTGTCATAAAGTTTGAAATTTTGAATGTATATTTCAAAACTCGGGTTGTCAATGGAATTCTTGGGTGCATTTTTTTTTATGGTGTATGATATTGATAAACATCAATTAAATCTAAAATAATTTAGAAATTAAAAATTTTTGGATGAAATTCCATTCAAAAAAATGTTTTTTTGCATTTGTTTAATAATGAATGCATAATAATATCCTATTTTTAGGAAAAAACCACTACCATATTAAATAAGAGGAGATTTTATAGATGGGCATTGCATTTTTTTTCATTTTTTTTGTTTGGTAATGTTTCATGAATCATAAACATGATGCCCTATTGTCGTTGAAAAATTGTAAGTTATATATTCTATGTACATTGATTTTATCCAATCCTCTTCATTTAATCATTAGATCAAAATTAATTTTGATTCAAAATGAATTTTGAGTTCAAAAATGTTATTGTGCAAATTCTAAAGTTGTTTGCTTGTGTTTAAGATAACCAAAGGATGTCATCAAGATTTTAATTTACTGCATATTATAATATTTGTTACACATCACTTTTTTTGAACAAAAGTGGTTCACCCTTAGTGTGCTTTCACCCTGAGTCCCTATAGTTTTGTAGGTCAAGTAAAGATTCAGTAGAAAAAAGGTGGACCAAATACATTATGTGACTTCTAATTCATTTCAAAGAATGTATGTTACCCTAATGATGTAAAAGTTTTATAAAATTGTAGGAAAGTTATATTCAAATGCATAGTGTTATTCGAGGAGATTTATCTAGTATAATATATTTCTTGATCAAACTATGCATTATATTATGCATGAAGACATTATGTCTTATTGTGTTTTTTTTTGCATGACCTTACTGTTGTAAAAAAATAAATGTAATATTATTTGATAAATTCAAGAATGATTACACTAAGATAAGCTAGGTTGTTTGTTGAAAAACATTTGGCAATTGTAGAGAAATTTTGGAAGGCTTGGCTTTAATTAGGAAAATATGAGATGTTTTGGACATGTAGGGTATTCATAGTTTTAAAAACACCATGGTTGTCCTCTAATAATTGCCTAGCAATTGCTAGGTGATTATTAATTAAATTTTTCCCTATTTGTTTGCATGTTTTTCTATAAATGAACATTTTAAAAAATTGGATTACTTATTTGCATTTTTTCCTTGGGTATAGATTTGTACTTCACATGTGGAGAGGGTTTTGAATTGTTGTTAGGACAATGAGAAGCCCGATAAATAATGTGATGTTAGTTGAAAAATGGAATTGTGGGGTAGATGTATGTCCAAAATACCTAATGGGGGAAATTTTTTTGGTAAATACAAAATTCATAATCCAATATTTTGATTTAAATTTGGATTGAAACATGTCATAAAATTAATACTAATAAAATATATTCATTCAAATCTACTCATATTTAGTTTCAAAATTAAAATCCAGTAATGAAAGTATGAGAAAACCATCAAAACAACACATTTGGCTAGATGAAATTGAAGCTTTTCTAGAAAACAAAATGCTTTTGTTTCATATTCCATCAAAACTCAATGTTCTACAATGAATAATCCTCTGCTCATTCTTTTCTTCTCCCAAGATATAACCATCTAAAAAAAAACAATCCTATGAACTATTCAAATTCAAATGGTGACAAAAACTATGTAATCTAGCTAGTAATTCTAAAAATAGTATCTAAATAAGTAGAAATATATTAACTAACCATTACCACAAGTAATTACTCCCTTAACATTCCCTTGTTTAGAGACTTTTCATTCCACAAGTGAGTATATGTTTACATTTGTGTAGAACAATCCTTTTATTGCAATGTGGCAGATCAATAAGGCAAATACTAAATTTCAAAGCCTTTTAGATCCTTGCAGTGATCATTATAACTTTGTTTTTTGTAATATGAAATCAAAGGATTGTTCATAATTGAAATCAAACTAAATTTGAAATTTATCCAAATTCGGCCACCAAATAATATGTTTCAAAATATTTATTTAATGTTATGGTGAAAATGTTGTATGGAGGGGCTATGGTGATACAATGCCTTCTTTAGAATTGTGTCAAATACATTGGGCACGATGTCATGTGAATTTGATTTTGTCTAATTGGCTTGGATTGCATTTAGTGATTGCCCACTTAGAAACCCTTCGTGGATTTTAATCCAAATTTTTGTTAATGTTCAATTTTTCTTATTCCACTTTTATGTAATCTTTCAAGATGTTCGTTTTGAAATTTTCTTTTATTCCTTGAAATTATAGGCAATGACTTTTGTTATGCCAAGAATCAGATGCAATTAGCTGAAATTGTTTGCACGAATGTCTAGCATGAAGTGGGCTCACTTCATTCCCATCCACTTACAAAGCTTGTATTGGAAGAAATTGCAACAATTTTTGGTTTTGTGAATTACAATCAGCAAAAAAATGCAACAACTTTAGCTTTTGTAGAAGACGATTGGCAAGAAATTACAACAATTTCTAGTTTTATGAATTATAATCATAAAAAATTGCAACAACTTTAGATTTTGTATAAGAAAATCGGCAAGAAAGTCCAACTTTTGGTTTTGCTAAGCATACTAGGAGGATTTGACAGAACTTCTAATACTAGGATGATTTGATATTATCTTTCAAATTATCCTTCAAATTTAGACTACTCTTTTGGGTTTTAAAATTTATTTATTTTAAATAGTGGAGTTTTTGTTTCAAGATTTTTTTTTTTTTGATATCTTAATGGCCAGCAAGTTCAATTTGTATATTTAAAATTTAATACAATTTTTTTATTGATTATGTAGTCTAGATAAATTTTTGAATTTTGCAACTTCTTTCCCTCTTACTTATTATGTAATTTGGATTTTCTAACTATTGCAATTTCTTTTCATCTTGTTATAGGCCTGGTGGACACCACCTTTAAGGTTCAATTTGGATTTTTAATATTCAATACAATGTTTGTTTAATCTATGTAAATTATATTTCATTTAATTATCCTCCAAATTCTTTTTGCTTTCTTTTAAACAACTTGTCATGATGTCTTCAAGGTTTAATTTATATAACTTGGGATGTATTTTTTCAAAAGCTTTTCTTTGTG
>Ga0116231_10013922_pt1 | contig 11043 bp, 7 predicted proteins | sample S1TSphgellanicum_2_FD_89695 | JGI IMG/M metagenome (GOLD analysis project Ga0116231, IMG submission 89695) | Host-associated microbial communities from peat moss isolated from Minnesota, USA - S1T2_Fd - Sphagnum magellanicum MG | ecosystem: Host-associated > Plants > Peat moss > Unclassified...
GGGGGGGGGGGGGGGTTGGTGGTGTGTGTGTTGTGGGGGGTGTGGTTGTTTGGGGGCCGCGTGGCTGGTGTTCTATGGTTGGTGTTTAGTGTTCACCTATTCACCGACCCTAACCCTAACCCGAGATTGTTTGTGTGAAGAATGAAAGATTGGACCACCAAAACCCTAACCAAGAGTGTGAATCAACAGCCACTAGTGCAGCATCCATTGAAAGCCTCTTATGACTTGTTTGTGGATGAACCCCTGGCAACTAAGTTCATGTTGGGTTTCACCTTGGTAACATATTCTACAGCAAATACTACAAATAGGTGGCTACTAGGCAAGTGGATGCATGTAGATGAGTAGTAAGTAGCTACAAGCTAGTGGGTTGTTAGTAAATTGGTAAGAAAAATAGAAAATTAGCTAACCACCATGGTTAGTTAGGGAAGCAAAACCCAATGGAAAAGTGTGTATTGTCCATCCACCATTCATCCCTCATTCCAGACTGGTGGCTGGTTCATTCACTTTCGCCCTAAACTCAAAAACTCATCTTACCTTCCTGCCACATTCGGCAACCACAACTGAGTCATGACAATTACGTTTAGGGTTAAGGTTGGTTCATTCTTCACACAAACATCTTGAGTTTAGGGTTAAGGTTCATTCTTCACACAAACGACTTGGGTTTAGGGTTGGGCTTCATTCTTCACACAAACATCTTGGGTTTAGGGTTGGGTTTCATTCACACAAACAGCTCGGGTTTAGGGTTAGTTTTCATTCTTCACACAAATATCTTTGTGCTGGGCTGGGGTTTCCGATGGCTGGTTTCTGGACACCATCATCTGTATGAGCTTTGATGAATCCAGGTCCAACATGAAGTCAAATCTGCACAACATACCTGGGCTTAGAGTAGTACACAGCAGCAGCTTTTGGTATTCCAAGCCCACTGTTGGTGCCAGAGCTTTGTTTTCACAATGAAGAGCACAGCTTCCTGGGTTAGACCCACAATGAATGGTATGGACATGGGAATGAGTAGGTGCAACTTTTTGTCTATTCTTCGCACTCAGAGTGTAATCCCTTTTGTCTATTCTTCTTGTCATAATATAATGACCTTTTAGGTGGACATTCCATTCGGTTTTGAGAAATGGCCTGTGCAGGATGGGCCCATATAATGGGCCTTCTGCCAATTCCACCAAAAATTGCATTTCGTAATTTCTCACCATATAGGCCTGCTTTGATCATTATGCCAGATAATGCCCTAGTAGCACAGCATTGCACCCCAAACCTAGACATGACTGAGAATTGCATTCTGTAATTTCTCACTGTAAAAGGCCTGCTTTAATCATTATGCCATATAAATGGCCGAGTAGAACGGCATTACACCCCAAACCTGGACATGACTGAAAATTGCATTTTGTAATTTCTCACTGTAAAGGCCTGCTTTGATCATTATGCTAGATAATGCCCTAGTAGCACGGCATTCCACCCCAAACCTGGACACAACTGAGAATTGCATTTCGTAATTTCTCACTGTAAAGGCCTGCTTTGATCATTATGCCATATAAATGGCCAAGTAGAATGGCATTACACCCCAAACCTGGACACGACTGAAAATTGCATTTCGTAATTTCTCACTGTAAAGGCCTGCTTTGATCATTATGCCAGATAATGCCCTAGTAGAGCAGCATTAGCAAACCATGATGGATGGGTAGATGGATGGATGGATGGATGGTGGGTGGACAGGAAACACTTATTCATGGGGTTTCAATTCCACATGGTTAGCAGAGTTTCTAGTCTTACTACTTACTAAACAACTTACTAGCCTTAACCTAGGTATTAACCATTAAAATGGAGTTAGGCTATCCACTCAACTTCAGATATTTGGAGAACTTTTGGATAGAATTTTAAGTGGCAATGTGATCTAAAAGTGTTTGTTGTCCTTAAAATCTGTCATTTATGATGAAGTAATATTCAACCCTTCTCAACAAATTGATGGTTTTGAATTCATTGAGATTTTTTTATAGACCCAAGTATAACACAATAAATGACATATCAATTTTAAAATGATATTTTAAAAAGCTTATGGGTGGGGAGCAAGATGGTATTTATCATTAATTTAAACCAATATTTTTAAAAATTACCACTAGTGTGATGAAGATGATCTTAGAGCATGTTCACCCACACCCCCCTATTTGGCCCTCTACAAGTGTTTATCACATCTAACTTTGAGTGTTAGTGACCTCAAACCCCACTCACAAACATGTAAAATTGGACACTACAAGGTGAGAGACTACACCATTTAATGCCCACCATCTGGACCTACTATTATTAGTTCTATAGATTTTGGAGGCATGCCATGAGATTACAAATATTTCGATAATGGCATCCAAATCCAGCACCTTGGATGAAAACAACAACACTGCACCTTCTAACTAACTGAAAATTGCTCCCTCCTACGGAAGAGGAGAGGAGCATCATACTGCTTATTTCTTAAGAATGGGAAGAGATCTTCCACCAGTAAGTAAAGCATAAGATCCCCAAGAGTGGGAGTTTTCTTCTGTCAATACTTAAACATCAGATCCTCAAAGGCATCAGATCCCTCAGACACACTCTTGAAGAGTAGGTGTAGGAGACCGCCCCCTCTTACACCTTGGGATCAAGGTACGTTTAGATTAATGACAACCTCCTCTGCATGCTTTACAATGGGTAGCGCCTGCAGGTGGAGGACATTCACAAAATGTGGGGCTGGACTTGCCGACTAGTTCATCCTATAGTCCCATATTCTGAGGATGCCCCCATACCAGGGCTTTACCCTACTACTTGTAAATCCCTGGACAACATCACAAAACTCATGTATTTTCTACAAAATTCTCACTATTGAAAATACTCTATTATAAGGTGGGAGAAAAAATATATATTCCCAACTAGCCCAGAGTTAAGGTATTCCAAAAGAGCAGAATCAAAGGAAAAAAAGTAAAGAGAAAGAGAAGAGAGAAACCACACCAAGATTTACAAGACCATGTCACTCAAAACCAAATGTCTATAAATGCACGTTCAGCATTTTCAATGCTTAATTTTAATATAACATCCTTAACTTCAATGGCAACCTAACCTTCATGCATCCATAGAATAGAAAAAATAAACAGTCATGTTAACTATCCATTTGCACACAGATGATTTTTTTCCAACATGGAATAGGTCAAAAGTGACTCATCCTACCACATAAACCACTTCTGTTTTTGGCACATCTACTATCATAAAACTAATTCATTTGGCATTCAATCACCTAAGATTCCATCATCTCTCATTACTTTATTTAAACCAAGCATAAAGGGCAAAGCCACTACACAATGAACTTGCAGGCAAGCATTGCATTTTGCAAAATGCCCCGACACTGGGTGGCCCAGCATGAGGGCCCTCCTGCTCATGACAAGAAATTAGAACATAATTTCCAGCCATACTGGCCTACATCAGGTAATAGCCCAGGTAGCAGGGCATTAAACCCAGGAGCAAGGGTGGAGTGTAATGCAATGTCAGTACATCACCCTACACTTTAAAATCCAAAAATTAGTTAATTCCCATTTGAGAGGATACAGATTGCTTGCCCAAAGATACAATGACCAAACAAACTTACAGAAAAGAGCAAGAAAAATGAGAAGTATATCATGAGAATGGAAGATAAAATTGAAGGTGAAACAAAAGCAAGAAGTCCAAGAAAACTTAACGAGTAGAAAGAATGTACACATAATACACACAATGCAACACAAGAAAAGAGACACACCTACAGAACATATTCTCAAAACAACAAAACATAGACAATATCAACAACATACATGGCAATGTAAGCATTCAAAACCACAGAAATCACCAGAACCACGTCCACATTTACCACATGTAACCAGCAGAAAATACTGAATATTTTGGTTGAGCATATGATAAGACTAAAAAGTTATGGTACAAAGACTTTATGCCACACTAGGAATAGCCTGTAAGTATGAGTATCACTAGTGTAATTGCTCTCCAGAAAATGGGAGCCATTTGTATATGACTGCTGCTATCACTATGTACATTTGAAACTTTAATGGCTAGAGAAAGGGTTCTTAACCTGGATAGTTGGCTCTTGACAAAAATGTGTTTTCCCGCATCAATAATAGGAATTTAGGTGTAGAAATTCAGATAAAGCAACAAGACTCTTACTACATTACACTATGCCGTTGCAAAAACAGACTTTGTGCACATTATCAGATTTCTATACATGTTATTTTCTTTAAAATTCTATTGAATAAGGATCAGTAGAGCTTGGTAGCATGAGAGAAGGTTGGTGGCATACCCCACACTTGCTTTGTACCCCACTGTTTTGCACTTGAGAGGTGCATGTTACTGTTCCGCCCTTGTTGACAGCTAGAGTGTTTTGGAAATGACCTTGGATTCTGTCTCCTTGCTTGCAACAACTCAGGTGCTTCTGTGTAAGATGCCCGTTGTGAATTGTCAACACGCACCTTGCCTGATCCTGCCACAAAAAAAAAAAGTCAATTCCCTGAACAGTCAGATTGATGTTTTTCAGCATGCAAGAAAGCTCTGGAACTGTCAGTCAAATATGTGTACTGCCAATAAAACTTCTATCTACAGCAATACTTTCACAGTAAAGCAATATCTCATCATGTCAGTGTGACATGCCACATCCACCAAATGCTGGAAAAAAGAATAACTGCCATCCCAGGATGGTGTGACTTGAAACCAAAAATGCTATTTCAGGACATGGTAAGAGCTGAACTTACCATGATACAAATTGTTTGTCGTGTAGGAGGCACAACCAGCTGTCTTGGGGACATTGGAGTCTTCTTGTGGAACTACATCAGTATAACAGGGGTAATCATCCCATCCATATACATGAGCAGTGCCACGATTTTCCTGGAAATTATTTCCACAGGCTGCCACCTGAGCAGCTTCAGCTGCTATTGGTGGCTGAGTTGTAGTAGGGCCCAGACATTCATTCACTGCTCCACTCCCCCAACCTGATATATGTCCAAAAGGCAAAGTCCCATCAATCAGTCTGCTTCCAGCTTTACCCTCCATTCCATCATTAGTCCACATAGTTTGGCAGGCCATTTGAATCCCCCAGTCATTGTTCCAACCATCATGTGCTGCCATTGACACAGGCCAGCTTGTTACAGGCTCAGGAACTGGCAATGGTTCCCATCCCCAGTTGTCTGTTTTGGGTAACATATCTGGTGGTTGGGGATCTATAGCACCCCAACCATCACAGTGCACCACATGGTTTTCCCAGCCTGATGGCACTACTGGCAAATTTCCCTCCCATCCATTCGTACTTGCCATGCCGTTGACCTCCGGTATACCTAAGATCACTGGGCTGTGAGGCCGAGGAGGAGTTGCAACATTTTCATGGATGTAACCCTTTTTTCCTTCTGCAATAGAATTGCAGATGTCAGCAGATTCTGGAACACTACATGAAGTTCTTGTGTTCCAGTCAATGTTGTTATCAATGTAGAGGTCGGGATTAAAATCCAAGCAAGATTGAGTTGAGCACTTTCTCTCTTTGGCCAGCTCCCAAGCTTCTTTTACACCAGAGTCATCCCAGTTGATGACACTCAGGATATCAGCTTTACCATACCAATCACCAGTTGGTTGATCCCATTGTGAACTCAAGTTCTCTGGCAAGGCTGCACATGTAGACAGCAAACTAGAATAAGTCAAGATACCACGAATTTACATGAGCCTAACACCCAAAGAAGCCTGCCCCAGCCAAGGAATCATGCACAGCCTCCAAACACTTAAGCCCAAAATGTTCCCTGATAATGCTACAGTATTGTGGAGTCTCAATGGCTTCAGAAGAGAAGACAATATGTGTCACTAACTCTATTGGAGAATGAAAGAACATGAATCAATCCAAATTACATGCTCTGCAAAGTTCTTTTACATTAATTGCACACAATGACAACTCTAGGTCTTGCAAGTAATAATGTGTGTTCTGTCAAGGCATGTAAAATGGTTCTACAAGACCATTGTACAAGCACTTCAAGGCCTCCATCATGCAGTCCCTGTTAATAATTCCAATTGATTTGTTCCACAAAAATAGCAGTGGATGCCTAGGGTTCCAACTCCTCTATCCTGTGGTCCCTTGTAAAATTCTGATCACTTTGTTCCACAAAAATAACACTGGATGCCTACAACATCAACCATCATGCTGAGACAGGAACCAATGATATGCTTTTGAAACTTTCAACTGCAGAGACTACGAAGTCAGATTCAGAAGACAGAAATGCTTTGAGAGATAGTTCCTCAGCCTCATACAATTCAACTTCACTTCCGGAGAACAAATGTCTCAACAGCATGCACAGAAGTCTGCACAACCCACAACTTGCTTTTCTCTGTCTGTGTCTCCCGTTTCATTTAACAAACCAATCTGGAAACCAAGTCGACAACAGAATGCTGTCACAAATATGTGCATTGTGCATAATCCTTTTCCTCTTTCCCCATGTTCAATAGCATGAATTGTGGTGTTGGTGTATCAGTAAGACTTGACAAGGTTGATTTGGGCCAGAAAAGGTGCATAACATGGAGAGAAGAGGTTGTTGACACACAAGGGTTTGGAAAAGGCATGGGTGGTGATGCAAACCTTTGATGTCATACTGTGAGTTTCTTGGCACAGGCACTTTGTCATGACGTTTCCAAGTGGACTCCACACTGGTGGAAAAACTATCCCGTTTCCGTCCCCTCCCGGATCCACGCCTGCCTCCCATGGTGGGCTGTGCAATGTGCCACTTGAAACTAGATACTACAGTCTTCACAACACCTACCGTTTCCCCCCAAACAAAGCCCCTTTTAACCAAACCCTCAGAAGAAATAAATCCTACAAACATAACACAAGAAAAACACACACAGGAAATAGAGAGAGAGAATCAGAGAGACTACTAAAACAAGGCTTTTCTTTCTTTCTTTCTTTCCAGCACCTTCTTCTTCTTCTTCCTAAGGACGTACGATGCCACATTACACAGAATTGAGAAGAGACTAAACGGTTTTCATATGTTGGAAAATAACAGAACCAGAGTACTATCTATACTGAGAAAGACCACCTTTGCTTCACTAGGGACCTGAAGTTCTCTGCAAAGAATCCGAGAGCAGCAACAGCAACGTACCTGTGTTTTTTCTTTGTTTTTTTTTTTCCTCAATTACAAACGAGTCTCTCCAGAAGCAGGAAGAAGAACTGAAGCGCGTGTCTGCAAGCTTGTTTCTTGATGTCTTTTCTCTACTTCCTGACGATGATGATCACCGTCGTCGTCGTAGTCGTCGTCACTCGACGGCCTCTTGTTCAATAACCCTAAATGTGCAAACTCTTAGGTTTTCCACTCCCTAAAACAGCTTCCGCGCTTGCTTTCGCGCTCCAGAGAAGATTTCTCCACAAACGAGGCAATTTTATAACATGATCGTGAAGCAAAAAACCCCGCGTCTGTCTGCGGATTCCAATTTGCACTCCTCCTTCCAGCCCGAGCAAGGGAAAAAAAACTGCTGGAAACCGCAAACCGAAAATCCCCTTCGCTTCTCGAAAGCCTTTCACCTCGTACGTTTGGCTCTAGATGATGATCGATGATCTAGCAGGACACCACAAAAGAAACTGCGCAGCCACAAAAAAATATATACAACTCTCCTGCAAACGGTTATTCAGCACCGCTTCTAAAACAGGAAACCACAATAGACTCCGAAATCAAGGGAATTCTTGCTCTTTTCAATTCTTTTTTTCTTTTTTTCTATATACGTCTGTCTTTCCGAGCGCGTCTCTGGAAGATTTCCAGCAGAAGCATCAAAACGTACAGAGAAACGAAAAACAGTAGGGGAAAAGCACGCACACAGAAGTAATGCACACCGAAGGAAAAAAAATCCAAACCAGGACTAAACCAGCACCAAAAAAGGAGAAAAAAACAAGACTGTGCGAAGAAGCGAGTGTTAAAGAAGCGGATAGCATGCTCTCGTCTCCCGAGGCTTCACGACAAACACAAAAATTCGCAACAAAACGGCGCATTAAAGAGAGAAGCGAAAAAAAATATGCGCGCGCGCGCGCGCGCCTACCAACAACATACCAACAAAAGGGGCGCCGGAGACGTGGCCGCAGGCGGCGGGAGAAGAAGAAGAAACGATGACACCTCGCGCGATTAGTAGCAATATCCAGAAATAATCAGTTCTTGTGACTTACTAATCTCTCTTGATTAGTCACAAAATACAACCGTAAAATCTCACTAAACAGTTCCTGTAACTTACTACTCTTGCGCGATTAGCCACAAAAACATAACGTTAAGTTGTCACTAAAACCAGTTCCGGCAACTTACTAATCTCTCGTGATTAGTCACAAAACATAGTTCCAATAACTTACTACTCTTGCGCGATTAGCCACAAAACTATAACGTTAAGTTTCACTATAACCAGCTCCAGTAAGTTACTAATCTTGGGTGATTAGTGACAAGACATAAGGTAAAATATCAAGATAACCAGTTCCTTTAACTTACTAATCCTGTTGTGATTAGTTACAAAAACAGAAGGCTAAAAATCTCACTACAACCAGTTCCGGTAACTGACTCATCTCGCACGATTAGTGACAAAACAGAGCACAAGATCTCACTAACCACTTCCGGTAACTAACGAATCCTGTGCGATTAGTGACATGACATGACATAAAATCTCACTAACTATTTCCAGTAACTTACTAACCTTCTGCTACATTACAGACAGGCTAAGAGGGCGATTCTGCAATTACGCACTTTGGTTATGTTACTAAAATACAGAAAATGCTTCTCCTCGCTAGCAGACACATATCTTTTGCTTTTTTAATTTGGAGAATTACTGTATTTTAAAGAACACAAAATCCCACTAACCAGTTCCAGTAACTTACTAATCTCGTGCAAATAGTGACAAAACAGAAGGTTAAAAGTCCCACATACGAGTTCCGGTAACTTACTAATTTTCCCACTTCATTACAGACAAGTTAAAAGAGACCGATTCTACAACATAGTTTTTAATCGATACTAGAAATACAAGGAAAATGTGTTCCGGTAATGTGCACTTGTCTTTTGCTTATTTGGAAAAATATTGTATTTAATCATTATTTGCATAGGGAATAATAATACCACATGACATTATCAATTTTAATTCATGGAGAATGAGCGTTCTAATTGAAACCCTAGAACGGGGCCCTTCTACCTTATAATTTATCCACTTCCAAGAATAATCCGAGACTTTAAGGGGTCTCTCTTTCCATTAGGTTGATGTGATCACAACAATTAGTACACTTTTATTGCTGCGATCAGAATTACAGAGTGTAACAATGATCGCCAGCAACCTAATGGAAAGCCATTGACATAAGGCCTTTGTTTCTAGCTACATAAACAGTCACTTTCCAATCAGAGAGCTGCAAGCTCTACCTCTATGAGATTGGGAAACAATTTTTGACTTGTATTGAGAACATTTCCATTCACACCTCTAGTATTATTATGTGGGCATCTCTATCAATGTTTATTGCACTCAAAATATTGTGCAAGTTTTTTTTTTTCCATTGTTGCCCATAAACAAGAAATAATGCTCAATGTAATACGAGGGTTCAATTAAATGCTCTCACATGAGTCAATCTTTGTGATTGGCCGATCAAAGCAATCATATTTTTTCTTGGCCTTCTTAGAGAGCATTATCTTGTGCATTTCTATGGGTTTGGTTCAAGTAAGAAGCTTAGTTCACATTCAATTGGCATTAGACTAGAGAGTCAAAAATGAGTAATGTCCCCCTTTCACACTTAGTGTTTAGTTTGACAAGTATCTTAGCCCCTAATTATTAATTAATCACTAACACTTAGTTATTAAATTATCATTAATTAGTTTCTAACACAAGTTGCCTACCTACAAGGCATCTACGCCTAAATATAATAGGTTTACTTTTAGGTGTTACAAACATCAACTTACCATTTTAAAAGAAGAGAACTTTGATTTGAGGGCCATCATATAAGACAACAATATATATTAACAATGTTTGTCTCATTAAATGATCTAACAAATAAATAGATGTTTTCAATGTTTTGCTTTAAATTCAATAAAAAAATTTGATCTTAATCACTAAATTTTTAAAAATCATAACTCTATTCCATAATTTAAAATACATGTTACAACTTGGAGGTCATAAGTTGATGTAAGGTCCTCGAAAGTTCATGCCAAACAATTTGAATTTGAATAAGTAAAGCAAAGGCAAATTGTGATTAGCCACGTATTCAAATTAACATGTTGGTTGGTTATAACATTGGAATAGATTGTTGTTTTGTTTGAATTCATTAATCTTATAATTGTGTGTGCTCACATTTTACAAATCTTAGAATTGGGATGATTGTTAATTGTGTAAAGAAGATGGTACTAGTTTAAAATGACCATTTCAAACTAAGTTAACAAATAAACATTCAAATAATTAATTAATAATGTGAATAAAGGAATCAATAGTATAGGATAAACATCATATGCAAGCTTAGCCATGGCTATTAGGTAGTGATGGATGGTGTAACATACACTCACACCCAAGTGGCTTTTATAATAAAAACATGTGTAAGAACAAATTTTTTTTATTGAATAAAGTTTGTTTTAAATATGTAAGATCATAAATAGGATTTATGATATGTAGATTTATTTAGTTTACAACTTGATGGTTCAAGTTTGATGTTTTGTTTGATGTGAATTCCATTTCTTTTTTTTATTCTAAAACATTTCTCCTTAGATATGGTTGATCTCTGAAAAGAACAAGTCAAAAGAACTTAAACAAACAATATGAATCATTTTTTATTTTAGAATTATAATTATGTTTCCAAGATCCTTATGTATTGCAAGGGAGTGCAACATCCCAACTTTTGAAAACAATGAAAAATAATAATGTGGTTAAAATAGGGTAATTTATCTCCAAAATCCTTTTGGGGAAAGGGGGGGGGGGGGGGGGGGGGGGGGGAGGCTTTTTATGATAAACCCGTTGTTTTGTTTGTTTTTTTTTGTAATATTGGTCGAAAAATTTTTTTTTTTCATGTTTTCTAGA
>Ga0116231_10013923_pt1 | contig 11043 bp, 9 predicted proteins | sample S1TSphgellanicum_2_FD_89695 | JGI IMG/M metagenome (GOLD analysis project Ga0116231, IMG submission 89695) | Host-associated microbial communities from peat moss isolated from Minnesota, USA - S1T2_Fd - Sphagnum magellanicum MG | ecosystem: Host-associated > Plants > Peat moss > Unclassified...
CGGGCGCCAAGCGTCTCACCAATCTCATCACCCAGCGCGACCCGCGCCTGGGTCGCCACCACCACCGGCGCGATCGACCAACCGGGGAGTCGGCCCAAACACGCCGCAAGCAAGGGCACAGCGTGTCGCTGGGCGCCGACCGAGGAGAGCCCATCGGCAACAATGAAAACCGCGTCCCACCCACCGTCCCGGCTCAATCGGCTTAGAGCGTCGCGACAGCCGGGAGCAAGTTGGCGCCCGAGATCGGGGCGGCGCAGATAGGTCGGCCGATCAACCGCTGCACTGGTCACCGTTATTCTTCCAAGCGGCGCCGCGGCAGCGTCCAGCGCCAGGGCGATCGCATGCGGGTCGAGCGGCGCATGAACCGCGTCGCGCGCCCTGGCATGGGCGAGTTGAAAGTCAAGCACGGCGCCGAGCGGCAACGCATCGCCGATTCGGCCGAGGCCAATGCGCGCACGGGTCGTCCGGCGCAGCGCCGCCCAAGGATCAAGCGGAGATGGAGCACTGGTCTGTGGGAGATCGAGATCATCCGGCATCAAGCACCTCCTTGTCGGCCAGAGCAAGGAAACGCGCCGACCGCGGCTCAATCTGTCGAATGCGACCAGAGGCCTCGGTCATTTCCATGCGTTCCAGCCATGCCTCAAACTCTGGCGCCGCGCGAACCTGCAATTGTGACCGTAAGTAGAGCATATCGTGAAACGACGCGCTTTGGTAATTTAGCATCACGTCTTCGGCGCCGGGAACCGTGATCAGAAACGTCAAGCCGGCGACGGTCAGCAGAGTCATCAGCGTATCCATATCGTCTTGATCTGCCTCCGCATGATTGGTGTAGCAAACGTCGCACCCCATGGGCAGGCCCAGCAGCTTTCCGCAGAAATGATCTTCCAGCCCGGCGCGAATGATCTGTTTGCCATCATAGAGATATTCCGGGCCGATAAAGCCAACAACCGTGTTAATCAGCAAGGGCGAAAACGCTCGAGCCACCGCATAAGCCCGCGCCTCCACCGTCTGTTGGTCGAGCCCGTGATGTGCGCCCGCAGACAAAGCGGCGCCCTGCCCCGTTTCGAAATACATGACGTTGTCGCCAATGGTTCCGCGCCCCAGCGCAAGCGCCGCCTCATGCGCTTCTTTCAAAATGCCCAGATTGACGCCGAACCCGGCATTGGCAGCCTCAGTTCCGGCAATCGATTGAAACACCAGATCAACTGGGGCGCCGGCACGCATAATCTCCAGCGCGTTGGTGACATGCGTCAGCACACAGGTCTGCGTCGGGATGTCATGCCGAAGGCGCAGCGCGTCCAGCATTTCCAGCAGCGCGCGGCAATTATCGATACTGTCGGTCGCTGGATTAATGCCGATGACGGCATCGCCCGTGCCGTACAGCAACCCATCGAGCGTGGCGGCGGCGATGCCGCGCAGATCGTCCGTCGGGTGGTTGGGTTGCAACCTTGTGCCGAGCCGGCCAGGCAGGCCCTGCGTATTACGAAACGCCGTGGTCACCCGGCAACGACTGGCAACGGAGATGAGGTCCTGGTTGCGCATTAACTTGCAAGCCGCCGCTGCCATCTCGGGCGTGATAGCCCCGGCAACCGCTGTCAGCCGTTCCGGTGTCGCATCATAAGAGAGCAACCAGTCGCGAAACCCACCTACGGTCAAATGCGAGATTGTGGCAAATCCGGTTGCATCGTGCGTGTCGATGATCAGCCGCGTCACCTCATCCACTTCATACGGCACCAGCGGTTCGTCGAGGAAAACCCGCAACGGCAGGTCAGCGAGAACGGAACGGGCGGCCACGCGCTGCGCATCGGTCTCGGCGGCCAAACCGGCCAATTCGTCGCCTGAGCGGCGCGGCGAGGCCTTCGCCAAGACGTCCGCGAGGCCATCAAAACGGTGCCGCTCACCTTGGAAGGCACTCACAAAGTTGGGCATGCTTGCCTCTCAGCTCGTTCTAAATGGTTCAGCCCTCGCCCAAAGCGCGCAAGGTCGCCGCATGAAGTTCCTCAGTGGCTGATGCAATGACGCGGCCATCAGACTTTAGCGAAAGTGCCTGTCCAGCCCAATCCGTTATCACCCCGCCGGCGCCTTCGATGACAGGCACAAGGGAAAGATAATCATAAGGCTGCAAGCCCCCGTCGATCACCAGATCAATATGTCCGGCGGCCAGCAGCCCAAAACTATAACAATCCCCACCAAAGCGCCGCGCCCCCGCCATGCGACTCACCCGATCGAATTGGGCCCAGTCGGCCGGGGCAAATTGGTCGGGGGACGTGGTATAAACGCTGGCCTCGCCCAGTCGGCGCCGCCCGCTGGTGTGAACCTGGGCGCCATTATACAGCGTCGGCGCGCCTTGGCGCCCAACCCAGCGTTCACTGAGGCTGGGCATGTCGATTTGCCCGATCACCGGGCGCCCCTGCCACAGCAGCGCCAGCAGCATACCAAAAATCGGCCAACCCGTGATGAAGCTGCGCGTACCGTCGATAGGGTCGATCACCCAGACGAACTCCGCATCGATATGCACCCGCCCATGTTCTTCGCCCAGCACGCCGTGCTTGGGAAACCGCTCGGCGATGCGTTGGCGCAGGAAGCGTTCGATCTCGCGGTCTGCCTGAGTCACGGGGCTGTCATCGGCCTTGGTGTCGATCTGCAAGGGCCGGCGGAACCAGCTGAGCGACAGGGTGCGCGCTTCGTCCGCAAGTGTGGCGGCGAATTCAACCAAATGGTCAAGGTCTGAGGGGATGGGCGGGGTCATGATGCGGGGATTCTGCTCTTTATATGGGCAATTAACATATTTGCATTTTTTCCGAGCAAAACGCTAGACCAAAAAACACAAATATGCAAACTGACACAACTACGCACAAACACCACCCCAGTCCGCCCTCATCGGCGGCCCACACCTTCACAGGAGAACGCGACTTGAGGCTCTTCAAACAAATGCTGATGGCTGCCGCGTGGTTGACGGCGTTGCCCATGGCCGCCCAGGCCGGAACCGTGACGGTTTACACAGCGCTGGAGGAAGACGAGATCGCCGCCTATCTGGCACAGGCGAAAAAGGACCTGCCGGATATCGACGTGCAGGTGCTGCGCCTATCGACCGGTGATCTCGGTGCCCGTTTGCTGGCAGAGGCATCGAAGCCGCGCAACGACGTCATTTGGGGCTGGGCGGTGACCAATATGCTTGATCCGCGCATTCTGGCGCTGACCGAACCCTATGCGGCCAAAGGCTCGGGGGCGTTGGCCCCCGCTTATAAGGCCAAGGATGGCGCCTGGTTTGCGGCAACCGGCTATATGGCGGCGTTCTGCGTCAATACCGAGATGCTGAAAGCCAAGAACCTGCCGATGCCGACCTCTTGGAAAGACCTGACCAACCCGGTCTATAAGGGTGAGGTGGTTATGCCCAACCCCGTCTCTTCGGGCACCGGCTATATGCAGATCGCCGCCATTCTGCAGGCCCAAGGTGCTGAGCCCGGCTGGAACTTCCTCAAGACGCTCGACAAGAACGTCGCGCAATACCCCAAGTCGGGGTCACGCCCGTGTAAGGCCGCTCGTGGCGGTGAATTTACCATCGGGGCATCACTGGCGTTTTCCGCCATGGAGTCGATTCAAGAAGGCTACCCCATCAAGATGGTCATCCCGACTGACGGTGCCGGCTATGAACTTGAGGCCTCGGCGCTGATGAAAACCTCAACCAACCAGCCAGATGCTAAGCGCTTCCTCGACTGGACATTGTCGGCAAAAGCCGCTGCGCTCTACACGAACTATAAGGAGATCGTGACCATCCCTGGGGCGCCGCAAAGCAAGGCGGCGGTGGCGGCGGGGCTGCCGGCCGATCTATCGAAAGTGCTTTACCCCGTCGATTTTGCCAAATCGGCGCAACAGCGCGCGGTGATTTTGCAAACTTGGCAAACCTCTATCGGGCGCTAATCCCCGACTTTTCCTGCGATGATCCTCGGCCTTACTTTAGCCCGAGGATATTGCAAACCACGCCACAGGACCCGTCATGACTCTGGAAATCAACAACCTCTGCAAATCCTTCGCCGGGTCGGTGGCTCTTGACCGGATCAACCTCTCCGTCAAGGACAATGAATTTGTCTGCCTGTTAGGGCCCAGCGGCTGCGGCAAGACAACTTTGCTGCGTATTATAGCTGGTTTGCTCACACCAGATAGCGGCGAGATGCGCCTGGGCGAACGCAATCTGGCTGCCGTGCCAACCAGAGAGCGCGGCTTTGGCATCGTCTTCCAATCTTACTCGCTGTTTCCAAACATGACAGCCGCGGAAAATGTCGGGTACGGACTCAAAATACGCAAGCGATCCAAGAACGAAATCAGTCAGCGTGCAGCCGAAATGCTTGCGTTGGTGAAGCTCAGCCATCTGGCGGACCGTATGCCTTACCAATTATCAGGCGGCCAGCAACAGCGTGTCGCCCTTGCCAGAGCGTTGGCGGTTGACCCGACCCTCATCCTGCTCGATGAGCCGCTCTCGGCGCTGGACGCCAAGGTGAGGGCCGACCTGCGCCAAGAAATTCGCGACGTGCATCGCCGACTGGGCATTCCCATCATTATGGTAACGCACGACCAAGAGGAAGCGCTGATGCTCTCTGACAAAGTGGTCTGCATGAATTACGGCCGCATCGAGCAAGTCGGCACGCCCGAGGATTTATACTTGCGCCCAAGCACGCGTTTCGTTGCAGATTTTATGGGGCGCAGCAATCTGGTGCCAACCGAATGGGTGCGCCAAGCCTTGCCGCAATTGCTGGTCTCCCGCCCGCCCGGCGCCGATGACAGCATCGAGGCTTGCATCCGCCCCGAGCGGCTCAGCGTCACACCGACGGAAGCAGGCTCTGGGGTGATCAGGGAAGTGACCTTCCTGGGCAATATCTCGCAATTACGACTGGATTGGCGTGGCCGCGAATGGCTGGCCGAAACCGCGAGCATGAGCGGCCTGGCGGTCGGCATGCCCGTAGAGGTCGATGTCGCGGCAAGCGATTGCGTGTGGGTGCGTGCATGAGCATCACGATATCGGCGCGCGTGGCGCCCAACGCGCCAACATTCTCCGCCGACAAATTGCTGAGTGTCGTGACGATTGCCATTCCAGCCATTGGCCTGCTGCTGTTCTTCATCCTTCCGCTGGCCACCATGGTCAAGCTCAGTTTTGTGGATGATTCGGGCCAGTTTGGCATCGCCAATTACCTCGCGCTGCTCAACACACCCGGCATCGTGCAAGCCACCCAGAATAGCTTATTGCTTGGCGCAAGTGCGACGGCCGTCTGCCTCGTCCTCGGCTTTGCCCTGGCCTATGCCATCGAGCGCAGCGGGATCATCGGCAAAGGCTTCGTCTCCGCGGTGCTCTATCTGCCAGTTTTGGCACCGTCACTGGTGCTTGGCCTGGGCTTAATCTTTCTGCTCGGGCGCAACGGGCTGATCGGCAAGTTCCTGGGAATTCATGTGGAAATCTACGGATTTCCAGGACTGTTGCTGGCAAACGCGCTGTATGCATTGCCGCAGGCGGTGATCATCCTCCGGGCGGCCCTTCGGCAGACCGACGCGCGCTATTACGACGCGGCATCCGTTATGGGCGCGAGTTCTTGGCGCCAGTTCTGGGACATCACCGTGCCCGGCACCAAATTTGGTCTGCTGAGCGCAGGGTTTGTCGTCTTTACCCTCACCATCACCGATTTCGGCAATGCTGTGGTGATCGGCGGCGACACCAAGCTGCTGGCGATCGAGATCTATAATCAAGTGAGCGGGCAGATGAAGTTTGGCGTGGGCGCCGCCGTCGGCATGCTGCTTCTACTGCCAACGGGGCTGTCGCTCTATATCGAACGTGTGGCGAGCAAGCGCCAATCCGGTGGCCAGGCGGACGGCGCCGTGCCGCCCACGCCGATGTTCCGAGCGGCGCGCGACATTCCGCTCTTTGCCGTTGTGATGGCTGCGTCGCTCTCCATTGCCCTTGTTGTGGCGACGGTGGTTTATGCCAGTTTCGTCAATCTCTGGCCCTATCGGCTCGATCTCGGCTTCAAGCATTACGGCATCACCATAAGCGGCGGCTACACGCCGCTCTGGACCTCGCTCGGCGTTTCTCTTGGGGCGGCCATCGGCGGAACGATCTTGCTGTTTGCTCTCGCCCTCGGGCTGCGCCGCGCACCGCCCTTTTTGGCGAAAACAATCTATCTCATCGCGGTCATGCCCGTCGGTGTCCCCGGCCTGGTGCTTGGTCTGGCCTATGTGTTTGCCTTCAATCAGGCCGGTTCGCCACTGGAAGTGCTCTACGGAACGGCCTTTTTGATTGCGATTTGTAACTTTTATCACTACCATTCTCAGGGTTTCCTGACCACCGTCACGGGATTGCGCGCGGTTCCCGCCGCTGTTGAATCCGCGGCCGCTTGCCTCGGCGGCAGTGCGACATGTGTGCTGATTGACGTCGTCGTACCCATCATGGGGCCAACCTTGCTCTCGGTGTTTTTCTTCCTGTTCATGCGTTCGATGGTGACATTGTCAGCGGTGATTTTCCTCGTTAGCCCTTCGTTATCTCTGGCCTCCGTCTCGGTGATGCGGTTAGACGAGGCAGGCTTTGTCTCCCAAGCGGCGGCGTTTTCGACGTGCATCATGCTTGTTGTGGCCGCGTCGGCGTGGGTGATGCGGCGGGCGGTCGCCATCGCTAGTGTCAGGATGTCGTAAACATGCTGCGTGAGGAACGCTTCCACCGAATTTGCGGCTTGATTGGCACGTTGCAATGGGTGTCAACCGACCGCATTGCGAGTGAGCTGGGCGTATCGCGCGAGACCGTCCGGCGGGATGTTTTGGATTTGGAGGCGCGCGGGCTCTTGCGACGCGCGCATGGCGGGGTGTTGGCGCCGGGCGCTGAATCTGAACCGCCGCTCGATGTGCGCATGCAAGTGCGACAGCGGGAAAAGCAGCTCATTGCCAAGGCGGCGCTACGGTTGATCAACCCAGGCCAGACCTTATTCATCGACGCCGGCAGCACTGTGTCGATCCTAGCGGAAGAACTGGCGACGCTCTCCGGGCTGACAGTGATCACCAATTCCGTAGATGTTGCTGTCAAGATCGTTAGAAACGGAGTGCACCGGTTGAACGAGGTGCGGCTACTCGGTGGGCGCTTTGGTGAAGACGTGCCGGCGACCTTTGGTGGCACGACGATCACCGAAATTCACCGCTACCGTGCCGATATCGCTCTGCTATCGCCGGTCGGGATCTCCGCCGCTAAGGGGGCGACCAGTTTCGACCTGGCAGAGGCCGAGGTCGCACGCGCGATGGCGCACTGCGCCGCCCGCGTCGTCATTCTTGCCGACCAAAGCAAGCTCGGCGCTGTCAGTCGGGCGGTGATCTGTCCGATTGACCAGATAGACGTGCTGGTGACCGATCCAAAAGCGCGTGAGTCGGAACATTACGAGCCTCTGGCAGTCGGGATTGGCGAGATCGTTTCCCTTTAGTGGAGATGTCGCCGAGGGTTGCTCAAGGCAGCGTGCCAAGCCAGCCTTTCGCCTGATGGCAAACAGCGGCTTGTGTATCTCGGCATCTTTGTGTCAAGCAGAGAAGCCAAAGGTTTGCGGGAAATTGTTGATGGCAAAATCCACGAAAAAAGGCCCTGCCGGGACCTCAAGCGGAAAGGTTGCCCGCAAGGGCAAGGTAAAAAAGCCGCGGCGCGAGCTCGACGGCTTCGCAGTCCCGTTTGACCCGGCCGCACAGCTCAAAGCACACGGCGCATCCGGCCCCAAAAAGTCGCTGCCGGCTGCCGCGGCACCGCGCGCGACCGCCGACGTGTTAGACCGCATGTGGAATGTCATCGAAAGCCGGAAGAACGCTGACCCGGCCGTAAGCCACTCGGCAAGACTGCTGGCGAAGGGCGCGCCCCGCATCGTCCAAAAACTTGGGGAAGAGGCCATAGAATGCCTGATCGAACTCGTGCAGGGCAATCGCGTTGGCACGATCGCAGAGAGCGCCGATTTGATCTACCACCTCCTTGTGAGCTGGGTACACGCTGGCATTCGCCCTGAAGAAGTCTGGCAGGAGCTGCAGAACCGGGAGAGCGTCAGCTATTCCACAGAAGGCTCGCGGGGTACGCTGAAGCGTCTGGTCGGGAGTGCAAACATTGGCACAACGAAGATCCCTTGAAAGACCGCGCTTGGCAGACCCCGCATCAGCTATTCTCACGTGTTCGTCCAGAGTAACTCGTGTGTCCGGAAGCCAAAGACGGTATCTCATCTACAAGTCAAAGATTCGTCCAGAGTAACTCGTTTGTGCGGAACCCAAAGCCGGCATATCATCTGACAAATCGAAAACGGATCTCGGGTCCGAAATGGGTATCGCAGACATACGCTTGCTCACCACGAACGATCGGTCAGGCCGCGTAGGTGCGCGCCGCACGTTGCTTGTCGCCGGGCTCGCTCACGCCCTACACGATGGCTACACGGACCTGATCTACGTTCTCTTGCCGGTATGGCAAGCCGAATTTGGACTTGATTACGCTGTTCTGGCTTTACTACGCGGTTTGTATGCCGGAGCCATGGCGAGCTTGCAGGTCCCGGCTGGTCAGCTTGCGGGGCATTTTGGCGGACGTCTGGTTCTCACCCTCGGCACGGTTCTAGCCGCGCTCGGTTATGCCCTGGCCGGGTTTTCCGGTGGGCTGTTTGGGCTTTGCGCGGCCCTTGCGCTCTCTGGTGCCGGCTCAAGCACGCAGCACCCAATCGCCTCAGCTGCGGTATCGCGGGCCTATGGCGCCGCTGCCCGAGGCCCGCTCGGGACCTACAACTTTACGGGTGACGTCGGCAAAGCGGCGATTCCCGCCGCCACCTCATTGCTTTTGACGTTCATGCCGTGGCGGCACGCATTATGGCTATTGGCGGGTCTGGGATTTGTTACTGCTGCGGTTGTCGCATTGTTCCTGCCAATCGCGGGCCGATCACCAGTTGGCCAGGATGCAGATGCAAAACCGGGCAAGGGGCGTGGCGGATTTCCGTTGCTGCTTGCCATTGGCATGCTCGACACTAGCGTGCGAATGGGCCTGCTGACCTTCTTGCCATTCTTACTGAAGGCGAAGGGAGCCAGTTTGCCGACCATCGGGTTGGCGCTGGCGTTGGTGTTCATCGGCGGCGCCGCCGGCAAGTTCACCTGCGGGTGGCTGGGCGGACGCATCGGCGTGCTTTGGACCGTGCTGCTGACAGAGGGAGGAACGGCGGCGGCCGTTCTGGCGGTAATTTCGCTACCGCTCACGCCGGCTCTCATCCTGCTGCCGCTGTTGGGTGTCATGCTGAACGGCACGTCGTCGGTTCTTTATGGAACGGTCCCGGAGCTGGCTTCCCCGGAACGTACAGAACATGCCTTCGCCCTGTTCTACACCGGCGTAATCGGCGCCGGCGCCATTGCCCCCGTGCTCTTCGGCGTTGTGGGTGACGCCTTAGGCCCAAATTGGGCAACCGCCGCAACAGCCATGACCGCACTCACCACGTTTCCGTTCGCTATCGCGCTTGCACCGCGGCTTGCCCGAGTCTGATGTACGAATCAGAAAGGATGCTCATCGCCCATCTGTCAGACCCTCATCTCCGCCCTCGTGGCGCCCTGTATAAGGGCGTCGCCGATTCGAACGCGATGTTCGCGGCGGCGGTCAGTCAGCGCTGGCCGGCGCTCTGGCGATCATCGCGGCGGAGAGTTTCGTGCTTGCCAAGCTGTTTGCTGAGGCTATCGGGAATACCGACCCTAGCCAACTCCAGGCGATAGACGCTGTTGGTGGGTCGCGCCAGCTGGCAGTTCGCTTCTGTATTTTGCCGCAGATAATTCCGGTGCTGCTGGCTCAGACACTCTACAGCTTTGAAAGCAACACCCGCAGCGCCGGAATCCTGGGTGTCGTTGGTGCAGGGGGATTGGGCTGCAGATTGCCGAACGCATCAAGGTTCGCTTCTGGGACGAAGTCTCGTTCATTATTATCCTTATTCTGGTGACGGTCGCGCTGATCGACATGATATCGTCGCGCGTGCGTCGTCGGCTTGTCGCGTAATGCCGGTCGTGCGCTGGGTCTTCCGCGCGGCTCCATTCAACACTCTGGTGGTTTGGACGGAATTCGCAGGACATCGTCGCGGCGCATCGGCTGATGGAAAGCAATCAGGCAGTCGGCAAGATCGTGGTGCTGCCGCGGTGATCCCCGCGGAATATAAACGCAGGAATGTCCGCAATTTGTCGTTCACGCTACGCTCACGTCTGCGTGTCGAAAAACAGCGAAGTTGCTGCCAGTAAGCCGAATTATTGCCCAAACAATCGTCTGATTCCTCCACTGAGGTGGGACGTCATCGCTCGCCGTGCTTCATCAGCGTCACCACGGCCGATGGCCGCGCTGATGGCGGCGTGTTCACGTGCGACCTCAGCGAAACGCTCGGTGAGCGGGCGAGCGGATAACTCGCGGATGAGGCGGATGCCAAAACGAGTCTGTTCCGCCAGGGCCGCTAGGGTCAAGACGAAAAAGCGGTTGCCGCTGGCCCGTGCGATGGCGCCGTGAAACCCGATATCTTCCTCGATCGCCGGCCGGCCGGCGGCAGCTTCGCCCTGGATGGCGGACTCCCAGCGCATGATGTCGGCAAACTCGTCGGCGGCGCGACGCGACGCGGCAAAAGCCGCCATGTCGCCTTCCACGCTGCAGCGATATTCCAGAAAGCTGCGCATGTCGGGAATGTTGCTCAGCGGACCAAAGCTGATGACCGGCATCGGGGGCACCGGTTCGCGGACGAAGCTGCCCGAACCCTTGCGCGATACAATGTGCCCTTCGGCGCGCAGCCGCGACAGGGCTTGGCGCAGCACTGGCCGGGAGACGCAAAAGCGCTGCGCCAGCGCGCCCTCGCTGGGCAACCGGGCCCCAGGCCCATAGGCGCCCGTTCCCAGCAGCGCGCGCAGCCGGTCATAAACGTCATCACTCATTAGGGCCTAAACCTATTAAATCACTAGCGAATCCAATGATTTTTTGATTCGCTGCTGTCCGATTTGGAGGACGGCGAATGAGACCCAACCTGTTTTGGCTTTCGGACGAAGAATGGGCACGAA
>Ga0116231_10013924_pt1 | contig 11042 bp, 8 predicted proteins | sample S1TSphgellanicum_2_FD_89695 | JGI IMG/M metagenome (GOLD analysis project Ga0116231, IMG submission 89695) | Host-associated microbial communities from peat moss isolated from Minnesota, USA - S1T2_Fd - Sphagnum magellanicum MG | ecosystem: Host-associated > Plants > Peat moss > Unclassified...
CGCGCGTGGCCCTGCGCATGCCGGCGCGAGCAGCCGCTGCGGGCGCCTGGTATCCGTCGCCGCCCGTCGATCAGCGCCATCACCGTCTTCAGGCCCGGGAAAATGCAGCTTTTGATCATCGGTGCCAGCAAGGGCATCGGACGCGAGACCGTCCGCCTGGCGCTCCAGGCGGGCCATGGCGTGCGCGCGTTCGCGCGCTCGACGCCCGGCATCGAGCCCCCGGATCCGCGATACGAACCGCGTCGCGGCGATGCGCTCGATGCCGGCGCGGTCGCCGATGCGCTCGTCGGGATGGATGCCGTGATACAGACGCTGGGCGTACCGGTGCGCGAACTGCTGCGGCCCGTGCACCTGTTCTCGGACGCGACGCGGATCCTGGTCCAGGCCATGCAGGCCAAGGGCCCCAGGCGCCTGATCAGCGTGACAGGCTTTGGCGCGGGCAGCAGCCGCGCCAGCATCCCTTGCGTGCAACGGCTGCCGTTCGAGCTCCTGCTCGGTCGCGCGTATCGCGACAAGAGCGTGCAGGAGGGCCTGATCGAGCAGAGCGGGCTCGACTGGACGATCGCCCGTCCGGGCGTGCTGACCGACGGACCGCGCCGCGGACGCTATCGCGTGCTTGCCGGACCGGCGCAGTGGCGCAATGGCTGGATCGCGCGCGCGGATGTCGCCGATTTCCTGGTGCGGCAGCTCGAGGACCGCAGCTGCCTGCGCCAGGCGCCCGTGCTGGTCGACTGAACCGGGTCGACGCGATGCCCGATATCCCGCAAGCACCGGCGCCGGCGCCGGCGCCCAGCTGCCCTTCAACGGTCTACTTCGACGGCTCCTGCCCGCTGTGCCGCGCGGAGATCGACTACTACCGCCGCAAGGACGATGCCGGCGCGCTGTGCTTCGTCGACGTTTCCCAGTCGCCGGACACGCTTGCCGAGGGCCTCACCCGCCAGGCGGCCATGGAGCGCTTCCATGTGCGCGCGCCCGACGGGCAACTACTCTCGGGTGCGGTGGCCTTCGTCGCCGTGTGGCAGCGCCTGCCCGCATGGCGCTGGGCGGCACGTGCGGCGGCGCTGCCCGGTGCACTGCGCATCCTCGAACTGGGCTACCGGCTCTTTCTGCCAGTGCGTCCGGTCCTCTCGCGGCTCGCCGGGACCGCGCTGCGCTGGAGGGCGCGCCGGGGCACGCCATGGGGACGCTGAGGGTCGTCCTGGGCGATCAGCTCGCGTTCGACCTGAGCGCGCTGGCCGATCTGGACCGGGCGCAGGACACGGTGCTGATGATGGAGGTGCTGCAGGAGTGCAGCTACGTGCGCCATCACAAGCAGAAGATCGTGCTCGTGCTGTCGGCCATGCGCCACTTCGCGCACGCGCTGCGCGAGCGCGGCGTCGCGGTCGACTACGTCGCGCTCGACGCGCCCGGCAACACCGGCACGCTGAGCGCCGAGCTGCAGCGTGCGCTCGCGCGCCATGCGCCCCAGCGCGTGGTGGCGACCGAGCCGGGGGAATGGCGCGTGCGCGCGGCGATGGACACCTGGGGGGCCCTGGGCGGCACGCCGGTCGAGATCCGGCCCGACGAGCGCTACTTCGCCAGCCGCGACCGCTTCGCCGCCTGGGCGCACGGGCGCCGTTCCTGGCGCATGGAGCACTTCTATCGCGAGATGCGGCGCGAGCATGGCATCCTGATGGACGCCGGCGAGCCGGCCGGGGGCCAGTGGAACTACGACGCGGACAATCGCAAGCGCCTGCCCGCACGCACGCTCGTCCCGGCACGGCGCCGCTTTGCTCCCGACGCGACGACGCGCGAGCTGATGGTGCTGGTCGAGCAGCGCTTCCCCGATCATTTCGGCACGCTGGAGGACTTCGGCTGGCCGGTGACGCGCGAGGATGCACGGATCGCCCTGGACGATTTCATCGCCCACGCACTGCCCCGCTTCGGCGACTACCAGGACGCGATGGCGGCGGGCGCGCCGTTCCTGTTCCACTCGCTGCTGGCGCCGGCGCTGAACCTGGGCCTGCTCGCGCCGCGCGAGGTCTGCGCGGCGGCCGAGGCGGCCTGGCGCGCGGGGGCGGCGCCGCTCAACGCCGTCGAGGGCTTCGTGCGCCAGATCCTGGGCTGGCGCGAGTACGTGCGCGGTGTCTACTGGACCTGCATGCCCGGCTATGCCGAGCGCAACGCCCTGGGCGCCACGCGCCCGCTGCCGGCCTTCTACTGGACCGGGGACACCGACATGCGCTGCCTGCGCGAGGCGATCGGCAGCACGGCCCGCTACGCCTATGCGCACCACATCGAGCGCCTGATGGTGACCGGCAACTTCGCGCTGCTGGCCGGTGTGGCCCCGCGCGAGATCGAACGCTGGTACCTGGCCGTGTACGCAGATGCCTACGAATGGGTCGAGATGCCCAACACGCTGGGGATGGCCGTGTTCGCCGACGGCGGGCAGATGGCCTCCAAGCCCTACGCCGCCTCCGGCGCCTACATCGACCGCATGTCCGATTTCTGCTCGGGCTGCGCCTACGACGTCAAGCAGAAGACGGGCCCGCGCGCCTGCCCGTTCAATTACCTCTATTGGGCCTTCCTGATCCGCCAGAAGGACCGGCTGTCGGGCAACCCGCGCATGGCGATGCCCTACCGGGCGCTCGCGGCCTGGCCGCGCGAGCGCCAGGCCGATACCCTGGCCGAGGCCGACGCCTTTCTCGCGGCACTGCCTTCGTGGACCTAGCGCCGGAGCCTGCATGATCCAGGTGGTGTGGTTCAAGCGCGACCTGCGCACGCAGGACCACCGCCCGCTGGCCGAGGCCGCCGCCGCCGGGCCCGTGCTGCCGCTGTACGTGGTGGAGCCGGATTACTGGCGCCTTGCCGACACCTCGGCACGGCAGTGGTGGGCCTTGCGCTCGGCCCTGGTCGAGCTCTCCTCGCGCCTGTCGGCCCTGGGTGCGCCGCTGATCGTCCGCGTCGGCTCGGTCACCGAGGTGCTGGACAAGGTCCATCGCGCGGTGGGGATAGCGCGCCTCCTGGCGCACGAGGAGACCGGCAATCTCTGGACCTTCCGGCGCGACATCGCCGTGCGCCGGTTCTGCCGCGACCAGGGCATCGTCTTCCGGGAGTTCAGCCAGACCGGGGTCATCCGGGGACCGGATGCGCGCGTGCGCTGGGCCGCGCACCACGCGCGCTTCGCCGCGGCGCCCCTGGTGCCCGAACCGGCGGCGATCGAGCCGCTGCGCGCGGCGCGGCCTGCCGACATCCCCGATGCCGCGCTGCTGGGGCTGCCCGACGATCACGCCGCCGATGCGCCGGGCGGCACGCGCCGCGAGGCCCTCGTTCGGCTCGACAGCTTCCTGGCCGGTCGCGGTGCCGATTACCGGCGCGGCATGTCCAGCCCGCTGAGCGCTGCCCGGTGTTGTTCGCGGCTGTCGGTGGCGCTGGCCACCGGCGCGGTTTCGGTGCGCGAGTTGCTGCAATGCGTTGGTGCCGCGCGCGCGGAGCTCGCCCGCGTCCCGGTCGAACACCGCCCCGTGCCGATCACGGCCGTCGACAGCCTGGTCGCGCGGCTGCACTGGCGCGGCCATTTCATGCAAAAACTCGAGAGCGAGCCCGAAATGGAGCTCAGGTCCCTGCATCCGCTGCACCAGGACGCGCGGCGGCCCACGGCGCCCGACGATCCGTTGCTCGCGGCCTGGGCAGGCGGCTGCAGCGGCATCCCGTTCGTCGATGCCTGCATGCGCAGCCTGGCCGCCACCGGGTGGCTCAACTTTCGCATGCGGGCGATGCTGCAGTCCGTCGCCACGCACAACCTGCGCCTCGACTGGCGCGCCAGCGGCGAGCAACTGGCGCGATGCTTCAGCGACTACGAGCCCGGCATCCACTGGCCCCAGGTGCAGATGCAGTCGGGCCAGACCGGCATCAACACGCCGCGCATCTACAACCCCGTCAAGCAAGGGCTCGTGCAGGACCCCGACGGCATCTTCACGCGGCGCTGGGTCCCGGAACTGGCCGCCGTGCCGCTGCACCTGCTGCAGACCCCGTGGCTGGCCAGCGCCGCCGATCGCGGCGCCTACCCGGATCCCGTCGTCGACCTTGTGGCGACCGCACGGGCGGCCAAGGACCGGCTGAGTGCACTGCGCGCGGCGCCGGCCTATCGCGACGCCGCGCACGAGGTGCTGCACAAGCACGGCAGCCGCAAGCGCCGCGCCGGCACGCATCGCGTGCGCGCCGCGCCCGACCGGAACCGGCACGAGGAGGCAGCGTCGCCGCAGCTGGGATTCTCGTTCACGCTCGCCGACGCATCCGCCGACGCACCTGCCGACGAGTGAGCGCTGCGGTCCCGGCGCGCGCCGGCAAGCGCCGTACGCCGGTTGCGCCGGGCGCTTGCCTTGGCGCCCGATGACGCGTAGCGTCGGTGCGAGCCGGCATCGTCGCTCGCCGGTGGCGCTCCGCCGCTCCGCCGTTCCGGCGGCCGCGCGCCAGCCCTGGAGTTGCGCTGCGATGACCGAATCACGTTCCGGCTGCCGCCGTTTCCCCCGCACCGGGCCTCTGCGCCGCGTGGCGCCCGTCCTCCTCGTGCCGGCGGTAGTGGCGGTAATCGCGGCGCTGGCGCTGTCCCGCCCCGCGCAGGCTACCGACGAAGCCCCCGCTGCGGCCGCCCCGGCGAGGGCCGCCGGCGACATGGCCGGCATGGGCGCCATGTCCGGCCACATGCATCTGACGGCGCTCAGGACCCCGACGGCGGACGACCGGCGCCGCGCCGATGCCGTGGTGGCCGCCGCGCGCACCGCCATGGAGCCGTACCGCGACTACCATAAGGCCCTGGCGGACGGCTACGAGATCTTCCTGCCCGACGTGCCGCAGCCGCAGTATCACTTCACGCGCTACGAGTACGGCCGCGACGCGCGCAAGAAGTTCGATCCGCTCAAGCCCACGTCGCTGCTCTACGTCAAGACGGCCGATGGCGGCTACCAGCTGGTCGGGGCGATGTACACCGACCGGGTCGACGCTCCGGAGAGCGAACTCGACGAGCGCATCCCGCTGAGCATCGCCCGCTGGCACCAGCACATCAACTTCTGCCGGGCGCCGGCAGGGCACAAGGCCGAGTACTTCGGCCCGGCGCCCAAGTATGGCCTGCTCGGCTCCATCACCACCCGGGAGGCCTGCGAGGCCGCCGGCGGTGAGTTCCACGCGCACGTGTTCGGCTGGATGGTCCACGTGTACCCGTACGAGACCGATCCGGCCCGGGTCTGGTCGGTCGACGACGACGACCACGGGCACGACAACATGGACCAGGCCGCCATGCCGCCGATGCAGATGAAGTGAGCGCTGCGCAATTGCCGCAATGGCGTGTCGCGCTGGTGCTCGGCTTGTCGGGCGCGTGGGGCGCGGCCCTGGCGGCGCCCGCGCCTGCGGATCCGGGGCAGATGGATCGCGACCTCATCGAGGTGACGATCCCGCAGCTGCAAGGCTATTACGCCGAGCACCGGTATACGGTCGCGCAGGTCGTGGACTGGTACCTGGCCCGCATCCACCGCTACAACGGCATCTACCGCTCGGTCGAACAGGGTTTCGATGACGAGGCCCGGGCCACGGCCGCGCGCGAGGACGCGCAGGGCGCCGGCGTGGTGCACGGGCCGCTGTGGGGCGTGCCGATGGTGATCAAGGCCAACACCAGCATCGCCGGCAAGGTGACCACCGACGGCTGGGAGGGCTACACCATCGCCGGGCACGAGCTCGTGGCCCCGCGCGACGCGACCATCGTCGCCCGGCTGCGTGCGGCCGGCGCGGTCATCCTCGGCCACACCAACATGCCCGACTTCGCCGCGTCGGACACCAACCGCAGCAGCTCGTTCGGCCGCACCGGCAATGCCTACGACGTGCGCTACTCCCCGGGCGGATCCTCGGGCGGCACGGTGACCACGGTGAGCGGCAACCTCGCGGTGCTGGGCAATGGCACCGACACCGCCAATTCGATCCGCATGCCGTCGGCCACCAGTGCACTGGTCGGTGTGCTGCCCACGCGCGGGCTGGTGAGCATCGCCGGCATCGCGCCGCTGGACTGGCTGCTCGACAACACCGGCCCGATCGCGCGCAGCGTCGGCGACGCGGCGATCGCCCTGTCGGTCATGGCGGGCGAGGATGCGCTCGACCCGGCGACGCGCGGCTCGTCGGCCAAGGCCCAGGCCGGGCCGTACACGCGCTACCTCAAGGCCGGCGCGCTCAAGGGCAAGCGCTTCGGCGTGCCCGCGTTCATGCTCGCGGGCTGGAACACGCCGTTCCACGGCGTGCCGGCGGCGGTGTCCGAGATGGCGGCGGCGCGGCAGACGATCGAGCAGTCCGTGCCGCTGGATCCGCGCACGCGCGCGGCATTCCTCGAGGCCATGGACGAGCTGCGCGCGCAGGGCGCCACCGTGGTCATGGACGACAGCGTGCTGCCGGAGAGCTTCGTGCGCGCGGCCGCGCGCATCAGCACCTACGCCTACGTGCGCGAGGGCACCGACCGCTTCCTGGCCGATTTCGGGCCGGCGCAGTATCACAGCGCCGCCGACTACGAGCGCGTCGTCGGCGCGCCGCTGGGCGCGCCCATCATCGGTGCCGAACCCGGCTTCGCGCAGGTCGGCGATGTGCAGGTCCTGCAGCGCCAGCTCGCGTCCGACCCGCAGGCCGAGGCCAACTTCCATGCGCCGCGCCGGCGCGCGCTGGCGCTGTACCTGGACACCATGGAACAGCTGCACCTGGACGGGTACGTGTACCCGGCGATCCAGATGCCGCCCGTCGACGAGACGCTGGCGCAGGACGGGCGCCTGAGCGAGGGTCCGCACTCGGCCACCGGCTGGGTCAACATGCTGGGCGTGCCCGCCGTGGTGGTGGTCGGGGGCTACTACGAGAGCGGCCTGCCGTTCGGCCTGGAGTTCTCCGGGCGGCCGTTCCGCGACGGCGACCTGCTCGGCTACGCCTACGCCTGGGAACAGGCCACGCACCACCGGCACCCCCCGGTGCTGGTGGAGCGCGGCCTGCTGCCCGACGCACGCTAGGAGTCTGCGCGGCAGAAGCGGTAAACCGAGCAACAGCGGTTCGGATGCCGGGCGGCTGGCGCCGATGCTCGCGGCGCTCGAGTAAACCGTCTGCCGCGCACGCGCCTGGTGGTCAATCGACTCCCTCTCCGGCCGCGCGGGAGAGGGGAGGAGATCACGATTCGATTGCCAAGCTTGCGCGCATGCGCGACCATGGCACGCATCGATCTCCCTGGGGACACCATGAGCGCACTGGGCGGCCTGGATGCGGGCGCGGCGGGGCAAGCGGCGCCGCGCCGCGGCGATGCGCTGCCCGCCCACGGCGCGCCGGCGCCGGGGCGCGACCTTTTCGGCCAGCCGCGCGGCCTGGTCATCATCGCCGGCACGGAACTGTGGGACCGCGTCTCCTTCCACGGCATGCAGGCCATGCTCGTGCTGTACATGGCCGAGCACCTGCTGCTGCCGGGCCACGTCGAGCACGTCGTCGGCTTCGCGCGCTTTCGCGCCGGCATCGAGGCCGTGACCGGCCCCTTGTCGGTCCAGGCGCTGGCCTCGCAGATCTTCGGCCTCTACGTCGGTCTGGTCTACCTCACCCCGATCCTGGGCGGCCTGCTGGGCGATCGCTGGCTGGGGCGGCGCAGCGCGGTTGCGCTCGGTGCCCTGCTGATGACGGCCGGGCACTTCAGCCTCGCTTTCGAGCAATCGTTCCTGCTCGCGCTGCTGCTGCTCATCGTCGGTGCCGGTTTCCTGCGCGGCAACCTGAGCTCGCAGCTGGGCGACCTGTATGCCAAGTCCGACCAGCGCCGCGCGACGGCCTTCCAGGTGTACTACGCGATGCTCAACACCGGCGCGTTCGTCGCGCCGCTGGTCAGCGGCGCGCTCGGGCAGGCCTACGGCTGGGACTATGCGTTCGGCTTCGCCGGCTTCGGCATGCTGATCGGCCTGCTCGTCTATGTGTGCGGGCAGCGCCTGCTGCCGCGCGATGCGCCCCGCGCGGTGCGCGCCGCGCGCACCCGCCTGGGTGCGGCCGAACGGCGCGTGGTGGGCGCGCTGCTCGTGCTGCTGCCGGTCTCGGCCATGTTCTGGATCGCCCAGTCGCAGATATGGAACACCTACAACCTGTGGGTGCGCGACCACGTCGACCTCGTCATCGGCGGCTGGAAGATGCCCGTGCCCTGGCTCCAGGCGGTCGATTCGCTGGCCGTCCTGGTGCTGATGCCGCCGCTGCTGCTCTTCTGGCGCCGGCAGGCGGCGCAGGGGCGCGAGCCCGACGAACTCGCCAAGATGGGGATCGGCTGCCTGCTGTTCGGCGTGGCCGTGGCCTGGCTGGCCGCCGCGGGCCTGGTCGCCGGTGCCGCCGGCAAGGTGCCGCTGGCCTGGGCGCTGGCCTATCACTTCCTGTCCGCCGTCGGGTACCTCTACTGGGCACCGCTGGCCGTGGCGCTGTTCGCGCGCGCGGCACCGGCCTCGGTCAACGCGATGATGATCGGCGTCTACTACCTGTCGATCTTTGCCGGCAGCCTGCTGGGCGGCCGCCTCGGCGGACTGTACGAGCAGGTGACGCCGGCGCGGTTCTGGCTGCTGCACGCGGCCATCGTCGCGGCCGGCGGGCTGCTGCTGCTGGCGATCGCGCCGCGCCTGCGTGCGGCGCTGGCTCCGCCGTCCGCCGCGCCGGTGCCGGAGGCGGTCGGCCTGGCGTCCCGTGCTTGGCCCGCGGGCGCTTGACCCGCCGGGGTGATGGCCGCGGCGGCGCGGGGCCGCGCACCCCGGTAAAATGCGCCGCACTTGGCCGCCTCGGGCGGCTGGCGCCGGGGCCGCCGCGTCCTTGCGCGCGCTCCCGCCTCTGTCCGTTTCACCCGGAGTCCTGCCGTGCTCGCGTGGTTCGAATCACTGGTTCACCCGTATCCGGACGCCGAGCCTACGGTGCCGCCCAAGGGCTTCATGCCCTTCCTGTGGTCCTGCACGCTCGGGCTGCGCCGCTACATCGTGGCCATGGCCTTGCTCACGGCCGTGATCGGTGCGTTCGAGGCGCTGATGTTCGCCATGCTGGGCCACGTCGTCGACCTGCTGGGCAAGGCGGCGCCCTCGCAGCTCTTCGTCCAGAACCGCGACACCCTGCTGTTGCTCGCCGCCATCCTGCTGGCCAGTCCGCTGGCCATCGCCCTGCAGACGATCGTCAAGCACCAGGCGCTGGCGGGCAACTTCCCGATGCGCCTGCGCTGGAACTTCCACCGCCTGATGCTGGGCCAGAGCATGGGCTTCTACCACGACGAGTTCGCCGGCCGCGTGGCGACCAAGGTCATGCAGACGGCCCTGGCGGTGCGCGACACCTGGTTCGTGCTCACCGACATCCTGGTGTTCGTGACCATCTACTTCGTGACGATGGCGGCCGTGGTGGGCAGCTTCGACGTGGAACTGCTCTGGCCCTTCGTCGCCTGGATGGTGCTGTACGTGGTGGCGATGTGGTACTTCGTGCCCAACCTGGGGCGGGTGGCGCGCGCGCAGGCCGATGCCCGCTCGCTGATGACCGGGCGCATCACCGACGCCTATACGAACATCTCCACCGTCAAGCTCTTCTCGCACGCCCAGCGCGAAGCCGGCTATGCGCGCTCGGCCATGCGCGAGTTCCTGCACGCGGTGCACGGGCAGATGCGCCTGGTGAGCGGCTTCGAGATCGTCAACCACCTGCTGAGCATGATGCTGATCGCCAGCACGGCCGGCATCGCGCTGTGGCTCTGGACGCGCGGCCAGGTGGGCGTGGGCGCCGTGGCCGCGGCCACGGCGATGTCGCTGCGCCTGAACGGCATCTCGCACTGGGTCATGTGGGAGATGGCCTCGCTGTTCGAGAACATGGGTACCGTCCAGGACGGCATCAACACCATCGCCCGCCCGCGCGCGGTGGTCGACCGCCCCGATGCGGTGCCGCTGCGCGTCGAACGCGGTGCCGTGCACTTCGAGGACGTGTCCTTCTCCTACGGCGGTGAACGGCGCGTGATCGACGGCCTGACGCTGCACATCCGCCCCGGCGAGAAGATCGGCCTGGTGGGTCGCTCCGGAGCGGGCAAGTCGACCATCGTCAACCTGCTGCTGCGCTTCTACGACCTGGAGAGCGGCCGCATCCTGATCGACGGCCAGGACATCGCGCACGCCACCCAGGAGAGCCTGCGCGCCCAGATCGGCATGGTGACGCAGGACACCTCGCTGCTGCACCGCTCGGTGCGCGACAACATCCTGTATGGCCGGCCGGAAGCCACCGCGGCGCAGATGGTGGCGGCGGCGCACAGTGCGCGCGCCGATGAATTCATCGGCAGCCTCAAGGACGTCAAGGGGCGCCGGGGCTACGACGCGCAGGTCGGCGAGCGCGGGGTCAAGCTCTCCGGCGGCCAGCGCCAGCGCATCGCGATCGCGCGCGTCATGCTCAAGAACGCGCCCATCCTGCTGCTCGACGAGGCCACCAGCGCGCTCGATTCGGAGGTCGAGGCGGCGATCCAGGACAGCCTGGGCATCCTGATGCAGGGCAAGACCGTGGTGGCCATCGCCCACCGCCTGTCCACCATCGCCGCGATGGACCGCCTGATCGTCCTCGACCAGGGCCGCCTCGTGGAGGAGGGCGATCACGCCACCCTGCTGGCCGCCGGCGGCCTGTACGCGCGGCTGTGGGCGCACCAGAGCGGAGGTTTTCTCGTCGACGAGGACGACGATGCCGCCGCGCCCGGCGCGGCGGCCCCGGTGCAGCCGGCAGTGGACAAAGCCGCGGCCTAGCCACCGCCTCCGTCTCCCCTGTCTCCCCTCTCCCGCGCGCTGCGCGGGAGAGGGGAGACAGACGTCGCGCGCGCGGCTCGCTCAGAACACGAACGTCAGCCGCAGGTGACAAAGCCGCGGCGTAGCCACCGCCTCTGTCTCCCCTCTCCCGCGATGCGGGAGAGGGGAGGGGGAGAGGGTGGCGTTTCTGGCACGGTGCCAGCGATGCCACCCTCACCCCCGGCCCCTCTCCCGCGCGCTGCGCGGGAGAGGGGAGACAGACGTCGCCGCGCGCGGCCCGTTCAGAACACG
>Ga0116231_10013926_pt1 | contig 11042 bp, 2 predicted proteins | sample S1TSphgellanicum_2_FD_89695 | JGI IMG/M metagenome (GOLD analysis project Ga0116231, IMG submission 89695) | Host-associated microbial communities from peat moss isolated from Minnesota, USA - S1T2_Fd - Sphagnum magellanicum MG | ecosystem: Host-associated > Plants > Peat moss > Unclassified...
TATCTGTCATCATTCTTGTCGTTAATGAAATATTAGAAATTGATGTATGATGAATGTTATTTTCATCCATGAAGAGAGCAGTTATGATGTTTTCATCCAAGAAGCAGTATGGTTATGGACTAGTTAACTGGTGAGAGGCCACAGGTTACAGGATATGACTGAGCCGCGGGAGAGGTGAGGCTATATTCGGTAACCTGCAGGCTCAAGCCAGTTATCAGACATAAACAACTGATGTGATCATCGAGATGACCTTCATCACCCGGATGATTCTTGCATCCTGCCTGTCTACTCTCTTGTTATTGTGAAGTGTCATATCAATTAGTTGTCATGTTTGCACCTTGTTTTGAGATATCATCCATGAGGGCGGAGCTGGATTTTGAAATTTCCTATTCATCATCCAAGAGCAAGAGGGTTTTCAGATATCATCCACGGGTTCTGACCCACGTCCTCTCAGTCAATCAGGTGAGCGAGATGATTGCGTCAGTTGTTTATGAAGAAATATGGCCAATAAGAGATAAACAGTGATACCTAGTTATGAGTAAAATGAAGGTATCACTTGCAACATGCACATGGGTGCTGTGCCTCAGCTTCTGTTAGCTTGTGCCGTCAACTTCGTTGGCAGGTAAAAGAGAAAAGCACACATGAGCACACATGAATATGGTTTTGCCTGCTCGCCCAAGTTAATATTTGAAATTGCTCACTTCATTGGCCTGCCCATTCCACCTGCCTGAGTCAAAATTTGAGGTTTGTAATGCTCACAGTTGCAATGAAAAAGTGGCTATGGAGGATGAGGGACTATAAGGGAACTTCATTAAAAAAAGATCAATTTTTTTTCTATAAAAAGGTTTAGGTTTGCATGGCCCTTTCTTTTCTGGACAGGGCAGAGAGGTGGGAGCTTTGGAGGCAGAGGCACGCCTCTGCCTGATATGACCAAGCAGAAAGTTTGCATTTTTTAGCCTACTTCAGTCGGATCTGCATCTCGTGAGGCAGTCTGCCCTGTTCTAGGTTCATGTGTGTGTCAACCGTCAGCTCTTGAGAGAGCTGAGCGATAGGTGGCTAGACACCAACTAAATCTTTTTTTGATAGTTTGTGAGGGTGCCTTGGCGCCACTATTATATACTTATTTTTACATGTGGCCAAGCTGTGATCCGAAATACAAATCCAAGATATACTATCCTCTCAAGACAAATGGGGACTAGATCATGAGTGGAGAACAACTGCATCCTCTCATATCCTCTCATTTAAGTGGAGAGTAAGGCCCCATTGTGGGGCATTCCTGAAACAAGGGATGTAGGATGAGCTGAATCCTCTTCATTTCAAGAATGTCCCTAAATCACGAGGCAACCAACCATTATGAATCATGATGAGCCTAGAAATACATAGATCGTGAGGCAGTAGCAGCAGGAGGAACCGACCTAAACCTCCTAGACTCTACTAGGTGTGTGAGAGGCTGCCTCAACCTCAGATGCCTCTTGTAGGGATGCCTCTTGTAGGCGGAAGGTGGATTATTGGCAAATATAAGGTGCCATCTTAAATAAATACACTAGGAAATTTCTCTCACTGCTTGATGGTAGTGGGGTTTTTTTTGTTTTTTTTCTCCAATTTTTGAAACTAAAGTTAGTAGTGAGCATACCCCAGAGGGATTCAGGCAGTAAAACAAATGATGAAAAGTTCCTATAACCTATCTAAACAGTATAAAAAAGTGTTAAAATGCCAAGAAACCAAAATCTGAGTTGAAAATTTCAGAATTTGGCAAAAGTTTAGCAGAGGAGAGGGAATATGCGATAGAAGTATTTAAATTTTTTTGTATTTGTGCAAAATTTCGCATCCACAAAAATGGCTGCTTGATGGCATCTCTGTATTAAAAATGCTAGATACTAATCCACCACTTTATTATGAAAAGAATCAGATGTCCCCCAAGAGACTATTCCAGCAGTTTTGAAGCTTTATGTTACCTACACATACATCGAGAAACATTCAACAGAGTACGGGCCACGCGCGAAGGCCAAAGTGGAGATGATTGAGCAGATTTCTGGTGTTTGAACCGCAACAAGAATCAATTGGGTCGATACTCGGACACACTGCATGAGCATCTAATTTGTTTGTTACTCAAATTATCAGTAGATGCCCCCACCTGAAAAGATGCGAGTCACACTCTTGAACTTTGAAATTGTTCCATTTGAAATATCTCAGGGGGCCGGCAGTTTCAGGCACAGTAGCACCAAGCACATATTACAATGCGTTGTTTCAGGTCAGACACCAGAGATTGCATTCAGTCGGCCCTTGGGTTTTGCGTTTGGACTTTGGGCTCCAATTGCAGCAATTGCACCTTCCATGCCCATGTGCCATCCCATGTACAAATAGAGGTGGGACGCATGGTACCACGCATGCCCATGTGGCTTTCTTTCTACAGTGAGTACTTACTACTCACCACCCACTTCAAAGCGTTAAGTGTAGGGTAAGGGGGCCAGTACTGACAAGGCATCAGTTCCATTTGAGAATGCTGTTCACGAGGACAGCACTCGCAGTGACAATGGCATTCGAGAACTGCGGAAAAGAGTCACACCAACAACCCTTAGTTGAAGGACAAAGAACCGCAAATTTTAACCTTTCCACAAAATTCTGAAGCTACGAGCAGTTCCACCCGTACTCAATATTTGAGCCTTCAATATTACTTCACTAAGTTTACTTATTTACTGCTTCCAAAGCTCCACCCATAAACATGAAAATGGCATCCTAAAAGAGATGAGATTACGAATAGCAAACCACCTGGACCAGTCAATCCATCTCACCAATCAAGACCAGGTATTAGCAAAAATGCTAACCCAAAGTCTTTTTACTGCCCAACCTGGCAAATTTTTATTGTTTTCATCCAATACATGATTTGCACACCAACCATACTCTAAGAAGATTGTTCTTCATCTAAAACATCAATGTGCAGTGCCCCAGTGAGGATGCTCTAAGCAGATGAAAGTGTCTTATAGAAAGTAAGTTCACAGGTATCTAGTATCTACTTTGACATGTGATTTAAAGTTGCAAAACTGTAAGATTACCTTCCGATAGATTCTGGAGTGAAATCTCATGTTGTAGGAGACAATTATATCTAGTGTAGGTTAAAGCCCCAGGGTGGGGCATTCCCCTTAAGAGTAAGGCTGTACCCAAGTCTTGGCCTGCATCTTCAGAATGTTCTGGGGTCTTTGTTTTGTAAAGCACAAGGCAAACATTATCATGAGCCTTAACATACATAAGTCACGAGTCGGAAGATCAGGAGGTTTCTCATGCCTACTCCTTAATAGTGGAAGGGAGTAGGCATAAGATCCCTCCTCTTTTCATGTATTTAAAGTGCGCTCCAAATACACTAGGAGATTTCTCACAGTGCTTTGCAACTAAAGACTTTTTGTTTGTTTTTATGCAATATTGTTACCATTCACTTGAAAATGTGCAACTCATACTATATTTTTCCAATTTACCTTAAATTCCATTTGCAAAGTTATTCAATATTCAACTCTTTGCTGAGAATATTATTCATGGCAATGAACAGTTCAGAAGGTCAAAGTTCATCAGTTTTCAAAGAACTCTTACTACAATATCAGACCCTGTAGGGGTCTGGGGAGGGAATTGCAAGTATCTTGAGAAAAATGAAGGGCAAAAGAGTAAGTTATGTGACCCAATGATCAGGTGCTAAACTAATGGGTGCTTGGAAGGGATGGACCAAGTATTTGTGCAGATAAAGGTATCTGCCACTGGTAAATTGGCCAATTATGAGCTACTTACTCAAGTCCTAAAGCACCAAGTGAAATTTCCTAATGTATTTGGAGGTCACCTTATATTTGTAAAGATCACTCCTAGAAAAGAGGAGGAATCTCCTTAAAGAGTGGAAAAGTCTACAATGAATCTTAAGTTGACTTGTAAGCATAAGATCCCTCCCTCTCTCAAGTGGTAGGCGTAAGAACCCTTGTCCTCCTACATCTCATGATCATGTATGGTTAGGTTTAAAATAACATTTGCCTTGTGCTTTACAATGGTTAAATCCCATGGGTGGGGGGCGTTTGCAAAATGCAGGGCTGGACTTGACTCCACCTCATCCTAGGCTGCTTCTTTTGGGAATGCCCCTATCCTGGGGCTTTACCCGACATTTGAAACCCCGAGTTCATGGAGTTAGTCACCCATTTGAAACTAGACAATGGTATATATTGATGGGTTGGGGAATTGGAACTTACTACAAGCTGCCATGTCTGGGGATGAATACTACATCTCCCATATTGTTTGCCAATAGTTATACAAGTTAGTGGCAGGCTTTCAACATGGGGGTGGTTTATGTTGTCAACCATTTTGTTGAGAACCACAATGGTTATATTTAAACTCTATTCATAGGAAGTATATATTTTGTCTTTTCTATTACTTTGGTTTGGCTGTCACAAGGTCCTCACAAGTCTCCTCTTCTTTTAACCCCCCTGAAAATTGATAATTTCAGCATCTGATTCCTATCTCCCCTTTCTTGAATGAAGCAATGAAGGTTTTAAAGTAAAAGAACAACACAACCATCGTGTGAATGGACCAAGTGACAATAACAGGGGTTTGCTGATGCCACAAAATGCAAAGATGCCCTCTTGGATCCTCGCATGAGTATTATTAATCTTTAGCTGAATATGGAATTTGTGGCTACGCACAGAATGCTACTCAGTATAATGACATGAAATAATTTTCAAGTTTGATTCATTTGATGTTTGCTAGTTTATTATTAAGTGTAAGGATTTTCACAAGTATCACCTTTCAAGGTCTTTTATTCTCACTACAGTTTGAAAGGTTGGGTGAAGAATTTCCCATTCATGAAGGACTAGTTGAGGACCAAGTTGCTCTTCTAGGAAGCTGATGATTGCCTGAATGTTTTAGTGGGCTACTTGAGGACTGAGGAGTTGCCATCATACATGTTTGTGAAAGTAGCTAGTCATGTTATGTGTGAGGGTGCAGGGAGGTTTAAGGTGTTGTCCGTTGGCTGATGCTTTAAAACCAAAAGACGTGGGGTCCATTTTGAGGGAGGGGGAGAGGGTTTGGTGGGCTAAAAGTAAAGTTTCAAAACACAAACAGGAATTGTGAGGTCGGTGCAACCAGCAAAAATGTCGCTTCCTGTGTGGGATGAAAGAAAAATATGGCAATGAGTGAGTAGGAAAGTGCATGTGAGCGTTGGGCCCCTTAAGAAAACACATGGAAAAGTTGTCAAGGTGATGCTTTGGTACTCCAATTCTAATGTTGGCAAGGGTTTCTTAAAGTAAACTTAAGGATAACAATGATGAATCGGCAGAAAAAAATGGTTGTGCTCAGGGGTCCCATTGTGCAGCACACTATAAATAAATTCAGACAAGCAACGTACATGGAAGTAAGAATCTGAGCCGCTTTGTAGAGTCACGGAGCCAGTGAAAGCGCTGTAAGCCGCCTTAGCAAACAACCAACATGCTTATCTGAGCCACTTTCAGTAAAAGTTCACTTTCTCATTAGGGATACATGCATCGCCTACCTCAGCCGACTTTGCACAATCATGGAATCCATTGAAATTACGCTCAGCTGCTTTTCCCAAAAGCAACATGCTTAGTTGTTTGGTCAATGCATATTGATAAGACAACCATGTATATCTGGCTTCAAAACATGGCCAATTATTGAACATATTTGTGTATTACTTGTAGTCCCATGACGCAATTCCATGTGAGTTTCATCAACCATCAAGGATCTCCAATGTTCATGTATACATAGCTGAAGGTGGACAAAATCCTTGGAGCACCGTGTGGTTTTATTTGTTTAAAACTACATTTGAAATATCGGTGGTCTTCTTGTTGCCTCCCAAAACAAGAAGACCACCGATGTTTGGTGATCATGGCTGCACTTAAGGTCAACCTTATGTTGTAATGTATTGTCACACCACATGTCCACACGATTGTTGAAGGGTTTGTTACTTCATCCTATGTTCTAGATTTTAGAAGAACAAGTGGACAATCTCTTCTTGTAGATATATGATTTTTTGTGAACTCAATGCAATAGACTTAGTTGACCATACATTTAATTATTTCATTGTTGCAAAATACATAGTTTTTACAAGTAGCCTTATTACATACATAAAATGTGTTAATACAAAGTGTTCGGAAGGACAAACAACCCCATAAGGAACAAACACAAAAGGTGCAAAGTATCCTTGAAACAATGAGGTAGAAACTAGTAACTCAATACCTTGAAACATATGACCAAATAGAGCATGTGGACATGTGGAGATATCACATTCTCTTTATAACATTTTAAACATATGTCAAATGATTCTTTGCAAAGTCCTTTACAATTACATCCATCCATCCATTGTAAACATATCGCATGCCATAAAACAAAAAGGTTTATTTGCTTAAAAGTAGGAGTATCCATCTTACATATTTGGAATTAATTGGACAATTGGCATAATGCACCAACCCCAATTGAAAAAAATAAAAATAAAATCATCTTAACAAAATGCTCAATAGGGAAGCACCATAAAAAAGTGTCATTTGTGAATGGCTTCTTAGTTTTTTTTGTTGGGGGGGGGGGGGGGAGAGAATGCAAATCTAGTGATTGAAATGTGTGATTACATGTCTACATACCTTATTAAAAATTAGGCAAAATTTTAAATGGTTATTTGAGGCAAAATTGATCCACCAACTAGAAAATGAATTGTTCAAAATAATTATTGGTTTGCATAAGATGCAAATTATACAAGAGCTACAAATTTTAATATGCCATAATTGAATTTTTTTTTGAAAAGAAATATTGATTAAATTTTGAAGTTGGCTACTTGGGCTGAATTGCAAGATGTTAGTGATCTGGGGCAAAGCGATTGCTCAAATTTCTCCAAACGTTTGACTACATATTTGTTGATGGTCAATTGATTTACTATTTGTCATAATATATCTAAGGAGATAAATTTGAAAATATTTTGTGAGCCCAAGGCACCAACCACTTAAAGTTGATTCAAATCGTAAGACTTTTTTTTTCACCAAACATGAAAAGAAGGTTAATCCTCTTTCAAGGTCACACTGAGAAATCTAGACCCCTTCACCAAAATAATTCTTTCTGTAGAATATAATGTTTTGTTTCAACTCAAGCACTCAATGATTTTTAGTATCTAATATCCAACTCCAACACCAAACACTAAATAGGAACAATGAATTAAATGTGGCATAGGTTTGATGTTCTTGCAAGACAAGTGCCCAAGTTGAATATGTTTTCTCAAAAAAATTATAGTACTTGAGTTGCGATAATTTTTTTAAAGTATCATTAGATCTCACTATAGAAACATGGTGAAATGTCTAAAAATTAAGTACATGGGTTCAAGATCTTGAATTCCATTTTTTTTCCCCAATATTTATCTTCTTCCATGTACATGATTTCCATTTGTTACTATGTCCAACTTGATCCCACTTCCTCAACAAAATTGGCCAACAAAAAAAATGAAAAATTGAGCCAAGTTTCTTAAGGAGAAAGGGAATTGGGGTAATGTTTTATCATTGGGCTTGGCTACATTTCACCTAAGGAAAACATTGACAGAAGTTGCAATGCTTTTATAAAAATTTAAGGTTACACAATGGATGAATGTATCATCTCATTTTCCCTATTTTTCATCTTTTTCAAAATTTTCATCCAATATGCAATCCTTTTCAAAACTTCATCTTATAACATTTCCCTTAATTTTCATTCATTATACAACATTAATCCCCCACTTTTTCATCCTTGATGTGCAGATTTTTTCCAAATACTTCATCCATCAGGCAACTTTCCCCCCCAATTTTTCATCCATCATCAATGTTGGCTAGCCCAATTAGTTGCCCCAAGTTGCTTGCAAGTTGGGACATGAATGTTTATTTAAGCAACTTGGGCCAACCATATGGAACCAAGGGGAATGATTGGTTGGACCAACTTACTTGGGGGAGTGGTTGGTCCATGAAGCTTTCCCAAGTTAGCCAATTGCCCTAGGCAACTTGAGCCAAATAGTTGTGCATGATGGAATGGACCAATGGTTGCTAGCCCAAGCTACTTGGACAAATGGTTGCCCATCTTATTGGCCATAGTCAGCCTAGTCACTCCCCTTGTCAAGATATATTACCAAAATGATTCTTGACCACTTAATCATCTAATAAAATGGTCAAATTCGATTCAATTAAGGATTTAAAGACTTATTGATTTTTGTTTAATCATAATTTTTTTAATGATAACTTTTCAATTGAAGGAAAAATGAAAACATTATAAACCTTCAAAGTAACACAATTCATAAATTATAGTTTCAAGATTCCCATTTTGTAGTCTTGGGAAAAAATGTCATTTCAATGTAACTCCTAAGGTGTAGGATATACCATAGGGAGGAAAATGACAACTCCCTTGAAATTTGAGTTGTGATGAGTTGAGTTTTGTAAATTTGTGTTAGCCCAAGGTTGATTCATACATCATTTTGGTTCCAAACATTAAAAAAAATTAGAGAATAATGACTAAAATTTTTATTAAATTTTAATCATAATGAACACTTACAATTGCAAAATGTTTTAGTTGCCTTGGGCAAATGTGATATTAAATAACTAATTGTAAAAGACATTTAATGCCATGGAAGTTGCAGCAATACTTGCAAACCTTTATGACTATAATGCATTTTTTCATCGACTATCATGAATGAACATGAATATGATGTGGATATTCGTAGTTTACATGGAACATGACTTTTTAACTAAATTTGTGACTACATTATGGATAGTTGCATGATGTTAAGTGTTAATTAGCTAGCTTAACCTACTTACATATCTAACTACCTAGTAAGAAGGTAATTATAGGTGTTTACCCTAGCCTAACTAGCCTAGTGTACTAGCTTTAGTTAAGCCAACCTCCTATGCCCACCTAGCTTACTAGGCTAGGTACCTATCTCTACTTAGCAAGGTAACTGATAGGTAGATAGGTAATAGGTACCTAGCCTACTATATTAAGCCCAATTAGCCTAGTCTATTTAACCTAACCTAAATTAACCTTTAGGGTACAAATATAAATTGACTTTAACCCGTCATTTCCATAAGTATAAACCAAGTCTTCAACATTACATTGCACCTTTATAATTTTTATTTTTTTCATTTATTTTTTTCATAAATTGTTATATTCACTAGTTACTTAAGCTAGCTAAAAAGGTATGTAATATGTAGGTAGGTAAATGGCTTACCTGGCCTATATATGTAGGTGGCTTACTTACCTACCCACCTAGCTAGGTAATATAATAAAAGTAGGTAATAGGTGCCTACCCTGACCTATTTAATTTAGCTTAACCTACCAAGTGCACCTAACCTACTTATTACCTAGTTTAGTTTATCATTAATGTAATAATAGCCTATCTGAACCTACTTATTAGCCAATAAATGTGTACACTTTGATAAGCAAAATTACAATAGCAAAGGTGTCATGTGCCATCTAGTCATTTATGTATAACATAATTGCATAAACAAGTTGGTTGTCAAATTTCAATGGAAGTCACCAATAATGGATGATATATGTTCATTGTTCATTAATCTTTTCATTTAAATTTCTGATAGTCACAATTTGTAATCACATTGGATATGTTAGAATGTAATTGCATATGTGATTACTAGTGTTTGCAACTATGGTGACTCATAGGATTGTCGTACATGTGGTCTCAAAATGAATTGATTTGGACATTAGTCACACATTAGTCACACATTAGTCACAAACATAAGATCAAAATGGACAAGACTTCTTCTAGTGAAACTACATTAACCACTTTCTTCTCTTGGTTTATGCAATTTGACTTGATTAGGAATTCAACTTAAAAGGTCATCCTAATCTCATCATAGAACTTCCCCACCTTCTTCATTGGGAGTTAGGATATGTGCATTGGGTTTACATTCTACCATAAAACCATGAATCAACAAGGTTATTTACCATTGATAGTAATTTACAAATGTAAAGGTGTGTCATTTGATTGAAGAAGGATTAACCCAAATTGCCAAAGGAAAATCATATTCTTTTTTCTCTCCTAGGTGAAAGCCATCTTGGAAGAAAATTTGGTTATAAACAAATTTGAACCCTTGATGTTTGGGTGGGGATGAACTCAAACGGGCCAAAATTGATGTCAAAACATCAACTTTTCTTCAATTCTTGTTACATTTGTCTATGTGGTGCAACCTTAATGGCATGTGAATCATGGAAAGTTGTGCTTATTGAACAATATGGATATTGAAAAATCTTAAATGAATCAAAAAAACTTCCAATATCAAAATTTGGTTTGAACAAATGATGTTTAACAATTTCATTCAATAACACTACTTTCACAAAAGACCCTTTAGTTTTCATAATACAATTTCATTGATCCTCAATGTTTTTATAGTAATAGGGTACTATTAAACACATCTTAAAAACATTCAAATTTTCATATTTCAATTTTGTGTTTATTCATGAGTCTTTATGACATGTAAATGTGATGCAATGTATATATTGTTTAAAAAGAAGTTGTAGCTTATAATATGACCATTTAACTTATGCCACAATTCTTTATTGTGTTAATGAGTCCCCATTTTTATTGTAATACTTTTTGAGACTTTTTCAATGATCCAAACAACTCAACCAATTTGGGCAAGGTTTAATCCCACAAACATTGGTCTAAAGATTTAAATCACCTTGGGACTTTCAACTCTCAAAATAGGACTTCAACTTGGGAGTCATATTGCTTTCCACACATTAATTAGGGTTGCGATCACATCAAATTGGTCAAAATAAACATGGAGGATGGTTAATGCATTTGGAGCCAAAATGATGCATGAAAAAACCACAACGATTCACATGATTCACCACAATATATGGATTTGGATTGAGTCATCACTCTCTTCCTTATAGTATACTTTGTAATTCCCTATAAAATCTACATTGAAATGACAATAAATGTGGGATTCTTGAATTATTTAAATTTTTTTCCAAAATTTGATTCATGAATGCTAAAAAATTTCATGACTTCTTCAAAATGCATCCAAATTCAACCTTCTAAA
>Ga0116231_10013927_pt1 | contig 11041 bp, 13 predicted proteins | sample S1TSphgellanicum_2_FD_89695 | JGI IMG/M metagenome (GOLD analysis project Ga0116231, IMG submission 89695) | Host-associated microbial communities from peat moss isolated from Minnesota, USA - S1T2_Fd - Sphagnum magellanicum MG | ecosystem: Host-associated > Plants > Peat moss > Unclassified...
AGGATCAATGCGGGCAGCAGTTTCGCTGTCTCTCGCAGCTCGCCGCTGAGCGACAATTCACCGTAGAACTCGCGCCGCTGCAAGGCCTGCGCGGGGATGATGCGGGCCGCCGCCAAGATGCCGATAGCGATCGGTAGATCGAATCTCCCGCCCTCCTTCGGAAGGTCGGCGGGAGACAAGTTCACGGTGATGCGTGCCAAGGGGAATTCAAAGCCTGATGTCTGCAGGGCCGACCGAACACGCTCCTTGCTTTCGCGCACCACCGCTTCGGGAAGCCCGACCAGCGCGAATTGCGGCAAGCCGATCCCCAGATGTACCTCGACATGCACCAACGGGGCTTCCAAGCCCTCTGGGGCTCGGCTCAAGACCGTGCTCACGTCCGTGTGAGAACTCACGACGACCTAGCCTGTACGACGCGCTATCGCGCGGCAGCCCGCGCTTCGACCTCTTTTAAGCGCGCTTCCATGTCCGCAAGTTTCGAGCGAGTGCGCACGAGAATGGCAGCCTGAACATCGAATTCCTGGCGCGTGACCAGATCGAGCCTGCTCAACTGCGCTTGCAGCACGGCCTTGAAATTACTCTCCAAGTCCTTGCCGAATTCGCGGAATGACTCCGGTACCGAATCCGCCAGGCGTCGCGCCAGATCATCCAAGCTGGTCGAATTGAGAAAACTCATAGGTGTCCTTTACAAGTTGCTAACTTCCGCACTCGAATTATGCAATTGAATTCTATTTACGCACTTAATCGGTGCATACGGCAAATTCAAGGCGCTTAACTCATTGATTCGCGCAGCCCGCATGCTGGCACGGAAGCTGCAGTGTTCATGTGCACATAGTACGCGATCGGGTTCCGGCGACGGTTCGACAAACGGGTGCAAGCGGGGACAAATGCATGAAGCTGATCACCGCCGTCATTAAGCCGTTCAAGTTGGACGAGGTTAGACAAGCGGTCGCGGATATCGGCATCCAAGGTGTCACCGTAACGGAGGTTCAAGGCTACGGTCGACAACATGGGCATGCCGAAATTTACCGCGGCGCCGAATACAGCGTCGATTTTTTGCCCAAGGCAAAGATTGAGCTCGCCGTCGACGACTCGATCGCCGAGCAGGTCATGGAGGCGGTTTGTAACGTGGCGAGGACAGGGAAGGCCGGCGATGGCAAGGTTTGGGTATTGGAGCTCGAGCAAGCTCTTAGGGTACGGACCGGCGAAACAGGCCCGGACGCGATATAGATTAAGTTACTTGAGAAAGTGCGACCAAGTATGGGTAGTACGACGGCAACATTCAGCGGCGATAACAGGGGGCCTGGCCATCGAGCGAGGCACAGCCGCTGACGATTTAGGAGCATCTCGCGCCGGCAAGCCAGCCAACTCCCCCGTCGGTGCGATATCCCGGCGGCGCGGGTTCCCCTAAAGAACCCGCGCCGTTTTTTATATTCGCGCGCGCCCGACGCAAGACGCCATGGCGTTATACAGTAGAAGCCATCAATACTCCATGCTGTACCGCCGCAATCGTCAATTCGCCACGAAACCCGCAGCCCGACCGCTGCTAGACTGCTTGATCGTAAGGAGCTCGCCCTCATGAAAATGGTCATTGCCATCATCAAACCTTTCAAGCTCGACGATGTAAGATCAGCGTTGGCGGATGTGGGGGTACAGGGCATTACCGTGACGGAAGTCAAAGGTTTTGGACGGCAGAAAGGCCACACTGAGCTGTACCGCGGTGCCGAGTACGTCGTGGATTTCCTGCCGAAGGTAAAACTGGAACTCGCCGTCGACGATGAGCAGGTGGATCGAGTCGTCGAAGCCATCATAGAGACGGCGCGCACGGGGAAGATTGGCGACGGGAAAATTTTTGTTTCGGAGCTGGGTCAAGCGGTTCGCATCCGTACCGGAGAGGCAGGTTCGCGCGCCTTGTAGCCTAAGTTTTTAGGTGAGCACCATGAAACGTCTAATGTTGTTCGCGGCACTGATTGCTTGGTCCGGCATGGCCTCAGCGGTTGTCTACAAGTGGATCGATGCCCAGGGAAAGGTCCAGTACGGAGACAATCCGCCCGATGATGTGCATGCGGAAGTGGTCGAGGGACTGGGAACCCATCCGGCGCGCCAACCCTCAGACACTCCTAAGCCGAACCCTCCTGCCGCCGCCCAGAAGCCGGCCACCTCAGATGATGCCACCAAGAAACAAGTCGCCGACGATGTCGCGCAGGCGCGAGACAAGCAATGCGCCGATGCCCAGGATCGCTATAAAAAGTTGATCGAGGGCAGGCGTCTCTACAAGACAGGCCCCAACGGCGAGCGCGAGTATATGACCTCGGAAGAGATCGACAAGGAGCGTCTCGACGCGAAAAACGACGTCGACGCCATCTGCAACAGCCAAACCTGAAGGCATAGTTTTGCCGCGCGCCGCGCAAAGGCTTAACCTGGCAGTATTGCTCGAGCATTGAGGGTCAGGTATGCAGACAGGCTTTGTGGGATTGGGTGCCATGGGGGCGCATATGGCTCGCAGCCTGCATCGTGGCGGGCTGTTGACCGGCGTTTGGAACCGCAGCGCGGAAAAAGCTTCAAGCCTGGCGGGCGAACTCAAAGTCATTTGTTTCAAGACTCTCGAGGAGCTGGCGGGCAACTGCGAGGCGGTCGTGATCTGCGTGTCCGCCGACGAAGACCTCAAATCCGTGATACGCGGTCTTGAGACGGGCTTGAGTCCAAACATGATCGTGATGGACTGCTCCACGGTCGCAGCCGCGACCGTACGCGAAATTCACCACACGCTGGCGGAGATCGGTGTGGGGTTTCTCGATTGCCCGGTGAGCGGCGGTATCGAAGGCGCACGCCAGGCGACGCTCGCGATCATGGTCGGCGGCGATGAAACCGTTTTCTCGCGCGCGCAACCGATCTTGGCAAAGATGGGCAAGGCGGTCGCCTACATGGGTCCCAGCGGCGCCGGACAGGCGGCGAAAGCTACGAATCAGATCATGTGTGCGGGCATCATCCAGGCGGTCGGGGAAGCCATGGCATTCGCGCATGCAGAGGGCCTTCCGCTCAATCGGGTCATCGAGGTGCTTGGCCAGGGCGCCGGCTCGAGTTGGTATTTCGTGAACCGCGCACCGTTCATGGCAAACAACCATTTTCCCGCGGGATTCCGTGTGCGCTTGCACGACAAGGATTTGCGCATCTGCCATGACATGGCGGCGCTGCGCGGTGCCACGCTGCCTGTGGTCGAATCGACGCTGCAGCAATACGATGAATTGATCGCGCAAGGTTTCGGCGACGAGGACATCTCTGCGATCTACCGGCTCAAGTCCAAACTTTACCCTTAAGTTGCCGGAGTCTTAAGTGAACGCGCCGATGCCGCTAAGAATTGCCACGCGCAAGAGCAAGCTCGCGCTCTGGCAAGCCGAGCATGTCGCCGCCCTGTTGCGGCGCGCACATCCAAGCCTCGACATCGAGCTGGTGCCGCTCTCCACCCAGGGCGATCGCATTCTGGATCGCACGCTGGCGGCCATCGGCGGCAAGGGCCTGTTCATCAAGGAGCTGGAAGTCGCGATGCTGGAGCGTCGTGCCGACATCGCCGTGCACTCGATGAAAGACGTGCCCGCCGAGGTGCCCGAAGAATTTCAGATCGCCGCCGTGCTGGAGCGGGCGGATCCCCGCGATGCGTTGATTGCCTCCCGCGGCATCGCCCGCCTCGAGGATTTGCCGCCGCGCGCCCGCATCGGCACATCGAGCCTGCGCCGTCAGGCGCAGCTGTACGCCGCACGTCCGGATCTGTCGATCGAGACTTTGCGCGGCAATGTCGAGACTCGCTTGCGCCGCCTGGACAGCGGCGAACTCGATGCCATCCTGCTGGCCTGCGCAGGGCTTACGCGGCTCGGATTGGAATCGCGCATCACCGTGCGCCTCGATCCCAAGGTCTGCTTGCCGGCCGTCGGACAGGGCGTGATCGGCATCGAGTGCCGCCGCGACGATGCGTCCACGAGCGAACTGCTGCAGGCCCTCGAGCATCCGGCCACGCGCTGCGTGCTCGACGCTGAACGCGCATTCGCCGGCCGCCTCGGCGGCAGCTGCCAATCGCCCATCGCCGCGCACGCGCGGCTGCAAGCGAACCAGCTGCACCTGACCGGGCTGGTGGCGCAGCCCGATGGAGCGCGGATGTTCAGTGATTTCTTGGAAGGCAGCGCAAACCAATCAGCATCGTTGGGCAAGGAGCTCGCGGAGCGCCTGATGGCCGCGGGCGCCGCTGATCTGTTAGAGCAGCTGCGCACGGCCTGAAAACGTGGCACCGCTGCATGGCATCGGAGTCCTCGTGACCCGGCCCGAGCAGCAGGCGATGCCTCTGTGCCGTTTATTGGAGGCGCAAGGAGCCAGCACGCTGCGTCTGGCGGCGATCGACATCAAGCCGTGCGGTGATCAGCGCGAGGCGCGCGTGCGCATCGGCGCGCTCGATGCCTTCGGCTTCATCATATTCACCAGCGCCAATGCCGTGCGATTCGGACACTCTATCCTCGAGCGCAGAGGCAATCTGACCCTGGCCGCGATCGGCCCGGCGACTGCGCGGGCCTTGAGCGGATGTGGGTACGATGTCACGGTGCGGCCGCAACAGGGGTTCACGTCCGAGGCGCTGCTCGCCGACCCCAAGCTGCAAAATCTCACCGCTCAGCGCATTCTCTTGATCAAGGGTGCGGATGGGCGCGCGACGCTCGAGCAGGAGCTCATGCGGCGCGGTGCCGACGTGATGGCCGTCGATGTTTACCAGCGCATAGCCGCAACCCCAAGCGCTCTGGAGCTCGCGGCAGTGGAGGCGGAGTTGACGGCCGGCCGGCTGCACGTCGTCACTGCAACCAGTCTGGATGTCGGTAAGTGCCTCCTCCAGATCGTTCCGCCTGACTTGCGCGTGCAACTCCAAAGAGCGCATTGGCTCGTTCCCGGAGAGCGCGTCATGGCGGCCTTGCGCGAATACGGACTGCATGCGCCCGTGCTTCAAGCATCTTCGGCCGAGGATCAGGACTTGGTGAGTGCACTGCTGCGGTGGCGCGGGGGCACAGCCTAAGCGTGCGAATCGCAGTAGAGCCGCTCCACGCTTGCGCCGCGCCGAGGAAACTCGTCTCGCAGCGCCTCGATCATTGCCGGCGGACCCGCCGCATAGATATCACAGCCGGCGAGGTCGGCAATATCCTCGAGCACCGCGGCAGTCACGATTCCGGTCCGGCCGATCCACCCGGGCTCCGGCTCCGAGAGCACCGGTACATAGCGCATACCGGGTACGCGTGACACTAGTTGCAGGATGGCCGCCTGCGCGTACAAGTCACGCGAGCCGCGCACACCCCAATACAGAGTCAGCTCCCGCCGGAGAGACGCGAAGGTGACATGCCGCAAGATGCTCAAGAGTGGAGCGATGCCGGCACCGCCGCCGACGAGCATCAGAGGACGAGGTCCGGTTGCGGCCTCGCGGTAATAGAACCGCCCGAGCGGCCCTTCGATCGTGATCAAAGAACCTTCGCCCGGCGCACCGTGCGGCGCGGCGGCGCGCTGCCCGGCGTCGGTGAACAACCATGGCGTCGATTCGACGCCCGCCCCCGCGCGCACATGCAATTCCAAGAGGCGCGCGTCGTGCGGCGGTGAAGCGATGCAGAAGCTGCGCCTTCTATCGCCGGGCAGCAACACGTCGACGTACTGGCCGGCCTGAAACTCAAAATCCACCGCGGGTGGCGGTCGCAGAAGCACGATCATCACGTCGTGCGCAACGAGCGTGGCTTGCTCGATCCGGCAGGGCAGGCGGCTCGCCCCGCGCTCGTGGGCTGCACGGATGCCGTACAATTCCAGCTCCAAATCAGACGCGGCTCTTGCCTGACACAGCACGATGTATCCGGCATCGATCTCTGCGTCGCTGAGTCCCAAGGGCCGGCCGTTTGCATAGCGGACCTCGCCCTGAAGCAGGCGTGCCTTGCACAGACCGCAGTTTCCTCCCCTGCAACCGTGCGGCAATTTCCACGATGCGGCGAGCGCGGCGTCGAGCACCGACTGGGTCTGGTCGACCTCGAAGTCGCGATCCGAGTTGACTACCCGGACCCGCACCTCAAGCAGGTTGGCTGCGTTTGCTGTCCAACCACGAAGCAATGGGCTCCCATTGCTTCCAATCCGGCCATGCCAGGTACTCCGGTAGTTCCTGCACGCCGAGGCCGCGCGAATAGGCCCGCACGTAGTTCTGCGCTTCGCGCAAGCAGCCCAGGTAAGGGACCTTGAGCTTCTTGAGATAGTCCTCCAGCTCCTCGAATACCAGAGTATTTTCGCGCACCCGGTTGGCGATCACCGCGAGCCGCGCCTGTTTGCGCGAGACCTTGCCGATCTCGAGCAACTCGCTCATGAAGTGACCGCAGGCCTTCATATCGATGCTCGATGGCAGAACCGGTACCAGGATCGTTTCGGCGCGGCGCACGAGCTCATTGAGTTCGGTGCCGCGAACGCGGGCGGGCGCGTCGATCACCAGAATCTCCGTGCCGCGAGCCACGTTGCGCAGTCCTTCATCGAAAGCGGGCACCCCTGAGATGGCGGGCAGATCGGCCGGACGTTGTGCGAGCCAATCGAGACTCGAGCGTTGGGGATCGTAGTCGGCGATGCAAACCTCGCGTCCCTCGCGCGCGAACATCACGGCCAGATTGGTCGACAAGGTGCTCTTGCCGCAGCCACCCTTCGCATTCAGAACCATTATGTGACGCATAATCCCCGATCCCGCTTTTTTCTTGTTGCGTTTAAGGTAGAGCGCCGACGCACAAATCGCAACCCCCGAACTCGCGAGGAATGCAGGCTTTGCTCTCGCGGCGGCCGGCAGCATCAGTTATGCTTTGAACATGCGCATCGAGTTTCTGAAGATGCATGGATTGGGAAATGACTTTCTGGTGTTCGACGCCCCCACTTCCGTCCCTGACGCACCCTTCGACTCGAACCTGCTGCGCGCCCTCGCCGACCGCCACACGGGTATTGGTTTCGATCAAGCGCTGATGCTCGAATCCGCGCGCGATGCCGACTGCCGCGTCTTCTATCGTGTGTTCAATTCAGATGGCAGCGAAGTCGAACAATGCGGCAACGGTGCGCGTTGCGTGGCCGCGCTGCTCCATGCCCGCGCCCCGCAGCGGGGGCGTGATTTGCTCCTGGGAAGCCGCGGCGGCACGGTGCGCGCGCGTGTGCGCGAAAATGGCATGGTATCGGTCGACATGGGGGTGCCAAACTTCGACCCGCGGTCGCTGCCGATGCACGCGGCATGCGAGTCGCGGAGCTATGTGCTGGAGGTCGATGGCTCGCCTCATGAGATCGGGGCAGTGTCGATGGGCAACCCTCACGCGGTGCTGCAGGTTGCCGATACACGCACTGCACCGGTGGCCCGCTTAGGGGGAGCCTTACAGCAGCACGAGGATTTCCCTCAGCGCGTCAATGTAGGTTTCATGCAGATCATCGGTCCGCAGCACATTTCGCTGCGCGTGTTCGAGCGAGGCGCGGGGGAAACTTTGGCGTGCGGCACCGGCGCCTGCGCGGCGGTCGCGGTCGGTCGCCGCTGGGAACTATTGGAAGGGGAGGTTCGAGTCGATCTGCCGGGCGGCACCGCAACAGTGTCGTGGCGCGGCAGCGGCCACCCTGTGTGGCTGACTGGTCCGGCCATCACGGTGTTCACGGGTTCTGTCGATTTAACGCGATTCACGGGGGTTATACGATGACGAGTCAGGCGCGCGGGATGAAGCAGGAAGTTCTCAACGACGTCAGTGTGGGGGATTACCTGCAGACATTCCCAGATTTCTTCGAACGCAACTCCACACTGCTCACGAAATTGCGGCTGCCGCACATTCGTGATGCCGGCGCGACGGTGAGCCTGGTGGAGCGCCAGGTCGAGGTGCTGCGCGAACGCAATCAGTCGCTGGAGCGCAAGCTCAAGGAACTCGTCGACGTCGCCCGCGCCAACGACGCGCTGGCCGATCGCATCCATCGCTTGAGCCAAAGGCTGATCCAGGTGCGCACGCTGCACGGCAGCATCAGCGCCATCGAAACTTCGTTGCGCGAGGATTTCGATGCGATGCATTCGGTGCTGGTGCTGTTCACCGCCGAGGCGCGTGCACTCGAACCGCAGGTCGGCCGATTCCTGCGTGCGGCGGTCGCCGAGGACGACGGCATGCGTAGCTTCGAATCGCTGTTGAGCGGCGCCAAGCCGCGCTGCGGACAGATTCGCGACTCGCAGCGCCACTACTTGTTCGGCGACGACGCTGACGGGATTGGTTCGGTGGCGCTCACGCCATTGGGCGCCAAGGGGTCTCTCGGGCTGCTGGCAATCGGTGCCAACGATGCCGGTCGTTTTCATCCGGCGATGAGCACCGAGTTTTTGTCGCGCATCGGCGAACTCGTGACCTACGCGCTCACGCGCGGCTGACGGATGACTACAGGCTGATCCTAAGCGTGTACGCGGGCGAGCGTGAGTGCATCGAGAAATTCCTGTCGCATCTCGCGCTCGAGAAACGCATGAGCCCGCACACCGTGGCGGCTTATCGCCGCGACCTCGAGCGCTTGGCAGCATTCTGCGACCGTCGCCACCACGCCCGCTGGGACGCTCTGCAGAGCATTGACCTGCGCACGTTTGCAGCCGCCGAACACGCCGGGGGTCTTGCACCTCGCAGCGTGCAGCGCCGCCTGTCGGCTGCGCGGACATTCTTCGGTTACCTGCAGCGAGAAACGACCTCGAGCGTAAACCCGGCCCTCGACGTGCGCGCGCCCAAGGCGAAGAGGCGGCTGCCCGCGACGCTGGACGCCGATCAAATGGGTCGCCTCCTGGATTTCAGCGCCGATGATATGTTGTCGGTGCGCGACAAGGCCATCATGGAGCTGTTTTACTCCTCGGGACTGCGGCTTGCCGAGTTGGTGGGGCTGGATCTGTCGGCTCTCGATCTTGCCGACCGGACCGTTCGAGTGGTCGGCAAGGGCAACAAGACGCGCATCGTGCCGATCGGCAGGAAAGCGCAGACCGCCATCAAAGCATGGCTCGAGTATCGTGCAAGATTGACCTCGAAGTCCCGCGCGCCACGGAGCACGGCAGACGGCGGCCCCAGCGAGGTTTTCCTCGGCAGGAACGGCCGGCCGCTGTCGGTACGGTCCGTGCAACTGCGGGTCGCGGCCTGGGCGCGTCGGCGGGGGCTCGGCGTGCATCTACACCCGCATATGTTCCGCCACTCCTTTGCCACCCATTTGCTGGAGTCGAGCGCTGACCTTCGGGCGGTTCAGGAGCTGCTTGGGCATGCGGATATCGGTACCACCCAGATCTACACCCATTTGGATTTCAATCACTTGGCGAGCGTCTACGAAAGCGCGCATCCCCGGGCCAAGCGCCGGTGAGCAGTTCGCTGACGGTGAGCAGTTCGATCTTGAAACGGCCGCGATCGACCCCACGCAGGCATAGGATGAAGTACGACGCTGAGCACGACCCCGGGCGCATTTACGGCACCACGATTCTGGCGGTCAGGCGCGATGGTCGAGTCGCCCTCGGCGGCGACGGCCAGGTCACTTTGGGCCAAAGCGTCATGAAGTCCAACGCCCGCAAGGTGCGGCGGCTCTACGACGACAAGGTGCTGGCTGGATTCGCGGGCGGCACGGCGGACGCCTTCACCCTGTTCGAGCGCTTCGAGGCAAAGCTCGAGAAGTTCGGCAACCTGACCCGCGCCGCCATCGAGCTGGCCAAGGACTGGCGCAGTGACCGCAGCTTGCGCCGTCTCGAGGCGCTGCTGTGCGTGGCGGACGCGCAGTGTACTTATGTCATCTCCGGAACCGGCGACGTCATCGAGCCCGAACATGACTTGATCGCCATCGGGTCCGGGGCAGGCTTTGCACAGGCTGCCGCGCTGGCGTTCATGCAGGCAAACCTGACGGCGCGCGACATCGTCGAGCGTTCGCTCAACATTGCCGCCGACATTTGCATCTATACCAACCGCAATCTGACGATCGAAGAACTTTAGCTCGCATGTCGCAAATGACTCCCCGCGAGATCGTCGAGGAACTCGACAAGCACATCGTCGGCCAGAAAGCTGCGAAGCGGGCAGTGGCGATCGCGTTGCGCAACCGCTGGCGCCGCCAGCAGGTCGCAGAGCCGCTGCGGCAGGAAATCACGCCGAAAAACATTTTGATGATCGGCCCGACAGGCGTAGGCAAGACCGAGATCGCCCGGCGCCTGGCACGCTTGGCCAAGGCACCCTTCGTCAAGGTCGAGGCCACCAAGTTCACCGAGGTCGGCTATGTAGGGAGGGAAGTCGACTCGATCGTCCGAGATCTCGTGGACGTTGCGGTCAAGATGACGCGCGAGGAGGAAGTCGGCAAGGTTCGCCATCGCGCCACCGACGCAGCCGAGGAGCGGGTGCTGGATATTTTGCTGCCGCGCGCCCAGGCGGGTTTCACCGGGGAGGCCGGCTCGCGCGACGGCGACACCCGGCAACGCTTCAGAAAAATGCTGCGTGAGGGGGACCTCGACGAACGCGAGATCGAGATCGACGTGCGTGCGATCCCGGTCGGCGTGGAAATCATGGCTCCGGCCGGTATGGAAGAGATGACCCAGCAGTTGCAGGGCATGTTCCAAACCTTGGGCGGAAGCCGCACCAAGCAACGCAAGGTGAAGATCAAGGAGGCTCTGAAGCTGCTGATCGACGAAGAGGCCGGCAAGATGATCAATGAGGATGATCTGAAGCTGCGCGCCGTCGAGAACGCGGAACAGAACGGCATCGTATTCATCGATGAAATCGACAAGATCGCGCGGCGCCAGGAGACCGCTGGAGCCGACGTTTCCCGCGAGGGTGTGCAGCGCGACCTGCTGCCTTTGGTGGAAGGCTGCACCGTGAACACCAAGTACGGCTCCGTCAAGACCGATCACGTCTTGTTCATTGCGTCAGGCGCATTTCACATGTCCAAGCCCTCCGACCTGATTCCGGAGTTGCAGGGACGACTGCCCATCCGAGTCGAGCTCGATGCGCTCGAGGTGGGCGATTTCGTGCGGATACTCACCGAGCCGGATGCGTCTTTGTGC
>Ga0116231_10013929_pt1 | contig 11039 bp, 14 predicted proteins | sample S1TSphgellanicum_2_FD_89695 | JGI IMG/M metagenome (GOLD analysis project Ga0116231, IMG submission 89695) | Host-associated microbial communities from peat moss isolated from Minnesota, USA - S1T2_Fd - Sphagnum magellanicum MG | ecosystem: Host-associated > Plants > Peat moss > Unclassified...
AGCTGAGCCAGGGCGTCAGGTTAGTTTGGGGAATATAAAACTAAGCAAACATAATAACTTAGCTATTTTTGCTGGGAATATACTCTAAAGACCATTTGTGCAGTCGTGTTTTGGTTCCAAAAAGAAAACTTTTTCTCATCCAGGTCGATCTATAAAAGGCATTACCAGAGTTGACTTGTTGTCAGGATTCATGCTAAGCAAATAACACTAACCCTAACCCTACTTTGTTGTTGTCCCCGCTAGGTATACATAAGGGTATGAGTCAGGGTTTTTTTCTGATACCCCCACCAAAATTTTGGGATGCAATATTTGCAGTTATAAATCAATTGATTATGTTTACACCTGAGTCTACAGGCAAAAATGGGTATAAAAAATGATTTGTTGAATACAGGTTGGGGACATTTTCGCCTCCGTGGATACACACACACACACACATACACACACACTCAAAATACTCACTAAATACTTACCATCGATTAAATACCCACCACCCTACAAATGGTTTAAAACCATTTTGCTGAGCCAAAACCAGCACATTCTGAGTTTTCTTCATCCAATTTTAATGTGCAGGGGCAAATACTGAGCACATTATTAAATCTGATAATGAGTTTTCAAATACTGGGCAAATACTGAGCACTGCTTGGGATGTTAGTTTTGAGCTGGACCTCAATGCCACCCACCCTAATACCAACAACGTGACATGTAGAGATACCAAAATGAGGTTTGGCAGATTCCTATTGGATCCTCCTCCCTATTCCTTCACTCAAACTCCTCTTTTAGCAGACCTTAAAACACTCTCAGCACAATGAACTCTCATTGCACTCCGGTCTTCCTCTGATCACTTGTGCATATGATCTCAATTCCTCTCTCACTACCACCTGCAGCATCCTGTCTGTCCCAACCAATGGTTGACGCATTCTCTTTGCTCCTCTACAGTGCAGATCCCTTGTATGGAGCCCGGACTTCTGAATTTTCCTTTTCTAAGCTGCTTCTGTCCTCTTCCTATATTCTAGCTGATCGCAACTCATGAGACACACTTGCCTTGGACTCCTAGTGAACTCATATGTGTATTGATTGACAGAATTGCAAGTGCATGTTCTGAAATAGATGCACAGTGGAAATCTCACACGTTCAAGATCATCATCACACACATATGCAATTCACACTCAGTTCACACACACATCTAAGACTTGACAAAAATGAACATGCCATCAAAAAGCATGGTCACAGAAAATGGAGTACTCATTTATATCAGGTGGCCCGAAAAATGAAAAATATGTTCATATTTAAAAAACAAAACATACAAAAAGGTAATGTACCACATATTTACACTTTCAAAAATGACTTTATTGTGTGATAATAAAATAAAATTTGGCATTAAAAGTCTTCAATTTGAGTTTTCATCCTCAGGTTTAGGGTTTTCAGGTTGGGAGTTCAAACAGCCCCAAGTCTAGGAAAGGTCTAGACTAGGACTAGGCTAGGTCTAAAGACCGCCATTTTTGTATGTTTTCGTCCTAAAAGAGACTAGGATCCAATTATCCATCACACCACCTTCTTACAAGTGCCATTTTTGTTATGTAAGTTTTTTGCTTGTTAGGTGTGCAAAGCCTTTTTCATTTCAAGATATCCAAGTTTGGCATCCTTATTAGTTATAATGTAGTTTTGTTTACATATAATGAGAGTCTCACATATTCTCAAAACAATTTGGCATCGGTTTTCTTATTCTTGAAAATCATTCCATGTATGTTACTGCAACTTCAGGTTGCTAGACATGCTCAAAAATAACTAGTCAAGTGACTGTAGAACCTAAATTGTCTTCAAGTAAAATCGGGTTATAAAGTCTGCATTACAATACCTTCACCCAGCAACTATAATCCTAATGTTCATCACAAAGTTGGTTATGCAATAGCTACTCCAAGTAGCTCTTTGATAATAAAACTTCAAAACTAATAAATGTTTTCTTAAAAACATATGTGCATTTGGTCTCTCTAATCCAGCCTCACTAAATTGTTCTTTCATTAATACCTTTCCCTCTATATTTCAAACCAAAAATAAATACTAATAATAAATTTAAGCATTAAACGGATGACCCAAAACCAATTAGAAACATATGACCCATGTTGCATGCAGCTTTTCTATTGTCATCTCTTGTTACACTATCAAAGCATGTCATGTGTTGATTTGAAGGTATCAACAAGTTCCAACAACAATAGTCAAGAAGTTTCATGAGTTGCTAAACTGTACAATAAGAAATTAGAATCATGAGAGCATGTGCCATGAATTGGAGTTGGGTGATGACATTTAGAACTTGATGTTGAGAGAGTGCATTTTTGTCAACATGTCCATGACAAAGGAGGGTGAGGATCTCTTTGGTTGGGCTACAAGACCTGAGTTCTGTGTTTCAAATGTGCCTGCTTAATGACATCGACATCATTGCTAATGGTAGTTGGTGTTGTCATTTGTGTCAAAGAGTGGCTATCACCATCAACATGATGAGGGTGAGATGTCTACTAACTTTTTTTTCAATATTGCTCAAAACATCAAAAAAATATGTTGGGGAAGAAAAATTAGCCCAAGCAGCTTTCCCTCTAGCAACTAGGCCATATATAGCCCATCAAAAAAATATCAGTGGTGGCCTTGCACTAAGTTTGGATTGTTGCATAAACTTAAGCTTGTTTGATGAAAGTCATTTTCCATGCTTCAAAGTTGGAAAGGTTTCAACAGTAGAGAAGATCAAGAAAACTTCAACAAGACAAGATCTGACCATCCAAATCAACCATAATCCTGATTTTGGGTTTACTTCATGTGCCACTACCTTATCCCAAGGTCAGTTTCGTCATTAAATAATCCTCAAAATAGTGAAATGAAATTTTGTGAAAATATGAATTTGACATGTTAAAAATCATCATAATTATCATAGGCTACATTCTGAATAATTTCACTGAATAATTATCATAGGCTACAGCACTGAATAATTTTTCACATAACATATCATAGTAGATGATGGAAAAATACATAATTTCAAAATTAAAATATGGATTCATTTTTTAAAAAAATAGTTTATTCATTTTCTCAATGTGGAAACTGACCCTAGGCTATGGTAACATGCTATCCTTTGCCATTTCCCTACCAATAGCCATCAAGTTGCCATATTTAGGCCAACCTTATTGCTATTGGCTTTCCAAATCAACCATGTGCCACAAATATACTTGGAACTTGGAACCTTTTCCTTCCAAAACCTTGATTCTGACCACAATTGGCCATCTTCCACCTCTACCACTTTTCATCCCAAATACGATGATGAAAAACAAGAGATGATATCAAATATCTTACCAAAATATTGATGTATAAATGTACACTGCTCTCCAAATTCAAATCCAGACAAAAAAGCAAGCGATGGATAGCCACTATAAACCCAAACTGAAAATCTACACAAAGCACAACAATCTCCACAGTGACAGTTTGAAGGTAACAATAACTGCAGTCAACACCTTCAGAGAGTTGCTCAAGTGTGTCTTACCTTCACATTCGTTACAAATTGCATAACAAATAGCAGTGACAAGCTTGCTGCCATGATTACCCACTGCCAAAACAACCCATAATATTCCAAAATAAACTAGAATAAACTTGTGCCACCACATTTGTGGTGTGAGAAGTATCAAGAAAGTCTAAGGGAACATATCAAGAAAGATTTTTCACCAACAATTGATACATTTGGTTCTGCCAATTTTTATATAAATGCCCAACCAATCACACCATACCAGCTTTTGATTTCAAAAGTTGAAATGTGATATGTGGAAAGTTGGAAAAGAAAGAACAAAAGACAATTGACTGAAAGGGGCCTGAGAACTACAAAACTGAATGCAGAAAATGAGGTGCACAAAGGAGGAAGAAAACATCCTTAAAAACAAAGAGGAGAAACAAAACAGTTATATCGGAGAGAAGAAAACATGACTGCAGCATCTTTAACTACAAGCGATGGGCACTAACTTATTGCAAAAGAACCCAAGTGAACCAGTCAACCCTTAGTCCAAATCTGCTTTATTCAATCTCTCCCAGCAATAAGTGTGAAGGAGAACACAATACCTTCAGAACATTTATATTTTCACTGCACAGGCTTGAAATGTGATTGACAATAGAAACTTGGGATTAGAATATCATCCTAATGCCCTGTTTGTCACCCCAAGTTACAGAAAACCTTCTGGTAACCTAATAGCAGAAACAATGTAATGACAAAATAACCATCCTACTTTGTAACCCTTGTCTGATTCAACTATATAGGGTTCAAGATTCCAGTATTACATGTACAAACTACAGCTCCAATGTCATAGTACAAATGCTACTACCTCAAAGAGACACTAATATTGTACACAAGACATCTCCCTAGAGTTGCACAATAGTCTCAAGTATCTTCTACCCCTATATTGCTATTTTTTGAAGTGGCAATCGCCCATCTGAACTATGCCTAGTAAAGACGGATCCTTGTTGTAATGTTCTCTCGGCATATTGGACAGGTTGTTAGATGTGCGCCACATCCCCGGCATGTCTGTAGAGCACCAATTGAAAAGCAACAGACAATCACATCAGTGAAAGTACACCAAATCATGATGGCCCAATTTTTTTGGTCCTTTGATCCATCCAAGGATATCCAACACTGCCAAATCAAAACATGCAACGAACACAAGTTCTCAAGCTGATAGAGATACCTGATGGCCACAATTGAAGGCCATGTCCTTCTTCTCTGTTAAACAAACTGGGCAATTCTGCAAAATTCCACCACCAACATGTAGTTCACATCAGCAACGCGAGATTGCTCAATGCTCAACTGATTAAAGAAGTATCACACCTGTAAGAGAAAAGACAATCACTCTTTGCATTACAGATGCTCTGGTGAAACTGGAACAGAGATAAAGAAATACTCCATAATATGAACAGGAAGGCAGAAGCAGCGTCTTGTCATTCCACTTCTGGTTAAACCTTTGTCTTCCTTGCTAACCTTTCTCAAGAAGTTGGCATATAGAAACATCAAAGAGAAACTACATCTTTGAGGTGAGCATCTGCATGCATAGCTTTAGCTGCCTTGCAGAATGCCTTGGATAGACCTTAAGAGCTTAGGTACCTTTTTCTATTAAAATGCTAGCAGAAAGGAAGTTACAACACACCTGTCCCCCCTCTGTATCTTCTCTCCTTGGGCTTTCATCCCCAAATGTTGGAGCAGTAGGAGGTGATGCTGAACCAGATGGTGGATAATTGTATGGGGGTGATGATGCCCCAGATGATGGATAGCCATATGCACCCCGACCACTATATTGTGATTGTAAGTTTGCTGGTGGATAAGCATATGGAGGATAAGATGGAGGCTTATTATAGTCAGGTGCATAGGAATTTGAGCGTCCAACACTGTGTGTGGATCCATAGCCCGATGGTTGGGGATGACCATAGGCACCTGCATCCGCTTGCAAAACTGCATTCGGTGGCGGAAGTGGCTTCTTTCCCGGTGATTGTCCTCTTTGTTGCCTGTTCTCAACCACATCAGTCCTCATCAATGCATAAATCCATGAACAGAACAAGATGATCTCAAATGAACTCACAAATACAATTCCAGGGTACAAGTATACAGACAACCATGGACCTGCATCTCAAATAAGGTTCTCAGCTAAAATACAGTACCCAATAGTCAAGAAAAGAAGGTTGTTCAGTGGGTGCAATCATCTTCTTCCAACACCTGATTGAGGATAAAAATGAAGACTGGAAAAGAAAGAAAAACTCTATGGTACATCCACGATGCTCACAATCATTTCACAACATTGTTCATACCCCAGGATGCCGAGCTCTATTGTTGCCTTGTACTGCTGAGGAATCTCCATCAGTGCTGATAATGCAAACAATGCCTCCTTCTGTTGTGGAGGTAAGTTCCTCTCCATAATTTTAGAGAAGTTCACAAACTACAACCACAAAAGTGACAACAAGTCAGTTTTTGAAAGGTAGCATGCCACTTCTCCACTTCTGGTTGTAAAATACTCACAACTCCTCAGACATTCCAAAGCTTATTGACAACTGGGATTGTGAATTACCTGAAAGTTATCAAAACTGCGAGCTGGGATATTATCATCAAACTGTTGCATCATGTCCCAGGGCCCATCACCCACACCCACTAGAACAATTGATAGAGGATAAAAACTGCACACCAAGATGAATAAACAGTTGTCAGCTTTTAGCAATTAAGAAAAATTGTAGGAGGAGACCCTTGGCTTTGTCAACTAAGATTGAATGAGTGACTCTTCACCCTATATAGCTACAGCCTTTATTTCAGGAGTGGTCAGTTTCTACCCAAATGATATCATTACCATCATTAGACTGCACAGATTGGCTAACAACTGGAAAAAGATGTAAGCTAGTGAGTGTAGAAGAGGCTGGAGATTACCTAGCAGCCACAATTGCATCAATGGTCATCCTCTCCTGTGGACTAAGGTACCCAGGTCCAGTGTCAACACTCCGTGTGACCTGCATAGCCACAAAACAATGTAGTTCAGTGGATGAGAATGCAAGCTTCACATTACTTATTAAGCTGCAGGAAGTAATGAGGTGTGTAAGAGGGTTGAAAAGAGATGAGAACAAGTAGCCATGTCTAGCGTTTATGCAATCAACATCAACAACTACATTCATAACAAGGCCAAATGGGTGACATAAAAACCTGTCCATCTGCAATTATGATGAGCACATGGTATTGGCCACCACTATCCTCAACAATATCAACAGCAGCATCAACTATTGGGGCAAAGGATGTGGGCCCTGCCATCGACCATAAACAATAAGGTTAGAGAACCAAGAGCATCTCTACAGCACCCTAAACCCTAGGAAATTGCAGCAGTAATCCCCTATGTCTCTTGAAAGATTGCATGACCAGTCAATGAAAAACCTCAACATCTAAATAAGCAGCTCAATGGGCACTTAACCTACCAGCAAGCTTCAGATGGGGGACAATTGTCCTGTAACGAGAAAGTGCTTCCTCAAAGCCTGCACATGGCCGGTGGTCTGGAAAGAAGCTGAAAACTTTCTGATCATGGGTTGATGCTGCATCACATTACCAGTTCAAGAACTCAGCTTGATGAAACAACACAAGTCACAGTTCTTGCAATTTAAATAGGCTGTCTTCTGTACTAATGGCTACTATGTACCCACATCCAGTGTACATCCACAACTGTGTGGTGCTTGTAATACAGGAATGTCATTCTGACATAGCTTCTGAGGTTGCTCCAAATTCTGTGATCTTACAGAAAATCTTTTCAACTGGTAAAAGCTAGAAAGATGACCCACCGTCTCCAAAACCAAAACAAGGGATCAGATTATCCTCATCAAAGGGTGATAGAGTCTGGCCAATTATACTGATTGCTTGCTCATATGGGTTGGGCTCATTGCCAATTGAATGCAAACTGCGCCTATTAAATGAAACCTTTCCTGCACCATCCCAGCAAAAGAACATCATGAATTGTTGTCATTCCCACCAAACCAAGGACCCAGGTTTCACAAACAGAAAGTTGGAATGTTACAGAGAAATTCAAAACCCACATTCCATCATCATCTCCTCTCTCGTCAATGCAACAGATAAATTGGCCAAGAATCATGTGAGAGTCACCAGTTCAAAACATAACTATAGAGAAAGAAGACCTACTAACAAAACATGTTGCAACAGAGAATATGAGGAGGATGGAGTACAGAAAAAGCTGGCAGCAGATAACCTGTGAATTTAACTCCTGGGGCACATAATCCAGAGTGTATCTCTGAACAAGAAAGGCCAACTTGAGTCTATGAGTCTGCCAAACTACAACAGTATCACCGAGGTATAGAGAAAATGTGTCACACCTGTCCACTCATTGCTCTTGGTGAAATCAATCCCTACTATCAAGTTCGATGACTCCAACCCTGCTTGCCCAAGTGCCTGCTGCACCTGTATGATATCTCAAACCAACCACAAAAGCCATGAGCACCATGGAAACATGTCTCCCAAAACCACAAAAAAATAACAGAAAATCCCAAAAACCTGGCAACTCAACTCTCTCGTTCCCAATCTCGAGAAAGAAACTGCCATCGCCCATCCTAGATGTGGGGTCCCATTCCATTGCCTCAAACTTTCCCTCAAACACCAATGGCCTAGGGTTAGGATTCAAACCCTCGACTCCTTTCCCCTACCAAACCCTACCATGCCGAACTAGGGCTCACCCATAAGCTCAGCTTCCTTTCAAATCCCTAAGTCAATCCTCTATCGAAGCTCAGACATCACGGCACAACGCAAATCAACGCAAAAGCCAGCAAGTAAGTTGCAGAAACGCATACCTGCTCAACATTCGTGAACTGATCAGTGATGTGAGAGTATTTCCTGGAGAGCCGTTTACCCAAACTGCGCGGCGGAGGCGCATGTGAATATCCGGAATGAGCCTGGCTATAGGAAGAAGAAGCAGCAGGAGGAGGAGGAAGAGGGGATTGCTGCCCGTACTGCTGATCCTCCTCTATCACATAACGATTGCCAGACGAGAGATGCGGCAAAGAGCTACGAGTCTCCGTGGACTGCTTCCCTCCCATGACTGCAATCCGAGCTTTAGAAGCACCGGATCTGCGTCTTGCAGATGGGTTAGATAAAAACCAAAGTAGAGAAAGAAAACCCAAAAGAAAAACCCACCAAAAAAACATATAAATGGATGCAAATGATCAAAGTATGCTCTTCTTCTCTTCGCGCACACATGCTGAGTGGTGCAACATCCTTCACATCTATGCTTTGCTTTGCTTTGTTTCCGTTGTTTTTCCTCGCTGTGATGTGGAGTTGCTGGTCGGTCAAATCTGGATTGCTTAGAGGAGGCGGTAAGAAAGCAATCGATCGAAATTGCAGAGGCAAGGAGGTTCCCAAGTTTTGCGTCTATGGAAAACGTGGCCAACGCAAAAACGCGATTGCCAAAAATCCTAAACTTTCCAATCGCTGCCTTCGTCGAAATGATGGGCATGTCCAAGAAGCCCATTCCGGACAGCAGGCGGTTGTTGGGTTGCTTTGTTTTCTCCTTGTTCTTTGTTTTTTCTATTGTATTTATTCATTTATTTTATATTATTTTCTTCTTCTTTTTCTTCTTCTTCTTGTTCTTTACCTTGCACTAACTTGCAGAGTTTTTATTTATTTATTTATTTATTTATATTTTTAATTAAATTCTGTGGAGAAATTTCGCAACTTGGCGAATTTTTTTTCATGAAATCAAAATACGTGAAAATTGTGATTTTAAGGGATTTTTTTTTGCCATTTTTCTAAATCAAAATAATTAATTTTAGCCAGATCTTGACCTAGCCATTTCTTAGTTGAGTCACTTGTAACAACAATTTTGTAAAATTGTTACATCCCACCTAGGACAATCGCCATTTAATAATGCTAATTAATGCTAGGGACCCTTGCCATTGGAGCTTCTTGAGGAATTTTTTGAAACAAAACTTACCATCAAGGAATTTTATTTTTTCAATCAATTTTTTGATTAAACAAATCTGGCAAATTTTTCCCCAAAAATTTGCAAAACTAGTCAAAATTAGAAAAAACAAAAAATTTCAAAAATTTCTCAATTTTTTTGTTGAAAAAATGACAAAATTCGTCTGGAGAAAAAAAACTACAACTAGGCTACTTCTTCATTACTTCTATGTTTTAAATTTTTATTTATTTATCTATTTATTTTGCTCTTTTCTAGGTTAAAGTTAAGCCTTGCTGATTCAGCCCTTTTCTCAACTCTTTACAAAATTGACCCAACTTGTCCATTTACCCATCGTGTAAGATCCCCCCTTCACAATTTCCAACAACATTCCCTGCCTTTAGCGCAAAAAGGGGGCTATCGAGGGTAGTTTCTATCAAGTGCACCAGTGAATTTCTTTTAAGGGTTTTGTGATGAAGTCAAAGTGCCAATCGTCCAGAAAATAATTTAGCTACATTTGGTTATATGCTAGATATGAAATTTAATTTTAAAAAAAGAATAGAATCCTTAATATTCTTGTCTATCTAGTGTAACTTGTTAAAAAAATCTAGTGATTTGATTTTCTTTTTTTTTTTCCAAAATCTAGCTAATTTGGGTCATATTTTCCATTAAAAATCCTTTGTATAGGTCTAAATTTGATGAAAATTTGTTAGTAGAAGAAACATTGAAGTGGACACACCCTTGGCTCATCATAATGAGCTCACCCAAGGCATGCTTAATTGGCAAAATTACAACCCACTTTTTAGAACGTTACAACATGGCATGAAAGCTAACTTATTAGCAAGTGCCTCTTAAAAGACATGCATTAGAGCCAACAACAATTATTCGAACCTTACTTATGTTCACACTTCGTGGTGAGATCATAGTTATTGAACACAAACTATCTTTGAAAGCAAAAGGCGCCTTGCTAGATTTGTTAGAAATTTCATTATGTGAACCTGGTGAACCTTCTTCTTTTTTGATTTGAGGTAGCATAATTGTTCCTTGATTCTTTAGATATTGTTCTATTGCAATGTGTTGTGTTGGAGGAATATTAACAAGGTTGATGACATCAGTCAATAGGTTATTGTTTAAGTGACAAGAACAACTTTTTCCATTTTTCAAACTTAGTTCACAACACATTTTGCAAATCATGTCACACCATAAATGTTCACAACTCAATCTTGAGATTTTCGCACATTGTTTTATGATTGTTTGTCCTTGTTTTCACTTTGCATATCTTTGCATATCTCATACTCTGGTGGCCTATAAATTTCATCATTTTCAACATTCACATATTACATATAGTAAAGGAAGAATGAAGCTTCCCCTGAATCCGTGCGTCCCTCCATCCATCCTCTGTCATCCATCCGGTCGTCCATGCGGATCAACACCCTAGAAGCTCCGAGGTTGCCGGCTGCACACCATTCCTCTGCTGAGTCTGACACTGCAGCTTTCTGCCCACCAAGAATGGGAAGGAAATAAACCAGGAATGAAATAATAATAATTTAAGATGATGATGTTGTTGTTGCAGAAATGTTGCAAGTTAGCCAATAGCACCTG
>Ga0116231_10013930_pt1 | contig 11038 bp, 9 predicted proteins | sample S1TSphgellanicum_2_FD_89695 | JGI IMG/M metagenome (GOLD analysis project Ga0116231, IMG submission 89695) | Host-associated microbial communities from peat moss isolated from Minnesota, USA - S1T2_Fd - Sphagnum magellanicum MG | ecosystem: Host-associated > Plants > Peat moss > Unclassified...
CCGGCGCCACAAGTTTGCACTCCGAAGGCGATGGAGCAAACTACCTGATGCCTTCCATCAAACAGACCGCCGCCACGATCGCCGCCATCCTCGTTCGCGATGGCGTCGACTACGCGCAGAGCACTAATCCGACCCTTAACATTGTGCGCAATACGCTACTACTGTACGTTTTCGCACAGATGGGCTTCTTCCGCCCCTATTGGACCGCGCTGTGGCGGCGAGCCCGCCCGTCCACGTCAATCTCAACCGCCCTCAAGTCTCAGAAAATGCCGCCGCCTAATCTGTCACACAACTTTGGTTCGCACCCGTTCTGGACAATCTATCCATCCACACCGCCGGCGCGCTCAACGAATTCGCAGAACTTGTTCGGGTGAGACGGGCGAATGGATCATCCCATTGATTTTTTTGGGTGCTGTAACGTAGAATAAGCTACTTGCCGAACATGAAAATATACGAGACGGCTGGACTGCATACGAGAGCATCAAGATTTCCACGGTCTGGCAACAGCCGTCCCACAGCTTCTTCCGCCCCTACCTGATCACTTGGGCATCGACTATCGAACGTCCGGCCGAGATACGACAGATTGTAAAGAATCGCGCTATTACGCGAAAACCAAGATGAGAAGTGTTTCTCACCTTGATTGTCACGTAGCATCGTGCTGCGACATTCTCGATAATCGCAAAAATGTATATTTTTGGTCTTGCAAACCTGTGCTCTTAAATATTACTGGGGATGAGAATTGACTTTGCCCTATAGTCATATAATTTCGTTGAGATGGACAGCCTAAGCAGCCAGATTTTTATGCCGAACCCTGTCAGATATGGTTCCTTCAAGGCCACTATGGCGGAAGTTGCCAGAGCTATCTTGGAAGGACCGGGCCGCATTATCCTTGTAGGACCCTGCGGTTCAGGCAAAACTACCATGCTCCATGAGCTTGTACATGAGATTGGAAAGCCGATCGCTTCAATACTAAATCTAGGGCATCCAATAAGCCATAACACCCGGCTAGGAATTTACGACAACGTGGATGAAGCAGGACTGCATCTACTAGAACCAGGCGGCCAGTTTCCAGAGATTCTTCTGATAGCCGTACGGCGGGAAGTGCTTGATGCAGTCGTTAGACTGTTCCCCAGATCAAAAATAGTTAATATGATGACAATGTCTATTGAAGACGTCGCTCAAATGATAGAGGAACGCAGCAGGCAACTCAAACTTCCCGCTGGCATTTTCACTCCCTGGGCAATAACGGAGTTGGCAGCACTCAGTGATGGCTGTCCAGGCAGACTGGACCAGATGATCCATCTGTATACAGAAATCACTAAGAAGGCTAGTTCGATAATAATTCTTCCAACTCGTTTTAGCCGAACTCATACATGGAAGGATAGAGAGAACGACTTACCTGATGTAGCTTGCGAAGTGGCGCAGCCAGTTAAAGTTACACGAAGCATTAGCATGACGGGATCCGAATCACGATACCCGATCGACTCTTTCGATCTACTGAAACGCCCTCTCTCGGCAGATGAGAGAAAAAAGGCTGCCAGACGGAGACTGATGCGACGCGTACAAAGAGCCGTCCTTTCCCTGGTTTCATCTAAATTCTTTATCATTGCGGCTATTGTCGTGGCTGCCTATTTCGTATTTTCAATCGAATTACGTGCGGTCAGATGGGAAAATTTTGGGAAAGTCAGCATCAGATTGTATTAGCGTCCCTTCCAATGGCTCGGCCGTGCCCAGCTCACCACCACAGCAATCTATGCCAATGCCGTTGGCGCTGAGGAAAAGGACATTGCACGGCGGATGTGGGGGTAAGCGCCGTGGCAGGTTTACCTATCGCCTATTTATCCGATTCTTCGGCAGGGTGTTCCTAAGCGCTCAATAGAAACGGTGCGGTCGGGGAACCGGGCGCCTTTTCACTTTGGGCTGATATTAAAATCATCGATGATTTTGCAGCGAATACAAACGACAAACTCGCTATCTGAGACGACGGCGAGCGATTATGTCAGTTCTGTCAATTGTGTCAGGCACCGTGGAGCACTTGCCTGCAGCAAGCCGCTGGGATGCGCCGCAAGCCTTAAACCGTAAGGGCAGCTGGGCGCCTTGGGCCGCCAAGATGCTGCTCATTTATCTTAACAGGTTGGTAACCTTTTTTGGTCACTTTAACGCTCGACGGAAGTCCACATATCAGGGGTATAGGCTCGGTAGCCCCGCCCAAATCCTTAAACGCAGACGCTGGAACGGTTACCAGCATGGCGGCAAAAAACCGTTCGCCGTGGCCGCCGGGAGAGACCGGCTGAGACGAATGTGGCGTTGGACGGCACGGCGTTGGGCCGCCGGCTGACAGTGACGAACCGCCAGTAGAGAATATAAAGTGTACGGGCCGTCGGTATGACACAATCTGAGTCTTCTGCGGTGAGTCGGGAACACCCGGCGCCAACCACCGCCCCGCAATCTGGCCCCGCCCTTTTGGGTAGCGGGTCTACTCCACCAGCTCTGTCATCAGAAGAAGCGGCGCATCGGCTTCTTCAGGCCTACTTGTCTTCTGCCCGGGCAGGTGATGCGCAAGCGGCGTTACGCTTTGCCAGCGATGCTTGCCACGCCGCGCCGCATCTGCCGACGCCGCACTACGCCTATGGTGAGGCGTGGTTGGCGGTGAATGAGCCCGCGCGGGCCGAACGGGCCTTTGCCGCCGCTTTGCAAATCAATGTCGGTTGGGTTGACGCATGGATCAACTACGGCATCTCCCGATACCGTCAAGGCGCCATTGAAGACGCCAAATTCGCGATGCGGCAGGCGCTGCACCATGCTCCTGGTCATCCGACGGCCGTTGCCAATCTCGGGGCTTTCATGCGCATCACCGGCGAGCCGGAAGCCGCCGAGACTATGCTGCGCCAAACCCTTGCCGCCCAGCCGGGCAACGCCGGCGCCCGGTTGAACCTGGCTGCGGATTTGTTGCAGGAAGAGAGGGTCGCAGACGCTTTGGCCCTGCTCGAGGCAGCCGATCCACCGAACGGGCATATTTCAGCCCAACGGCATTGGTTTTTGCAAAAATCCCTCGCCCTGTTGCAACTTCGGCGCCCAGCAGAGGCAAGGTCGATGTTGAGCGAACTCGCTTCGCTCGGTATCCCGCCTGAGATCACTCCGCTTTGGCATTGGCGGCATGTGCTGTTGGGCCTGCTCGAAGGCAACGCTGCCGCGGCACGCGATGCCGCACAAAATATGGAAGCGTCGCTGGGCGCCATGGGCCCCGAGGCGGTGCTCGAACATCAAATCATGGGACGCTACGATCTGGCCAAATTCTGGTCGGGTCAGGGCGAACATGCCAGGGCTTTTGCCCAATGGCAGGAGGGGCATCATTTGTTGCGACGTATCCAGCCCTTCTCGCGTCATGATCACGCGGCGTTTATCAATGCGAACATCGCGCATTTGAATCGCGACCGATTCATCCAAGGGCCACGCGCCAGCAATCGTGACCCAGCGCCGGTATTTATTGTGGGTATGCCCCGGTCGGGCACGACATTATGCGAGCGTATTCTTGCCGCGCATTCGCAGGTTCACGGCGCTGGTGAGCGACCGGCCTTGGGACAGTTGTTTCGGCGCTTATCGGGTACGATGGAAAATGCCACAGGCGTGAAGCGCATCGCCGCCCTTGACGCTGCGACGCTCGATGCGGCCGCTGCATTCTATCTGGCCGAACTGCACGCTCTGGCGCCAAATAAAAGCCGAATTGTTGATAAGATGCCCGGTAATTATCTCTCGCTGGGTTTGGTCGGACTGATGCTGCCAGGCGCGAAAATGATCTATTGCACGCGAGACCCGCGCGACATTGGGCTTTCTATTTTCACCTTTCGGTTTCATGGTTCCCACGGATACGCCCACGATCTCAGTGATCTCGGTTGGACTATTGCCCAATCCATGCGGTTGATGGGCCATTGGCAGAGGACGTTGCCGAACAGCGTTATTACGGTAGGCCTCGCCGACTGGGTGGAGGATTTTAACGGCACGTTGAGCCGTGTGTTAAACCACCTCGACCTGCCTTATGAGGCGGCGTGTGAGCGCTTCTATGAGACGGATACGCGCGTGCGCACCGTGAGCCGAACACAAGTGCGTCAACCCGTGAACGCCAATGGCCTCGGCCGTTGGCGTACTTATGCCAATGAACTTAGGCCGCTGATTGCGGCATTGGAAAAGGCGGGTGTTGCCCGAAAAACAGATCGCGCCCTTACCGCGCCGCTGGCCGCGGCTGCACCTCAATTGGCCGCCAGGAGGCGATCATCCGCGCCCACTCGCGTGCCCGTTCGCCCTGCTGGATAGCCTGGAACCGCCGGGTCACTTCGATGGCAGCCGAGAGCTCGCCCCTCTCGTCACAGACAGGAGGCTTTGCCAGCGATCCGCCGACGCATCGCCAGCGGGACCAATGTTCATGCGGATGAAAACCCCGCTTGGAACAAATTGCAGGCCAGCTTCCTCATGCGGCGGGTCAATCACCAAGTCGGTTACAGCATCGATGGTGCTTGCACCAATGGCGTAGGGTCTTATTTCTTGCGCCTGCGTCGTGGTGAACTCGGCCACCATCATCACATTGCCGGTGCCTATCTGGTCCGTCACGCCCGTGAAGCTGCGTGACGCGAGGATCACCGTCGCATGAACAACGGCGACCAAGCCAACGCCGTCATACGTCTCGCAATACGGTGCAAACCGTCGATCGATTTCTGCGGCTATTGGCAACGGGCACGGGCCGCCTGATGGATTTGCCAACTGATGACACCCTTGCTCTCGATGCGCGTGATTGTTCCTTTCGCGTGCCTCAGTGAGTTCAGGATGGCTTTTTGGATCATCTCACGGTGTGCCGCGTCGGTGCTCGGCATCGCTTTCACCTCCATGATACGTTCGGCCAACGCGCGCGTGGTGAGTGGCTGCGGCGCATCACGCAATGCGTCGTAGATCAGTCGTAGGCATTCGCCATGACGCAAACCTGTCGTGTTCGCTCGATGCTGGTTGGAAGCAAGCTGTCCGGCGTCAATATTGGTGTCGAATAGACGCATCGTGGCATCCAAGTGCGCCAGGCTAGCACGATGCCTGACCAGAAGCTGCTCCAAATCCTTGACCAAACCCGCCACTTCCGAACGCTTGTTACGCAAAGCATCCATGATAGGCGGCTTGACCATCGCCGTTTCTCTCCTTACTTACAGAATATCAGGATCATAATAGGCCCTACCCCAGCTCGGAATAGGTGATTGGTGGCGGTTGCTACATAACCATCCCCGGGCCGGCGGCCCTCCTGCGGTAGGAGAAACGCCCCAATCGAGTTTCTTAGGAAGACCGCATATTTGTCGATGTTTAGGAGAACGGACGCGGATGCTGGATTGCACACTCCGGCCTTTCTTTTAAGAAGTAGTACCTGGCCTTGCCTACGAATTCATCAGAGGTGGCTCGTCGTCAAGCCGTCGCGGCATAAAACCCCAGGCATCCTGATGCTTCTCTTATTGTGAAGGATTTGATAGCTTCGCCGTGAAGCAACTGAAGCCCTTGCTATGGATTTCAGAGCAAAAGAAATTGGCTTCCGCGGGATTGCCAAATCCACCAGTTCGTACGCGCCAAAATACCTGACCATCATGAATGGTTTGCGATAACTCTAGCGTCCGTCTTCCCAACAATTCTGGCAGCAACCGGGTGAGTCTCTGCCACTCTGCATTCGCAGAAGTCTCTGAATTGGTTGCAGAAAACTGGACTTGCCACTCGTCTATCGAGGTCAATGGTGTGACGACTGTTGGTTTTATTGCAGCAGGTTCTAAAGCGGACGGATTTGCCGCGGTTGCAGGGTGGGGCGGCGCGGCAGGTGGCGATTCAAATACAGGTTTTGTGTCCGCCGGATCAACAGCGGGTGGCGAGCCACCGCTTGAGGGCGTCGGTGCCCTTATACCTTGCGGCATGCTCATACTAGACTGTTCGTTATCTTCTAAATTCAACTTCTGACGTAACTTGCGGGTAGGGTCGGCGGAGCCGGATGGCCCCACGTTACTTAGTTCAGCCGAAACCAATGCCGCATTATGCATTTGTTCTCGCAAATCCTCTGTCAATCCCAGCGCCTGCCGCGCATCATGCACGACGTGCGGTGTAATCAGCACCAGCAATTCGGTGCGGGTGCGTACATTATCTTGCGTGCCAGCGAGCAAACCCAGCACCGGGATATCCTTCAGCCAGGGGATGCCTGAGTTGCCACGCGATACACTGTCTTGAATGAGTCCCGCTAACCCTACGGTATCACCGTCCTGCACCACCACGCGGGAGGTGACATTGCGCTCTGTGAAGGTCGGCGAACTTATGCCCGTTGTCGTGGCGGTCACCGACGTGTCAATGCTGCTGACTTCCTGCGCGATATCAAGAGTCACCAGGCCCTCGCTATTGATTCTGGGTGTGACCTGCATGATCACGCCTGTCGGTTGGTAATTAATGGAGTTGATCACCGGGGAGCCACTGGTAATCGTGCTCTGCGAACTCTGCGTGAGGTAAGGCACAAGCTGCCCCACTTGTAATCGTGCAGGCTGATTGTCTTGAACGAGGATTTCGGGAGATGAAAGCACATGCACTTTCGTCACCGCCTGCAAGGCTGAAAGCGCGATCGGCGCGCCGCCGGCGCCCGAGCCGGAAAGTAGAAAGCCGGGAAATGTACTGTTGAGTATGGCGCCGGCAGGGTTGGTCAGCGTTTGTGAAGCGGTACTCAAAATACCGTTTATCCCGCCCGACTTGAAAAAAAACTGCGTGCCAAACTGCAATTGATCATTGAGATCAACCTCGGCAATCGTCGCGTCGATCCGCACTTGCAACGGCATAATATCGATTTTGCGTAGCATGGATTGTAGCAAATCTTGCTCATGTGGCGTCGCGTAAACCAAGATAGCTTGATTTTCGGGATTCGAGATGATGCGCATCATCGCCGGGTCGACCGCGTTGCCGCTCTGATCGAGCCCGCCTAGCAATGGGTTCGATGCGTTGCTCGTTGATGCGGTATTGGGTGATGGTGTAGCGGTGGCGCTCGCCAGATTTGGTAACCCATTCGTGCCCCCGGGCGAACCGCCTGGACTGCCACTGCCGATCCCCAACCCGGAGCCAATACCGCCGCTTCCTAACCCGGAGCCAAGCCCGCTGGTATTGGTTCCGCCGCCGCTGACTTGACTAATACCAGAGCCAGGCGCCGTTTTGCCGTTAGCCGAAGTCGAAGCCGACGGCGTCACATCATTCGGGGTGAAGGCGCGTTGCAGCAAGTACGTGGTTTCATCGGCGCGGCTGTTGCGCAGATAGTAGATGTGCCAATCCCGCGTGCTGTCGCGCCGCTTCCGATCGATCAGATCATAAACCCGCCTGGCGTCAGCTATAAACTGTGGCTCGCTCGCCACCACAAGCACCGAGTCAATGTGGGTCATCGGCAGCACTTGCACTCGCCCGGCGAGCGCCCCACCGCTTTGAGAGCGCAAAGCTTCCTGCAGAATGGTCGCGAAATCTTTGACGTCGCCGGAATTCACCGGCAATACGGCGTATGATTGGCCGGCCAGCAGATCGATGTCGAACGCGCGGGCCAAGGTCTCTAGCGCCCCGCGTATCGCTGGATCGCCGCTGATCAACAAAGCGTTTCGCGCCGGATCAGCCACCACTCGACCGGAGCCTACGAAGGGTTGAAGGGTCCTTGCCAAGCCTTCGGCCGAGGTATAGCGAAGCGTTACTACAGCGCTGCCCGCCGCCGTAGTCGATGCGGCTTCAGGAACGACGCGGTAGATCGGGCCGGACTGAATCAGCGCTGCGCCATTCTGTGCCAATAGCGCCTCTAAAACTGCCAACAATTGCTCCCTGCTAAGTGGGCTGGAGGTGTGCATAGTGGCAGTGCCGTGCACCGCAGGGTCGATCGTGTAGTCGAGTTTGAGTTGAGTGCCCAAAATATCTGCTGCCACTGTCCGAATATCTGTATCGGCAAAATTAAGTGCCACCATACCCGAACTCGGTTGTCCCTTATTCGTTAAATTAGATGACTGTTGAACGCCTGGAGAGACGCGCGCTGTATCTGCGTTGCGCGTGTTGCCGATAGTCCCATCCAATCGCAGGACGCCTTCAAAATCTCCCATAGGCTGCGCTTGCCGGGCAATGGGCGGATAAGAATTTCGGCTACAAGAAGATAAGATGATTATAGCCCCTAGCGCCAGTAGCTGACCGGGTCCATAGACATATTTTGTCTCTTTAATCATCACAACGCACTTAAGAACAATAAAAACTCGGCATTCTGCTTCTATCCATCGGTGAAACGGCAATCATCGTTAGTTGGGCGCTTACGGTTCTGGAAACGGTGTTTACCCGTTCCTCTCCTCTAATTGTTTCCGTGGTTCGTATGTCTCTGGGTACTGCATATCTTCTTAATTCCTCGGGAGTGTTTGTAGTGAGCCTGTGTTGCGCGTTTGCAACTACTGGTTCAGCATCACGGTACGGTCAAGATCATCGATACCAGCAAGGCACCCGGAGGGCCTGGGTGTTCACACGAGGGTCATCAAGGGACTGTCATCATTCACTTTCCCAAACGCCATTTTGTTACTATAGTATTTTCTGTTCTGTTGCAAAGAGGTTGATAAGAGCTATCGTTAGCTAGTATCCTATCGCGATGATGTCGATTCTTGGGCCATCTGCGGGTAGACCCGAGCGCACTCGGTTACAGCCTGTACGCAAAACGAAGAAGCAAGAAAATGATCCGGTCTTGCCCCATAGGCACTAAGATAATTTTTGGCACAGTTTGGATCATTACAATTCTGAGCGTAGACGCTCGATGCATCCACTCTTCCAATCAATCACTCCGTTCTCCTAAACATGAACAAATATGCCATGCGTAGGTTCCTGCTTCACAGCAGTCCGTTTCGTGTTGGCCCCAAGGTGGTTCAGGAGAAGCTGCTACGTGCGAAAGGCATGATCGCCAAAGGGCTGACTGTGCGGGAAGCAGCAACACGACTTAAAGTCGGCAAGACTGCGCTCTACGAGGCGTTACGCGAGTGAGCGGCCGAGACCGGGCGAAAGGTTACGCCAAATAATTTGCAAAATCACACGCCCCGCTATCATTTTGCAAATTATTCAGCGTAGAATTTCGACGGCTAAGTGGCGCAGTCGGCAGTGATCGGCTGACTGTGTGTAGGTTCATCAACGGTGCGGTCGAGAAACTGGTCTGCCGCCTCATCGCGATCGTCGCGCGCACTCGTGCGGCCAACTCATCGTGTTGGACCGCAGCTGTGTTCGCCCCTCCGTGCGTCGAGAAATTTGCTTCCGAACCGGGAGACTTCAGAAGATTTTAGTTATATAACTGCTTCACCGCCGAATTTTCCGCAATATAGCTCCACATGCCACTTTTCTGTTTCTCTCAGCCGCACAGGCCATATCGAGGCCGGTCTCGGGTCGATGGCTGCCGCGGCCACCTGTGAAATCGGACATGAAAAAATACAGGTGACGGTAGCAGCGGCGCCGAAAGAGAGAGGCTGAAACGCAACTCGCGTCAGTAAAGTACGAACCGGGCCTGAGCGTTGTCAGCGGGTTGGCCAAACGCCCGAGTCGCTTAACCATAACGGTTCGTACTCTGGTGACGGTGCGTTGACGGCCGAAAGCAAGTTATCCACAGCCAAATTCGTAATCTACTGACGTTTGTTCGTACTTTCGTGACGCAAACCCGAGTCGTCCACCGTACTCTACTGACGATTCCTAATAGAGATACAAATAGCTTTCCTAAATAGGAGCGTCAGTAAAGTACGAATTGCGCAGCAGGCGCTTTGTGGCCAGTCTAGGTGAATGCATGAACTTACCACTCATTCAAATGTCGCCGTGGGAGCCGAAGGTGCCCTAGAAGGCCAACTGCATCGCCAGATCCAGACGTTTGGTGTCGTGCAGGCGTTGGGCTTAGCAAGCAGTGTGCTTGATAGGCGCTGTGTTGAAGCAGCGCACATCGTTCTCAGCGATGAAGAAGCTGCTCCGGGCTATATACATGCTGGTTTTGCCATGACAGCGCTCCCCCATAAGCGGACAGAGGCCCTTGATTGGGTACGAGATGGGCCTGATATCCGATTGCGCATTGAAAGTGGTAAGAGCCATGATGGAACAACAGCTGGCATTCCGTTCGGATACGTCGCTCGCCTAATCTTGCTCTATTTGCAAACCGAGGCAATTAAAACGCGGTCGCGTGAAGTTGAACTTGGCCGCTCGATGCATAGTTGGCTAAAAGCCATGGGGTTGAACAGTGGCGGCAAGGGTTATGACGCCGTACGAGAGCAAAGTCGTCGGTTAAGCCTTTGTCGACTAACATTCTACCGTCTTGCAGATGGCGGGGAAGCTGTATTGAACGGCAGCTTCGTACGCGAGGCTATTCTGCCAAGCCGCGACACAGAGAGCCAACTCTCGCTCTGGCGGGAAACAGTCGTGCTCGACGAAGTGTTTTATGAATCGCTGGTCCGGCATCCGCTGCCAGTGCGTGAAAGCGCAATACGAGCCATGTCAGGCCGCAGCATGGCTATTGACCTCTATGTCTGGCTTGCCTACCGCTTGCACCATCTGACGCGGGAGACCAGGGTGCCCTGGCCTGCGGTTTATCGGCAATTTGGGGCAGGCTTCGCCTTACCTCGTCAATTTAAGGTCCACGCACGGGCGGCGCTCGCTTTGGCTCTGGCAGCCTATCCTGAGGCAAAAGTGAAGATCGACGATGAAGCACTCACGTTGCTGCCGTCACCACCGCCGGTGCCGGAGCGCTTGCGTAGCCATAGCTCTGTCATTTCTGCCGCTCGACTTAGTAAAAGAAGCTGACCAAGCTGTGTGATGAACCCCTCGAATGTGGACGATTTGGCACTAGTACCCCGTCACAGTGATTTCGACTCTTTGGCGGCGACCTCCGGATAGGCCCGGGCGAGCTCGGTTGTGAACATCCACTTGATACGCGCGCCGCTTTCGTTACGTTTCTTTTCCCAAGTCGCTATCTGAGCTTCGAGACGATCGCGCTCGCCGATGCGACGATCCAGGCACTGCCCACGCA
>Ga0116231_10013932_pt1 | contig 11038 bp, 5 predicted proteins | sample S1TSphgellanicum_2_FD_89695 | JGI IMG/M metagenome (GOLD analysis project Ga0116231, IMG submission 89695) | Host-associated microbial communities from peat moss isolated from Minnesota, USA - S1T2_Fd - Sphagnum magellanicum MG | ecosystem: Host-associated > Plants > Peat moss > Unclassified...
CGTCTTTTTTTGTGTGGTGCCCCCCCCCTGGTTTGGGGAGCATAAAGACCGTCTTGCGTGGAAAAACCCCACCCCCTCCCCGCTCTCCCCCCCCTTCCTGATTTACTCCCCCCCCCCCCCCCCCCCCGGCCCAAATCAGGCTACATGATTACCCCAAACCCAAAGACCTGCAACCAAATAACCAGAGGAGCTTAAGCTGCTAAACTGTACTGTGGAATGCAAACTGAATCGAATATATCTCTCTCCGTCTGAACAAAGCAAGGACAAACAAAACGAAGTAGTAAGTAGATCATCCTGGAAAACACACCCCCATGGAGTAAGTAAGTGAGTGACCCAATGAGTCCCTGCAAGGTTAGAACTTAGAAGCATGCTTTCAACAACATCAGTGAAACAGCCCAGTTGCTAATTACAGAAAAAATGTGGAAATTTATCTAATGTTTTCTGGACACTAATATTAATTATGATGAACTAATGAGCAGATAGATTTCCACCCTCTCATATGCATGATTCCCGCGCCCCCCCCCTCCCCCCCCAAAGCCCAAAGTTCGTATAAATGCAAGAGCCTTTAAACATACCCACAGCGGCACCAAAATTATATACATAGCTTTCTGCACAGACAGTTTTAATGGGGTGGTGTTTTGTACTCTGAAATAAAGAACACTGCCCAGTGCCAAGTGACCAGGCAGGCGTTGAGAGAGAGATCTATACTCTTCCTAAATCGGTTGTCAAGTGAAGAAACCCCCACCATTCCCACTCCTCCCGCCCCCCAAGTGAATTTATCACCAATGTAGCTTTTACTTGTTACAACGTTGGGCCAGAGTGAACCAGCGCCCACCACGAAGGAGGGATAGTAAGCTGTCACTAAACAGTTTTCTGTTGGGTTCCGGTTCCCTAGATAACCATGGTAGTTAGGTCAGTTGCTTTTACCAACAACCTACTAATAACCTTCTTGGTTAGGTAGTGAAAACAGTCCTTCCCTATGGATTGACCATTTACTCACGTACCGGTCACGTAATTTTCTACCTATACATCATGGAGTTACCGAGATGAAATCAGTTATTAACTCAGTTGAGGTTCATCCAAACCGAGTCATAAGGGGCATCCAATGGATGATACGATGGTGGGTGCTGGCTCATCTGGCCACAAAATTGTACAAATTACAAACCGCAGCAGCAGATGATGAAGTATGTGTGACTACTTACTGACTGGCATTTCTAACTGTGGTCACATAGTTTTTTTCTGTGTTCCGTTGCAGCCTCACAGTGATCGGGCTAGTTGAAAAGGGTTTTGAAGTATATATACAACTGCACAGGTTTCCAATAACGACGCTGATGATGACAGCAGCTAGTTGCAAGCTACAATGGCAATCAAGCATTTAGATAATTTCGGTGCAGCAGGAACAGATCAGTGTTTCTTTCTTTCACTGGTCACGGTGCCCCCTCGAAAAGATAAAGTCGCTGAAAATCTTATTCAAGAAAGATTAAAAAAGAAAATATTATATATCCTAGTAGAGGTCATCGCTATAATAATGATTCAATCCGTGTGTTTTTTGAAATATCGTAGTTGAGGATCAATGAATATGTGTGTGCAGCATATATACACAGTTTAATAGTAGTGAATTAATGCGGGGGTTGATAGATCAGGAAGTAAAATTATGTGTGGAGTTCATAATCAATTATGTTCGCAATCTTAAGATCACGAGCCCATTTCTTTTTCCTTTTTTTTTGTGTGGTGACAATCAGACTTCCAGGGGCTGCTTATTTGCTGTGTTGATCTCTTAAATTCGAAATTCTGGGTCGTCCGATCGTTAAAGTAATTGACAAGGCCTGCTGGATCGCTCTAGACAATTTATTATCCCGTGAACTTACCTAGTAGTCTTTGGTAATATATTGAGATCGACATGAGCCCATTCCTCACGTTTTAAATTAGAAATCATCACTACTTACCATGTGGCAAAAATTATCGGAAGTAAAACATTACTGCTCCTGTATAAGTGACTGGACTTTCTCCTTTTTCCTTTGAAGTACGGTTTGGCGAGCTCTAGGAATTTTGTTGTTGTTGTTGGGAGAGCAGCACTTGGGTCATCCATATAAGGACAGATCATCCACAACCCCTTTTTGAAGTCAATGATTTAAATAAAATTTGATCATCAGCTGCTACTGTGGTGACCTTGAAACTATCATCAAATTTTAGTACTTATTAGTCGTTGCACAACATGATTTTGAAGTAGATATTAAAATAGTGTTTCTTAAGCAGTTTTCAATGTGCAGTTGCTTCGTTCAATTATATAATTTTGAAGTTGAAGCTAGTATATGATAATCGGTCAAGTGTGCAGGAAATAAAATGATGATGTGCAACTTCAGATTTTGAACTTTGAACTTATATATGTCGGCACTGTTGTTTGTGCTTGGTTCATTCATCCGTAGTTTTAGTCGCACCTGGTCCTTGCAGATGATTACACTCTTTCTTAATTGTACATATTGTGTGTGTGTGTGTGTGTGTATTTATTTGTATAACTGTTGCAACAGGCAGCCTTGGCGGGAGCTTGATGTGATCCGAGCCTGTAAATTAGTACCCCGAAATGCAAAGCAAACATCTGTACGATTTGACGTTTGACCTTGGAAAACTTTTTTAAAATCGACTTATTAGCTGGAACAAGAAAATTTCAAACAAAGTTTTAAATGGGGGCCCCAGGCTGCAAGATCCTTGCACGAGTCAGGTCACCACAGAAAATTCCGGAAAAGTCTTTTGAATTATTAGATCTTATATAGTATAAATAGTCGAGTAATCTACAATCCCCAGGCTCTCATATCTTTGTCCTTTCAATGAGCAACAGTGTCTTCATCCTCAGTAACAGCAGCAGCTAGTAGCTACAGTAGTGCGGCTACGCGAGATTTGTGAAAAAGGACTCCTGCATTTGATTATAAATCTCCGTACTTAGCAGGGAATTTTGACATCATGATGCTCAAAAGTCGAGACTAAACTTGGAAACCGCTTCGAACGACTCAGGTGGACGGACGGACGGACGGACGGACGGAAGGACTCAAGGTTCAAATTAGTAACACGGCCGGGGTCCCGAATTAGGTAGGTGGATTTCCACTAACCTTGGATTGACGAACTAAATCCAGAGTCGTCTAAAGGTGATTGCTACATTTGGGATTCCAACATGATGATTGTTAATGTCGATCCGAATTCTACTTGGTACTAGCCTAGCTCGGACAAAGTATATCAGATAGCTATCTATGTACAGATTACGCCCATACCCACATTGCTAAATTTATCATCGCCTCTAGGCATTTGGAGATTCGCAATTACGAAACTAACAAACTACCACAGCTAAGTACTGAGGTACAGAGCACAAGTCAGACTTGTGCGTACAACCACGATGTTAGATGTGCAGCAGGTGCACCCTGGACTAAATTAAATATATTTCACATTCTGTAATATATAATTTTCTAATTTATCGTAGTCTACTGAAGGCGTTAGAATTCTTCACTGGATTCGCTCAAGCCTGCTGATGTTTATTGGCAAACATAAAATATCGTCTTGACCCTCAGTGTTGGATGATCACTCAGGACTAATTTAATAGATTTCAAAGTACTTGAAGTTTGGAGCCTTGAAACGGTTGTTTCGTAAAAAAGTTATGAAATGGCTTCTAGCTGCTAATAATTCGTCGCCCGTTGACTCCGAAACCACACGATCATTTGCTGGAAATGAGATCAGAGACCATGGAAGATCTATCAATTTCTGAAACTCCACATCAATTGTCCAAATGTTGCAACCAATTACTTGAATAAAAATTACGAGAACTTAATTAGCTGATAATATGCAAACAAACCAGGTACAGGGGAGCACGAAATTAAGGGAAACTTAAATAAGGAGGATGGGTGATCGGCTGAGCTCGAAATTTTTTAATCATGCAAGTTTAGCTGCAGAACAAGGAGCCATGGTCGTGAAAGCTTAAGGTCTGTAGGTGCTGATGAATGAATTTTTTTGGTGTGACGAAAAAACATGACAACTTGACTTGAAGGACAGACTCGAGATGAACTTGACATCAACTGTGGATGATCAGGATGGTATGGCCATGGATAATCTTGGGAGCTATAAAGGAGGGTCCACGACGTTGCTGCAATGGGGCCCCGAAAAGAACATATCTTCGTCGTCGTGCGAGCAGACTTTCCCACATGAGCATCAGGTGGGTGGGCAATCATCTTTTTGCTGGTTCCCTCATTTGGTACCCAGCTTTTTCTTGGTGTTCCTGCATGGCTTGCTAGCTATGGCTTCGCCTAAAGTTCACGTTCATTTCACGCGGCGCAATCTCAGTGGGCTGACGGATGATCCAACCCCTGGTCTGATCATCGGCATATGTCATGGTTCATCACCATCATCCCCCACCACGATGAGCCTCAATTAGTGAAAATTGTCTTCGCAGCTCTGGATTATCTGAGAAATGTACAAGCTGTACTTAAAGGAAGACGGCTTCGATTATATATAGGCATGATAAACAAGGGGAAAGATTCAGAGTGTAATTGGGGCCGTAATTATCAACCGCGCAAACGCGACTCCCTCGAGAATTGCTAGCTAGGTTCGTCAATGAACTAGACTATCAGAACCAGTGGGGTTTTCCCCGACTAGAGATTCAACTAAGTAGCCTGAGGTGAAAACTTGTGCTCACTGATCAAATGCTGAAAAGGCCCGATTTGAAAAAGAGTCTCGATTTGACAAGCTACACTCAAATTTTCTAGGCTGGATTCCTTGTCTGCTGTATATATAATTGTTGCTGAATTATCACAGTTCTCGGATCGATCCAACATTTATAGCTTCACCGCTCAATGCAATTCTGAAGCTGATCAGGTCTACACGATTGAAGAAATCAAATAATTGGACATAGAGTGTTGATCGAGGCGGTGTCATCCTTGTGCTTTCTCTTGTCACAGTGTCTATGGATCTTAACAAGTGTCGTAGTATTGACATTCATTCCTAAACTCATCCGGACACCGACAATCCAGCTGGAGCCGTATAGCCGGGAACTAGTATCATGAGGCTGTACTCTGATTGACCTCATAGGGCCGAATGGGAAACTGGCCTCAATATAGTAATAAAAGTGAACTTGAAGACAAATTTCAAGTCAAGAGTTGTGTTCCTGAACGCGTGTATGCCTATTAAAAAATTTCGAACAATACGACATACTCCATATAAGATTATCTCTGGATCTGTCCATAACTATCTTGCCATAAAGCTCGACCTGATCTATGCCAAAATGAAATTTAGCACCTGAACTGCATATGGGGAAAGGACACAGAATAGATCTGTTCAGACAACCTTTTAGTAATTTGCTATCCGATCTTAGTAATACCCAAGTTCTACAATCACTACTGAACCAGAAGCTGCTAATCCGTCCTTCAAATCTGTCTACGAACACTTTAATTTCATAAAAGAGGAACTGAAGAGCAATCTGAAGCATTCAATGTGAAAGCTGGCTGGTAGTCCATGTTCAGGAGGATTCAATGAACGACTAAACTTTGGAGGAGTGCACTGAAGCGATCGATTTGCAGCTTAGTCTGCCAGGCTGCTTCGAGTTGATTTGACCCCAAAGCAGGTCACCAAGCGACAGATCTTGCCCCTCCAGAAAAGATTTGGATAGCAGGCAGTTCACTGTAATCTTGCGCCATCAGTCAGCACTTCCGAAGCCGGTTGCCATGGATAAATTAATGACTGCTACCAATCGTACTAAAGTTGTAGATATCTGCAATTACCAGTTCAAAAAAGCCATCTAGTTAGTCTGCACATAGAAGAAATTACATAAATGCACGCAGCTAATACTCGTGGTCGATCCACTGTGCGACCCTCTATTTATCCGAGTTGTAAACTAGAGGTTTGAATCAGTTTAATGGTCATTTAGATCATGTGCAAAACCAAGATGCTACAATCTCATCTTAATCCACATCTAGAACAATTCATTAGCTAGACCTGTTGTTACATCTAGCTAGCATAATTCAGACACTACTCTACTAGAAGCCCGGCTAGGTTACAAGCCCAAAAATCTAGAAATAACGAATAAAATGTTCGAGCGGGTTGTGGTCAGTCCACAAGCCACAAGCTGCTGGTGTGTACAGCTACTGATGATGCATGTTGTTCAAGGCCTATGTTTACAAACCAATTTCAACTACTAGCTTGTGAGCAGCCAGTTTCAATAAATTCCTGTGATGTTTAGGATCAATCCAGGTTCACTAAGCCTGCCTGCATCACCGGAGACATGTATTATTCAGCTAGGATCTGAGATGATCATACAGACCTGACAGAATATTCTTCATACGTGATGTACTGAAGCTTAAAGAGGTGCCTTCAAGACCAGTATACATTATTGAGCTCGTATCATTGACTGTTGAAGCCTGAGAGTATGCAGCTATCCTGGATGAGAAGACAGACACCATGAATTGGGCTCCATGGCGCCCGAAGTGTGGGTTACCTGAGCTGCACATGACAGTTTGCCACCCGTGTAAAATATGGACTAAGCTAGATTTGAGTAGCTTGGAACACATGCAGACTCAAGTTTTGCTGTAGATCATGAAGGTTTAGACAAAAAATACTTCTTGCACAACCATGAATTCAGACTCTCTTAGAAAACTGTTTTGATCCACACAGTGAGCTGATCCCCTATCAAAGACCCAGATCTTGTGGACTCTTGATTGATTACACTTTTAAAGTCTTTTGCATTTTCCACACTTGATAGTTCAACCTCCTTTAGGCAGTAGCACTGTAATCTACCACTGTTGGTATAGAGGTCTACCCATTCTCCATCTACTGACTGTAGCCAGTGCAGACATTATGGACTCAGGACAATGCACCAATAATATGTTCATGTAAATAGCATATATGAAAAGCTTCCTGATCAAGGCTGTAATGCTGACATTGGCCTCACATCTATCATGGAACTGATCCCTGAGAGAGAAAGTCTTGTGGCAAATTGCCATGCATATTAATTAGGTTGGATGTGAACTGAACGAGATGGGTATTCAAGATCAAGATCGAAGTACCAACCAACAGCATATCCATCTCACCCTGAGTATAGCAGTTTGCTGTATAGATCATCTAGATACTGGACGAATCAAAAGCTTCAAAGGAGAACTTGCTGGACGACGTCAAGAAGTCTGGACTCTGTACCACATTCTAATGCAGGTTCGTTCTACAGATCTCTCTACTAATTCCTACTGATTTTTGATAACAGAGAATTTAAGCCCTATTGTCAATGTGAAACTCAAGATCTTTGATTGCGGCAGAAGTAGTACTGGCATACCTGCAAAGACCCATGAGAGCTGGCACAAGTAGTCCAAATATTGGCACCTCAATGTCCTGCAGCATCCTAGGCTTTCCACAATCCAATCCCAATAGCAGAAGCTGGACCAAATCTCGAATTTGGTTTGAATTCACCCTGTAGATTCAGCAAGTCACGGGTATGCAAAAAAATAAAGCACCAAACATCATTAATGTTAGTGGTAACGTATCATGTGCTCAAATGCGAACCAAAGCTAGATCACCAGGAATGTGTATGGACAGTTCAGCAGAAGCTGCTAAGTACTAACTCCCTCTTATCTCACCAGGTTAGAAAGTGTTGTTCATAACATGCTTGGAAATCAGGAAAAAATGGGAATTTTAGAGGATTCAAGGTTTGCACTTACCTCTCGAGGATTGTGTATAATACAGGCTACTTTTCAGTTGATGTCTTTAGTGCTTATATATCTTAGTAACTATTTCTAGTTTCATGGAACACCTGCATGTTTCCTAAACAGCCTGAAGCACAGTTGCTGATCGATCTCTTCTTACAAAACTTGCGGTTCATTTCGTGCAGCTGTTAGCACTCGCATCACAAGATCCAACTCAGCATATAAGCCCTACCATATATAAACCTGCAGCAGCCTCCTCGAGCATTGCACATTATCACAACAATAAGAAGCATGTCGCATGAAATCTTACAAGTACAAAAGAGGATTTAAAACTTGGTGTAACTTCTCGAAATGACAACAGCTTAATCCTACAGCAGAAGATAGAAGCAAGTGTTGATAGGGATTTTGGATCCTCGCATTGGTCCTGAAGACACCATGACCGTGAGCACAGCAAGTCATAGCCGAGAACATTTTGAACTAGTGGAATTCATACAATCGCGTGTCTCAAATACCTGTGGAAATTGAGCTTTGAATTACAAGGAAGAAGCTCTGAACATGGACATTTCTCAATCTTCACTCACTGTGCACAGTACATGAACATCAAGCTTGTCGCAAAACTTGCAGGTGCCTTGCTAGGAGTCCAGTGAGCATCAAATATGACTAGTTTCCCGGATCTGAAATGTTGCGAACCCTTTACTGGATAAGAGGCTAACTCGACAACCCCTTTCTACATGTACACTACCAAAAATTTCTCAGGTGAAGGTGTGACCTAGAAAGGTTTGCTCTGCTGTGGGGTACTAGATCATCTCAAGTCTCGCATCTAAACCTATCTACATGGACAGTCGGGCTGAAGTCACGAGAGTTCACTTGGCACCAAATAATGCTCGCTGCAGATCATCATCACTCACCTTATTAAGAATTGGAACTCTGTACCGCAGCTATAACATTTTGATCACATGATTCACCTCGATCGCCTTTAGAAGAGTAAGGAGCCTTGATACTGCAAGACTAAGTCTAGGTTCCTCTAATGCACTAGGAAATCGCGTGAACGTCTTCAAGTCCTTCAAGCTGGGTATTGCTGACAAACCCCGAATGATCTGTATTCACACTCCATGGATGACGATGTGGAGACGACAGAAGGAGACAGAGACAGAGACATCTGGACAGAGAGACAGAGAGCGCGAAAGAGTGAAAGGTTTGAAGAAATTTGTAGTCGGGGAAAAATTTAAGATTGGCCTTGAACTAGTAATCAACGATAAACATGAAGAATCGATCTACAATTTACATCAAAGCTTCTACAAGCTTCTGCAAATTGCACTGATCGCATCACTGATCCAGACAGAGGCATGCGGAAGAGGAGGAGGTGCGCGGCCGCATACGAATCTTTTCACTGGCCTGAAATGGCGATAGATCTCCGACCTGAGCTCATGTGGAGCAGCTCGGCTGATGAGAGCTGAACAGCAGCAGCTAGCTAATTAAAACCCACTTGTAACCAGTTCGTGACCTGGAGATCCAGCTCGAAGGCACCTTGAAAACTGCAGAAGAGGGGGATCCATAGCCAGCCATGTTTGACATCAGTACGGAGGGGGCCGTTGAGTGTGACTATGACTACTGCCAGCGGCCCACTGGCTTAGAACATCTTGTGTGGACATGTGAGGGTTGCTGAGGTTTGGGTTTTGAGGCACGATGTTGTAGAGCGATTGTAGGGCAGGGTAGGAAGGTTCAAGCTGCTGCTGCTGCTGCTGCTGCTGCATCGCTCCTTGGGGAACAGCCGCCGAAGTCGCGACCATAGCCAGGCCTTCCTGCTCGTCGTCGAGCGGGAGACGGTCGTAAGTTGCGCCCAGAAACGAAGCCACGACGATCAGAACCGGGCCGGCTGCCGTGAGAGTGCCCACCACATTGCCACCCAGCACTTGTCCAGCTGCTCCCGCGAGGGAGACTGTGAATCCGGTAGTGGGCGCAGGGGCTGGCGGGGGTAAGAAGGCGCCTGAGAGCGAGATGATCTCGAACCGGCCATGGAACGTGACAGTCGCACCCGGCGTAGTGGGTTGTCGCAACGTGACGTTAGAAACGGTTCCGCTGGCGCTCATCACGCACACGCCTCTCTGTCGCCTCCGAGCGAAGGAGGCCACGCTCTCTCCGACGTCGCACCCTCCGGCCACCTCCAGTACATGCGGCCGCATCGCATTCCCGTTGTCGCGGGTGATGATAATAGGAGGCTTTGGCTTGTTCTTGGAGCCTGGAGGTCTTCCTCTGGGCTTCCGACCAGCCTCGCCTGGATGAGACCCACTTTCACCCTGCCCCTTGCCTCGCCTCCGTGTGCCTCGTCCTCCGCTGCTTCCACTCTGCAGCTCCTCGTCAGAAGTGGCGCCCGCTTGCGAGGCCCGAGCTCCCACTTCTTGCACCCCGGCCATGCACACATACCCGTCCACCTCCCCTTGTCTCTTCTTCAAGTTCTGGCCCCTTCCCCTACCTTTCCTCCTTTCCCTTTTCTTTCACTCCCTTCCAGGTTCTGGTATTTCCCACGAATCCTTAAGTCTTTCTCCTGTGTTCTGTCCCTGTGCGAGTAAATAGTGCCACAGGGGGTAGTCAATAAAGCCTCTTCCTCGTTACGTGTGCAGGCCTTGCGCTGCAGGACGGCTGTCCTGCGGGAACCCGTGGCCCGCTGGGAGCGCGTGCGTAGTTCGTGCGTTAGAACCAGCCGTCAGGTCGGAGTGTTAGCTATGTACTCTCTATATACACCTAAAAACGCCGACTCCACACTCGTGCTGTTATTTCACTTCGCCAACACATCATCATTCGGGCCGATGTCCGATCGAATTCCACAGCGTTGCGGCGACGGGATTAGGCATCATCACTCTAATTGTTCGTCATATCCTGATCTCCGATAGCATCAAGCAGAACTGAAATATATTTTGCCGGTTCACCAGCCAAGACGATCTCTGGCCGACCAGTCATCCTCATATATATATATAAGCTACTGTTATGTGCACCAGCAGGAGATCGAGGAAGGTTTGAACATACCAGCAGGCCTGGAGAGATTATGAGATATAAGTACCTACTGATGATCGTCCTGCAGGCAGGAAGCACAACAGCTGCTTATCTCGAGAAAAGGCCCAGGCCCATAATTCCCCCTCTTTAACCCCATGAGGCCTGTGAGTACTTATGCATTCCAGAAGCTGCCTGATCACGTTCCAGACGACATAGCAGGAAGGCCGAGAAAGCGAGAGCATGAACACAGAATTTGTACAGGCTGATCGACAATATAGAAACCCCCATCCCCCCCCAACCCCCAAAACAACCCCCCCCCCCCCACCCAACACCACCTCCACAAACAGCACCCCAACAAACCACCCACACAAACAAAATATCAA
>Ga0116231_10013933_pt1 | contig 11038 bp, 10 predicted proteins | sample S1TSphgellanicum_2_FD_89695 | JGI IMG/M metagenome (GOLD analysis project Ga0116231, IMG submission 89695) | Host-associated microbial communities from peat moss isolated from Minnesota, USA - S1T2_Fd - Sphagnum magellanicum MG | ecosystem: Host-associated > Plants > Peat moss > Unclassified...
AAAACCTTATTTGTGAAAATACAAGGGTTAGAATAAGCATAAAAAACATTAATGAATCAATATTTAATTCGAATCCTTTGTGTGAAACACAAATTGAATATTCGATTTATCTTTTAATTTGCAGAAAAATTAAAAACACGAGTTTTTAATCCCATGGGTTCAATTTCATGATCTTTCTTAAGTTATGGTCCGTGCAAACATAACGTGATAATTTTTATCGAAACATATTCACAATCATTCAAATATGAATCATGGCGAGGCACCTTCAGAGCCATTCATTGCAGATCAATTGGGTTATATGTTGAAAAAAAGAAAAGAAAAAAAAACCCATAATAAAGAGAAAGAAAATAAGAGTTTCAAAAATTACAAATAATAAAAAACAAAAGGTAAAAATAAAATAAAGGTCCACAAAATATAAAGTCGGAAAGAAATAAAGACACATGAAGGGAAACCAAAGAAAGAATTGAGGAAAAAAGGTCTCAAAGAAAGAAAAAAAAATTATGAGCCAGAAAGGTACGGGAGAGGGAGGAAGGCACGGAAAAGCAAGAGGCACGGGGGTAGTAAAAGAAAAAAAATTGATAGTCTGAAGTTAGGGAACGTGAGAAAAAATAAGAATTATGAACCTAGAACCCCATCCAAAGGTTAAGTTGGGTTTCATCCTATCAGAAAAAACCCTAAAATGATATTTGTAGACCCCGGGTGCACCGGGGGGGTGCTGGGTCATTCAAGCCTAGAGAAAAATTTATAAGGCACAAAATTTCCTTCCCGTCCAATCAAGCAATGAACATCCTCAGAAGGCACGAGTCCAATGCAAATGATTACAATCCTCAAACAAAATACATCCTTACACGACATTAAGTATTTGTACCCTCTTAAATGTATTCCCAAAAAAATAAGCGAAAAAACAAATAAAAATCTTTGAGAGGTTCATGTGTATTTCTCAAACATTTGAGGGGTCCAACAAAACGGCATGTGGGCTCTCCACGTTTATATTTTTGTTTTTGGAGGAAAAAAGTCCAACAATTTCAAAGGCTAGGAAAAAGAAATGTGAAAAATGAGAACAATTAAACCGACCGAAAGTCGAATAAGAAGAGAGCAACAACGAGTGAAGCTCAACAAAAATAAACGAAAGCTACCTAATCGTAAAAGTAGGGGAGGGAGAAGGGGGGGCACCCCGTTGATCGAGGGGGCACATTAGGAGCTGAGACGAGAACAAGGGGTTTGGGGTTGCAGGGAATCGAACCCTATTCCCCAGATTTGTGCAATTCAGGTCGAACCATTGGGGTGAGGACCCATATTGAGACAAATGAGGTAACATTAATACCTTTACTTCGTTCCAGCACGTGCAACTGAGAAGTTTTACAAGGACTCAAACATCGGCCATCGATTTTGTTGAACCCTCTTGTGCACAATGGACAAAGGATTGGGGCAAAGCAACCAAAATGCGACGCGATTTCTTCTTCTCGATCTTCACACGATGCTGCTGTTGCTCTCGGGCACCATTTTCTTGAGCCCCGACCTCTCGCACTCTCCGAACCACTGTTCTCGTCGCCACGGAGGCCGATGAATCTCTCTGCAACATCTTCTTCTTCTTCTCTTTTGAAAATAGATTGCCAAGGACTAATGGAAGTGGAATGTAAACATCGGCAAGAGCAACAATGAAGCAGGAACCGGTAGTTTAACTGGGTACAAGGTTCATGACAGAGAGAAGGTCATGAATGAAAGTTCTTTTTACGTAGAAAACATTTGGTGCGTTGCTTATTTGCTACATTTGGAGTGTGGATTTGACGATGTAATTCGTTTCTTGATGGCTTCAAAAATGTTACAAATTTTGGCGAGTCTGAGAGTCATTCATTCATATGCATGTACCTGCTTTGGACTTTCATGAATCAAAGATGAGCCAAAATGCTATGGTCAATTTTACGACCAACGGTTGCATATTGAAACACCTTCGCTTCCTTTCTCCGCATGAGGCAAAACATATACATACCCGAAGTGGTTGTCTGTTCGAAGAAAACTCCCGAGGCTTTTAGTTTTGCATAGATTTCAGTGATGGGAGGATGGTTTAGATCATTCGACAAAAATATTTGCACCTTGTTAACTCATAAGGAATAATCAGACTTTACGCGATATGATTAGAGGGCGTCCTACCCTCAGTAAAATGTGAGCATGCCAAAAAGCCACAAGTCCTCTCGGGATCGTACATTGCCTCGAAGAATTTTGTTTTGGACGGACTAAGGAGCATCCCTTTGAAGTTTGGAAGCTAAAAGAAAATGACATAAAACATGAATTACCACCGGTTGGCAGAGATCGTACAACATATGCGTCTTTGATCGATCGAGCCATGTCCTTGTCGTTCTCTTGCACAGCTTTGTCATAGACAGCTTTGCGACCAACCATCACTCAAGGCAACAATCAGATTTGGTTGTCAGATAAGAGAATGCAAGTTCCAATTCTCAAGCACATAACCACTAGCACCGATTGCACAAAAAGGTAGACATTGCGATCTAAGCTTCAAGAACGTCACGTTGGAGACATCATGAAGTCAAAGTCAACTTCATCCAGTCATGGTGACACAGTATAGTCAAGGTGCTCTCACTAAAGGGGGATCACCTTGGTTTATGGGCAGTTGGATTTAGCAACATCTGGACAAGGCGGGATTGGACCTCATGCAAGGACATGTATGCTTATTGCTTGTTTTGTATAGCTAATGCACATGTCCAAGGCGGCATGTTTGGGGAGGTTTCTTTTATGCATGCAAGCTATGTTCAGGTGTGATTCTCTTCTCACTTTTTGGCTCATGTTCAAATCTGGAAAATGACCCTTTTCGCACTCAAACGATTATCTATCATTGTCTGTAAGGATTTTGGTTTACCATTTGCTACATTTGCTTCAATTTGGTAGAGTCTAGTTTTAAATCATCCACAAGGATTGTTTCAATTCAAGCATTTTTAGCAGGCTTAACTACTTCAAGAGCTATTACATTGGCTATTCGGTTTATCTGCAAGGTTAGCTTCCCGAATACCAAATTTGGGCTTCGCAAAAGTACACGCAAGTTTCTGTACCCAATCCCTTCATAGCCAGTACTTATCTTTGGGGCTTTATTTTTGCAATTATAGTATGAATACCCAACCACGATATTCTTGTTAAGCCACTTTAACTTCTGCGGCAGTGGCGAACATGAAACGATAATAGGGGAGATTGATTTGGTACAAGTGCTTGTGAGTTTACATGGAGTATTTGATTGGTAATTGCTTTGACAGTGTGCTTTGAATATTGTAGTATTTTTAACAACTGGTTGTGGTGGGGCTGAATAGTTACATTTCTTTTTATATTAGCATTTTTTGAGTTGTTATGCATTTTACTGTATGCATATGTCTTTCCATGGCAACAGACAATGAAATATTACAGGTCAAAGGCAGCTGCACAGGGATCCATGACAGTGGCTGCCGACTTAACTGGAGGTTTAGGGCCTCTTCCTCCGAGTATGACGAAGTGAGTCAGATCACAAACATAAAAAAAATCTACTCTACTTCAAAATTATTCTTTATGGACATTGGTAAAACTTTAACACTTTTGATGCTAGTTGGAGCTGGTGTGATTGAGATCCTCGTGCATAGCTATTGTCTCCTTTCCCAAGTTGATTGTGAGTCTAGGATGCTTAACTTCAAAGTTCATATGGAATCCAGTGTGTTTACCTTATCTGGGATACACCATTGTACATTCGTAGATTCTCACTCCTCAGTTCTGAATGAATGACACCAACTCATTTTTTCATCCCTGAGAGTCTCCAATGTACAGCTACATGTCGTTCATCTGCTCATCTCTGCTCAAAATTCACATGTAATACATCGAAAGGATTGTCACATCTAGTTTGATATGGACCATTTCCCACCAAAGGTTGCAAAAATGTTAACTTGATTGTTACAATGAATCTCCTTTGTATTTACAAGGGTTTCATTTGCATTCGTGAGTTGTTTGCAAATTGTTAGTTGTTTTAAAATGTTTTCCGTGCAGGCCAAACATGAAGCTTTTGGTTGGCACCGTGTCCTGAGAATAATCATACCTGAAGTTGGAAGGTAGTCATGACTGAAAGCATTGCTGGCTCCTCTTGGCAGGATGTGGTAGAAAATGGTAGACATCTATTCCTTTTGTGCTCAAAATCTATAGCAAGTCCTCACAATTGATGAGGCAACGCAAGGTCATGAAAATTACACTGACAACTCGATATGGTGTGGATCGTTTTACGGGGACCTGAACAAAATGCCCCGGGCAGCAATATACTGACATTATTTTTATTGTTGGGTTCGTTTGCTGGAGTTACACTTGACTGGCTTTGGCTAATTGGTAAAGGCTGGTAGCTTCGAATCTGGTAATAAACTACCCATTCCTTGCATTTTGATCCCACTCATGTTCCTAGTATGAAGCTACTCTAGTAATATACCCATTCCTCGTAATTTGATCAAAGTCCTATTGTTCATAGTTTACAAAAGCTCTGAAGTGGGGGTAAAATTACATACCCATGATGTTCACAAAGCACATGTCGGGCTCCCGTGATTTTAGGTACATCTAACTATAATACTATTTTTTTAAAAAGTTGCATATTCAGAACGTGACAATGTTAGGAGAAAGTGCATTGATTTTTGCTCTATTGTGTACCGTGAAACGTAAAAAAACAAGTTGCTTCAGAGATCAAAGGAATCTCCTTTAGAGTTTCCCTTTGAAGTTCTTACCAAGTCACCTTTAAAGTATAGGGGAAACCGGTGGAAATCAATGACATTGATGTTGACTACTTTAACTCAAGTTAAATCAATACATTTCAATAGTATCACTCCACAAAAATTAGCTCCACAATAGGGAGGATCCGCATGTATGCAATTTCTTTTGGATAATTTTAGGCTTACATGTAAGTGTTTTTTGATCGTTGTTCCTATCTCTTTGCAATTTTAGAACGCAAGATTGCAGGATTCATGCAGGCCACAATGATCACAGCACACGATAAGAAGGTCGAGAAAAGGACCTGAAGCAGCTAGGGTTCCAGTTGTACTGAGCTAGGGGTTCGACAAAAACCAAGATGATAAGAGAGGAAAAACAGAACTTGATCGATCAAGCTGTATGTAAAGAGCTACAAGAACTTGTGCACGATTTTGGTACCTCGCTACTTCTTCTTCGGCATCGTACGAGCTTGAGAGTTCACTCATCGAACTGCCAAAGCATACATCGACGAAGATCAACAACAAGAAGTAGTTCGAGTCAATGCCAATCATATTCATTTTGCAAAAAATGACTTGCGGTCGTTAGTTCGATCCTCTCTCCATCAGACACAGCCAGGTCACAGAGATTCAATTGTTCCAAGTTTCTCACATGCAACCTTGAATCATTTTGGACACGACTGTATGTTTGTTTCTTCGACTAATCATGCGTTCAACTGCACTCGATCGATCCAAGTTACTCGTGGCTTGTCCTAACACTAAAAAGGTGCATAATGAGTTCTAACCCATTTGTGGGTTGGATTTGGATGCAGGATCGTGTAATTGAGTAAGCTTGTCCTTTTTCCTAGTCTATCCCGGAACTTTCAACACATCCTTTTCACCCCCTCTAGTGCTGGAAGCTAGGAGCGTGCCCCGAATCCTAGAAATTCCGCAACTTGAGTGAGTTAGCCCAACTTGGGAGCGCGTCATTCCTTGCCCACGGTTCCATTCATCGTCATGCTTTGGTTTCTTATGAAGGAACTTGTTGTCCTTCTTGAACCCAGATTTTTCACTCCGCCCCACATCCGAGAAACCTTCCACTTTCGTGATGGCTTCGGATAGTGAGGAGGGCCAATTTTCCTCAAGCTTTTGCTTGGCCCAAGTTGGAAGTCCCATCACAAATTGGCACACACAGTTCAACTCATGCATGTGCCGGATTTCAAGCATGATTTCAGAGTAAGCCCTCACATATTGCCTCAAGTTTTCAATTGTGGCATTCACAAATCTTCGTTGGGTTCTTCCAACATGGTGTCTTAGGCTTGCTTTCGATTATTCTTGGGTGCCATCCGAAACTCCCAATAGGTTACCCGAGCTCAACCGGAGCTCTGATACCAAATGACGCGCTCCCAAGTCCCAAGTTAGCCCCAAGTTGGGACTAAGTCACCCAAATTGCGGAATTTCTGGACTCGGGGCACGCTCCCAGCTTCCAACACTAAAAAGAGGTAGAGGGGGCATGCTGAAAGCTTCGGGATTAGACTAGGAAGAGGGACAAGTTTACTTAGTTATCGGTCTCGCATCCAAATCCAACAAACAAGTTGGTTAGAATTCATTTTGCACCTTTTTGGTGTTGGGACAAGCCATGGGTAATTTGGATTCACTTGACTCACCACGGCCCGAACTTGGGGGAAGCCACCACCTTCCTCCATATAGTATTTTCTGCGACTCTCCGTCGCACCTACATCCAAATGGCTCTTTTTCCCGGGACTCCCAAAGTGGAGTCCCGAAACTGTCCTAGTTTTTACTCCTGGGACTTCAGATGCTCATAACTTCTCACCCTGACCTCGGATTGGGACGAGGTTTAAAGCAAAGTTTTAGCTCTCCTTAAGAGCTTTCTAACGATGTGTTGCACTTTGCCTACAGACACCAAGATCAGGTCGATTCCCGACTTTTAGTGGTCGGGAGTCAAATTGGCAATTTGACTCCTGGCCCTTCTTTCGACCATAACTTGTGCTGAAGATGCGCAAATGATTAATGGAAGGCCATTTTAGACATCTACACTTCAAGACCCTTCCAACGGTATAAAGAACGCCTCAATGCAAGGTCTTTTGACCCCTGTAATTGTGCTCTAAGTTTTTGGGAGTCTCGGAGGACTCCCAAGTCCCATTTTCGGGAGTGTGAGTGGCAACCTCACAATTCCCTCAAAGTGGGGTTGCGACAACCATTATGAATTAAAGCTAATTGAAGAGCATAATTTGGTGGATGTTACTAATTGATGGGTTTGACACGGTATGAAGAAATGTGCAAGCCTTTTATGAATGATCCAACCAGGTTCTGGGGCTCATTTGCCGATGACTTCCACTGGGAGCGCAAGTGGGATACTACAAAACTGATATGCCGATACAACTTTGGCTTGCAAAAAGGTGTTACTTTTGCGGACGTGACCTTCCAATTCTGAAATTATAGTACTCTTAATACCAAAAGAAGATAAAGGGTCTTATTTTTGGTGAGGTGAACTTCCAACTCTGAAGTAGTGCTTTCGGTAACAAAGCAAGATAGAAGGGTCTCGTTTATGTTGACATGAACTTCCAATTTGGTAACAGACTCGTTCTTTGTCACAAAAGATGATAAATAAAATTTTTGTGACAAATGTACATTATGGGGTTGTCCCTATTATTTGCTTTCATGAAAGACAACTCTTGTATACACTTGATCGGCATTCTGAGATGTTTACCTTTCTTTCTTGGTTATAAGTTGAGGTTTACTCCTCTCTTGCATTTGGTGTATTTTCCATGGCTGTGTATATAGTGGTTTAAAGGAAGACACACACAAACATCTATTATAATGCACTAGATGAGCATGTCCTAGAAGGACGTGGCAACTGTACCGCATTCTTGTGGGAGGGAAATGATGTTGGCAATCATAAACGCATCACCTACGGTGATATGCTCAAGTAGACTTGTCATGTGAAATTATAATGCAATAACCTTTGATAGTTTTAGAGAAGTGTTGATTAGCGATTGGTTTGTTTATGTGGGATTGCAAATGTAAAGAATCTAGTCAATTTGAGAAACCATGTGAGCTTAAAAGTTGTGTGTTTGGTTAATCAAAGGGAAATCTTATCTTATGGGTTCAAACTTGTTAAGTCGGATAATATTTGCTTGTAATTGGCAAACTTGTTAAGTCACACAATGTTTACTTACAACTAGCAAACTATTTGTGACAAAGGGGAGTGGAAAAAGGTGACAGAGTTTGCATCTACATGCCAATGGTGCCAAAGCTTCCAATTGCAATGCTTGCATGTGCTAAGATTGGGGCTATTCATTCGATATGCCCCTCACCTTGTATTTCTTACAGTCCCCTTGATTCTGAATTTTTATGGTGTCATATTGCAAATGAAGTTCTAGGAGTTTTTGTCAAATACGACGATCTTGATAAAGCATGGCTAGAACTTCAAAAGCTTTGGTACAAAGGAGTTTCAAAGAACTTGTGAAACAGCTTGCCTTGAGAAAAAAATTAGGATACAAACTAACACAAGTTACAACAAAAATAAGATCTAGCGGTAAATCTATTCTCAGGGTGCCCATGATAGAGACAACACATCATAACATCTTCTCACAAGATATGGATATCCTAGGAGCACTTCCACCTTTGCATAGTTTGATGTAGATTCCACCCAATAAAAAGCAAGCGAAGTACATCGAACCCATGGCAAAAACAAAATGGAAAAAGCCATAATTGTAAGGCATTTTATCATTTGTCACATTCCCTTAATCCTTCAAGAATTGCAATTCAAAATTGCCCAAATTTCCACATCATATATATTTTTGCTTTGATATTTGGAAGGTCACAGCCAACTAGAATCTTTTCATCAAAACATTTTCAACCCCATAGCAGACATCATATCTAATTAATTAAACCAACCCTAACACCCCCCCTATGAACTTATAAAAAAAAACCCCTCCCATCCCTTTTTAACATTAAAAAAAAAAACCCCCTCCCATCCCCCTTCAATATATTAAAATAAAAAACCCTGACCCCCTATCCCTAGCCACTCAACAATGAAAAAAATTAAAATAAAACAATTAACCCCTTTCCACATGTTAAATGAAGGGGGAAAAAAAACATTAACTTCCACCCCCCTCCCCTTCAATAGTAAAAAAAAGAGAAAAAAAATCAAGGCGCACCCGCTCCCCTTAAACAATGAAGTAAATATAATAAAATAATACCCCTTGCCTTTATCGACAGTAAAAAATGATTTATGAAAATTACAAGCAGACCTAAAGTAACAAAAAGTAACAAAAAGTGAAAAAAAAATATAAAAACAGCTTGCCACTACACTCAAACAACTTGGCATTACACTGGATTTTTGTGGTCAAACAGCCTTGAGCCTACAACCTTATGATTGTAATGCTCAGATCATATGTATACGCTATTTGATTGTAGTGGTAGGCTGGTTCAAAAAAGTAAAAAAAAAATCATATGTATAGGTTTGAACCAAGGTGGAATATGTTCTAAACCATCACAGAGGTACCCTATAGGTACAAGAAATTATCTACATGAAGTTTTGTAATTCCATAACTGGAGTTGTATTTTTGTTTGACCATATTAAATGCGCCTTGTGAATTGGGTCAGTGGAACATTCTTTAATAGCAATGTTTATCAATATTCTCCAATATTGATCATCATTTACTAAATCAATACTAATACAAAGTTTGTAAACATGTTGTTGCGATATCGTATCTCTTGCGACCAATGTGCATATGCAAACTCTAAATGCTTTTATTGTGGTGTGCCTATAACAAATTTACAACATCATAATAAACATGAATACAACATTGATTCACTATTGAATATCCAATTTGCAATTGTTGTAACATTACATCACCTACCTTCAACAACACAAAAACAATACAAATACAATGTTGGGAAAATGTGATTATAACATATATACAGTAACATAAGCAATAAGAATAAAACATTGAGTTAATATTGAATATCTCGTTTGTAACTATGTTGTTGCAACATTACATCCCTTACGTTCAATTGAGCATGTGCAATGCAAATATGATGTTGGAAAAAAATGAGTACAACATAAATTCAAAATATAAACGACATGAATATAATAGAAAATCGATACAATAATAGAGTTTGTAACCATATTATAACAACATTGTATCATTTACAATTAAAAGCGCATATCCAATACAATCACAATACTAATGCAATATCATTACAATATTGACATAATGTGAATACAACATGTCAAACAACAAAAATCCAATGCAAATACAGTGATATGTCATTTATCATTTAAACAATACCAAAATTAAGTCGTTACAATCTAAATTGTTTCAATGCCTATTTTACACGAACAAAACACTGAACCTTGGACAACTTGAGAAGTATTATGAAAGTATTTAAATAACACCAATACAAAGGGGTCCCCACTTTGTGATGGACTTGAGACAAAAGACATCTGAAGGAGAAAAAAAGCGTAGACCACCATAAAAAGAAACAAGAAATGGAGACAAATCCAAGAAGCTTACAATCTAACCCTTAAACCTTACCCTTATTGGTTTTTTCATAATCGGCATTCTTGTTTATTAAAAAACAAAAGTCTAGGAATTGGGCCCCCCCCAAACAAACTTGGGGTTCTTCCCTTCTTCTTGTTGGTCCATTGGCCTCCAATGCTCAAGCACCTCAATGTTTCATACACAAAATCTAACTCCAAATGCATTTGGTCTAAAAATATGGTCAAGCCAACATTAATTAAAGTGTCCGTCTAAAAGGGCTTCACAATTTATTTAGTAGATGGTAGTGATGACATCTAGGGGGAAAAAGAAAAACGCTAATGGATTAAGGCCCATGAGTGCCATTTATTTCGAAAATGGCTATTTTCAACAATTTTTATTAGCTCGTAACCCATGTAATTGAAACATTTTGAAATTAAAATTCCTTACTCTGACTTTCAAAATCCAAATAGGGGTACTTCCCCACTTTTCATTGGTTAGTAGGCCTTATGGTTGCCGGAAAAATTCGGTGCATATTATTTGTGTCCCAAAATTTCGTTAATTTTCCCAAAATTATACTAGTTTTTTAAAAAAATAGTTTATTTTACGTTAATTTAACTAAGTTTAAATTAACTTAATTGGGTTGAATTGAATTAGGCAAGTTTAGATTAATTTAATTTAGTTAAGATAAAATGAATTAAACCAACCCTAAAAGAAATCAACCCCCTCCCCCTTCCGTCCCCTTTCAACATATATATATAAAAAAAACCTTGACCCCCTTCCCTAGCCATTCAATAATGAAAAAAAAGTTTTACAAAAAAAACTAACCCCCGTCCC
>Ga0116231_10013936_pt1 | contig 11036 bp, 9 predicted proteins | sample S1TSphgellanicum_2_FD_89695 | JGI IMG/M metagenome (GOLD analysis project Ga0116231, IMG submission 89695) | Host-associated microbial communities from peat moss isolated from Minnesota, USA - S1T2_Fd - Sphagnum magellanicum MG | ecosystem: Host-associated > Plants > Peat moss > Unclassified...
ATGGATATCATGGGAAGAAAAATTATGCTGATGTTTTATGCAGGTTAACACCCTCAAAACAAGGCATTCCTAAAATAAATGTCACTCAACTTTGCCTTGGGTGAGCTCTTATTTCAGGAATGCCTTGCTCCTTGAGCATTTCCTCCAAGTAAAGCATTTGAAATTTTTCCTAGTGTATCTCAAGGGCACCTTCCGTCCATGAAATATCCCTCCTAAACAAGATACAGTATCTTACACCTACTCCTTGAGAACAGGAGGAGAATTACGCCTACTTATGGTGTAAGGTCCTTCCCACTTTTAAGGTGTAGGTGTAAGAACTATCTCCTCCTACACCTCATGATTTATATATTTCTAAGTTTATGATAATGTTTGTCTCATGCTTTACAATGGGTAAATCTCACGGGTGAGAAACATTCCCAAAATGTCGTGCTAGACTCAACTATCAGCTCATCTTAGGCTCCTTATTTTGGGAATGCCTTGCCTTAGAGGTTTGCCTTACACATAACCAGTTTTTGTGTCCGTTTAAGGATCTATTACAGCCTTTTTCTTTGGCAAGACAGACAGCTATCGTTGGTTCCACTTTTTTTTAACTAATCTTAGATTTAATCAAACATTTGCTAATTAATGGCTTACAATGTGGAACAAGCCATGGTAAAACCCATTACCACCTAACAGAATAGCAACTTACCATGTTCCATAATCCATTGAACACTATGAAACTGATGTTTTGAATAAATTATTTACCTTCAGTGCAACTTGATCCATGTTGTTTGCAAAGTATGAAGTATGTGCTAATTTGCATGTGAAATTGGACTGGACATTTCAGGCACTCCAAAGGCAATAAGTAATCCACTGGACTGGATGACACGACTAAACATAGCCCTCAATTCTGCCCAAGGTTCATAGCATTCCATTTGTGCTAGTTAGTTTTCTGATACAAGGCCATTGGAATGGAAGACTGGTTAATTAACATCTATTAAAACATACATCTCATTGGTATCATGTCAGTTATCAAGTCTGTTAGGAAGGTTATTAGTGCATTTTGATCAATTCAATGCGGGTCCAATGTTGTTCACAGGATTGGAGTATTTACATACAGGCTGCCCACGTCCAATAATCCATCGTGATGTAAAGACTAGCAACATTCTTCTTTCAGACAAAATGGTTGCTAAAGTTGCTGATTTTGGGCTTTCCAAAATGACCATGGAAGACAGCGCTTCTCACATTTCCACAATGGTCAAAGGCACAGCTGGTTACCTTGACCCAGAGTATGTGCCTCACATTGAAATTATCATTATTTCTCAAATCATTACTTTTGTAACAGTTTTTTTTCTCAATTTTTTTGATATAAAAACTTTGGAAATTTTTCCCTTAAGACTAGAAAAATTAGTTGAATTTACACTAGAATAGAAATTCCAAAATAATCCTAATATTTTTGTTGAAAAAAAATTTCACCCAACAAAAGTAAAATTATTTCCTAATATCAATAATTAAAAAAATCTCTTAATTTCAAATTTGGAATTATGGTACAATTTTTTTAATATCTATAATACTATCTCCAAGTTTTTTTAAAAACTTTTCATAAATATAAAATATTCACTAAATTTTTGGATACAACATCGGACTGATTTTGATCTTGACATTGTCCAGATATTACACGAAGCAACAATTGACGTACAAAAGTGATGTTTTCAGCTTTGGAATTGTGTTACTTGAGTTGATCTGCGGGCGCCCACCCATCAACAAATTATTGCATGATGAGAACGAATGGAACATTGGGCAATGGGTGAGTTGGGTTTCTGTATACAACAAATGTTTATGCAAAAACAATAAGATTAAATTGAGATTTTTTTGAAGATTTTGTCTAGGAAGGTGCTAATCACTAATCACACACATACATGGGAAATTCCATGAGAATTTTTGAATTAAAAACTTGAACTAGAAAAACACACTAGGCTCCTTAATGGTCAACCAAGAAGCTTGATACAGCAACCATGTAGAACTCGTTTTTTCAGAAAGTGAGGTCCTGCAGTACAATGAAAAATTATACCTCAAACAGCTTTTCCCAATCTTTTTAGTCTCATTGAAGTTCAAACATGACTTTTTAAAAAATATCAAGAAGTTGAGGTTTTGTTCAGTTTCTAAAAGGTTTGACAATTGATTAAGGATTTTTACGATCACACTTACATTATGCTTGAATTTGGTATCACATAAAAACTTCAAGATATAACAGATTTCAATTAAAATATTATCAGTATTTGTGGTTATTATTGTAACCAAGAAGTCAATTTGCTACATCCAAGATGAAGCAATTATGTTTACATTTCAATTATCATCTAGGATGTTTCACCTTAAACCTTGAATCTTTCATTTTTATACTAGGATTCAAATTTGATGGTCCATTTGCAATTTTGCAAAAGATGTACCTCATGACTTCTGGGGAAAGATACTATAATTTTTTTATTTGAAGTGTTAATTATTTTGTAGGTGAGGCCTTACTTACAATCAGGTGATATCCATGCCATAATTGACAAGGCATTGAACAACGATTTCAAACTTGAGAGCATGTGGAAAGTAGCAGAAACAGCAATGTTGAGCATTGAACCTACCAACACAAATCGGCCAACTATGCAAGAAGTGGTGTTTGACCTAAAGGAAGCAATCAAAATCGAAGAAAAGGCGAAATCACTCAATGTTTCATATGAGACATTTAATGATAGTAGTGACCAACAATTCCCTAATGTCATGTCTAAGCCACTTGAGGTTGGTAGTAATTCACCAACCTTTTCAAATATGTCAAAATCTTCCACATTGTTTCGAAGATAATTCAAGTACGTATCTCCTATTGAAAACAACTTTAAAAGAGAAGCTTATCATATTTTGAACTTATATTAGATTTGTAGTTTGAGAGATTGTCACATGAAATTGGGGGGTTACCATTTATTTGGGCTTTATGTTGTTGTGCCCTACCAATGATCATCAACTAATGCAAAAAAAAAAGAAGATTTTTCTAGAAATTGAGTTCCATTCGAATGAAACTATTGAATGACATTGCATGCAACTTGAATTCAATTCATTTCAAATTCCTAAATTTAGTTCAAATACATGGAATGGAATTTGAATTTTGTTGAATTGATATGAGATTCAATTGAATTCAAATTTGATTGGATTCATATGCAATACAATTCAAACTCAATTGAAAATAAATGGGACGCAAACTGGTGCAAAAGGTATTGAAAATCTACTTATGACTGTGGTGTTGAAAAAACATCTTTGAAAAAACACATATCCAAAAAACATCTTTCCATTCCTTTTCATTTGAAAATCAATTAAATATATTCAAATTCAGAATTCTTGTTCAAAGGATGATTTATGGAATCTAAAATTGTTTTACCCAAACCAATTACAATGAATCATCATCATTGGAGTTTAGAACTTGTAATTATTATCTTTTGTTTAATGGTAATTTTTCACATCTTAATGACATTTTCAAAATTAAGGGAAAAAACATGAAAATTTTGATGCTTTTGAGGGTTTTTCACCATTTTTCAAAATAAATTTAAGAAAAGGTCAAATTTTGATTGGGCATTAATTAAGTAGCCAAAAATATTTTAAATGCTTCGAAAAATGGATAGTGTCCACAAACATGTCTCTAATTTATTTATCTCTTTTGATAATGTTCAATAATGAAACTACATTAAAATAAATAAATTAAATGAACCTTGCTTATAATATGGTGGTTATTCAATCAATAATTAAATTTTCATGTAAACCTAAAAATAATAAGAAACTTCATTTGTTTAACCCTATGAAAATAATTTATAACATCAAATATTAATTATTCATTTTATTATTCAAGAAATATAACTTATTGGGTATACTTCAAGTTTGAATACAATTATATTAATCAATTCTTTGATTGCACATTTCATCCATGAATTCTTAAAACTCATGATTCATACCATTTTAAAATTTCCACCTACTTGAAAAAATGAAAAAGTACAAAAGGTTTCTTGAATAATTTTTTTTACAAATATAGAAATTCACAATTTGAAAATCTTGCCTTGTTTTCATTTTAGATAATTTTTTGGATTTATCTTGATTCTATGTTTTCAATTATTCCATTTTGTATAAATGTAACATTCTAATTCAAAAAATTAGTGTTCAAAAAATATATTATTTCAATACCTATTCAAAAAAATCATGAACATGCACAATAAAATGTACTTTTTCATAGATTATTTCATTCCTTTCACCTAGCGACCTACATGGATGTGAAAAGGCACATTAACATGTTGATGTTATACAATAAAATCAAAAACACTATTGTTCCAACCATAAAAAACAAAAATGATTCATAGCCCTAAAGTCATTATGGACGAATTGTTTAGGACAATAGTCATTTAAGATATGATGTTGCACATTTCATCCATTAGTCATAAAGAACATATGTGAAATCATTAATGATAGTTTAATTTTTTTAATTATCACAAATTGAACCCAAAAACTTGGGTAACATTTAAAAATTTATAATATTATATATTATACATTTAATATATATAATATATTAAATAAAATATTTTTAATTTCATTATTTTCCATCCTATCAATTGTTGACATGTGTCACCACCTAACTTAGGTAATATAAGTAGGTACAAAATATTCAATCAATATTCCAATGTTGACCACAACAGATGTCATTTGTGAAATTTGATCCTTGGGCCCCAAGGATGTAGTTCAACTCCTTTACCACCAAGCCACTTCACTTTTTTGTAAATAATTTAATATTCATTCTATTTAAACCATATTTCATTTAAACATTATAGCCTCAAATTTGATAATTCATATCTTATTGATAATTTGTCCAAAAGGAAAAAAATTGAAAATTTATTCATAAATTTCATTCAATATGTACAAATATATATATATAAATTAATTTCAAATATGTACATTTTTGAATTTTATTATTGAATAACATTTCAATGACCATTCTTTGAAAAAATTAAATTCAAACACATGATTTGTAAATGGAAAGACCATTGTGGCTAATAGAATAATAAATACAATATAATATTTTTCATATCTTAAACCTTCATTTGATTTAGAAATTTATATCGTACAATTTTGCTTCCAATATATCATAAGTTTACTAATAATTTTTAATTTAAACATATGAATCCACATAATAATATATTAAATGTTTTTATATCAATCATATTAAGTATGATGTATAGATTTAATATGAGGGTCCATTCACGATTAGGGTACCAAAAAGGAGTGTCTAACTGAAAAAAAACTACAAATGACAACTTTGGATTTTTGTTTATCTTACATTATTATAATTGTAGTGGATTGTTGTATGTTAATAGATAAAATGATGTCCTCTTAAATTAATAAAAATATTTAAAAATAATTTAGATATTATGTCAATGTCCTTTTTGGTGTTCGTAGGAGGCTTTGTTTTTTTGGTGTTTATGGGAGGCTTTGTTTTGCTAGTGCACATCAATGCCCTTTGGTTGTGCTTTGTTGGTGCTCATCCATTCCTCCTTGTTGTGATCTATCGGTGCTTGTAAGATGTTTTATTTTGTTGGTGTTCATTTGCACCTCTGTGGTTGTGCTTTATTGGTGCTCATCCATGCCTCCTTGTTGTGTTTTATTAATGCTTGTAGGAGGCTTTGTTTTGTTGGTGCTCATCCATGCCTCCTTGTTATGTTCTATTGGTGCTCGTAGGAGGTTTTGTTTTATTGGTGCTCATCCACGCCTCCTTGATGTGCTCTATTGGTGCTCGTAATAAGCTTTGTTTTGTTGGTGCTCATCCACACCTCTTTGATGTGTTTTGTTAGTGTTTTTTTACACCATTCTTGTTGTGCTCTATTAGTCCTTGTCGATGCCTTTTTACCTTAAGTACCTTTTTTATCCTTAATATTTATCGGCATTTCCTTGTTGTGCTCTATTGTTCCTAATTGGTGTTTCTTTATGTGCTATGTTGGTGTTATTTAAGTTTCCAAATTACTACTTCTCAAAAAAATTCTAATTTTTTTGGATTTTCTTTCATTTTGTTGTTTTTTTTTCAATTTTTATTGTTTTAATTTTATTTCAAGTGCATGTTTTCAAGTTTTTCAGGTTTTTTTTTTTACTTTAAATAGACATGTTGTATATATTTTGTCATGTGCAAAAGTAGGAACATACTTGCAAATCACCTTGTGACATATTTTTTCAAATCTTTTACCATCTTTTACATTTTTATCACATCTTAAACCCTAAACCTTCAATAATCTTGTAAATGCTTGTAATTGTATTAGTTATTTATAATTGCTTGTATTTTTTGTTTGATGTTCTTTGGGTAGATTGAAAAACTAAAATCGTCTTAGTTGTTTAAAATTGCTTGTATTTTTAGTTTGATTTCCTTTGGTAGATTAGATAAATGAAAACAAAACCCATAATTTTGGTAAATTTTATACTTATTTCTATTTATCCTTTAACATATTTAACATATTGTAAGAAATGGAATCAAGTCAAAATGAAAATGTGATGATAATTAATGGTGAAAGTCTAAATGAATGTAATATGGAAATTGAAATTTTTAATGTCAACTTTCAAACAAAACAAAGTATAGTAGAACAAACTAATGTAGAAGAAAATTGTTCATAATGAAAGGAATGAAATGGAAAAAAACCTTCAAACATTGCATACAAAGGAAAATATAGAAAGGTCACAATAGGAATGCGATTTGTTCGGTTTTTTATTGTGTACATGATGATAAAGAAGTTGATAATGAAAATTTTCAAATCATGAAATGTTTGCTTTGTTTCAACAATCTTGTTCATGCTTTTAATCCAAACAAAAAAAAGAAAAATGATTATAACATATTTTAAGACATATGGTATAACAATTTAACAAAACATGTGGATAATGACTTTGTAATAGTCAAAAATTTTGAAAAGAAATAAATACTCTAGTAAGAAGACCAATTGAAAAACAACTAACAAGAAAAAAGAATAAATGTTTCAGGAAGTGCAATATTTAAGTTTTTTTCTATGAAATTTCCTTTTTTTTAAAATGATGAATAGTAGAAAGACTTTTTATAGGACTTTGGTCTTTTAATTGTGAAAAATCAATTGCTTTTGCAATTTGTGGAAAATGTTTAGTTTAAACATATAATTTTACATCTATGTCTTGAAATTGTCTTCCTTTAATAAAATAAACTTTTCATGAAATATAATTACTTAAATTGGTGGAAAAAATGAAACAAATATATGTTGCCAAAATTGGGAGATTATATATCTACAACCACAAGTTTTGACTTATAGATGTCCAAGGGGGCACATGATATGTTTGCTTTTGAAATTAACTTTTTAAGATCTGATTAAAAACCTAAACAAATGACTATTGGGTTATTTGAAATAATAGAAACTATTAGTTAAATCTTGGCTACTAATTTGACATAATCGTTTACTTGATATGGATTTTTTAAAAAATTATTTCATATGTGAAAAATGAAGCATCAAATTTAACTATAATGATAATTGCCTTGAAATCAATTGTCAAATGTGAAGTTTTAAGTTTAGATGAAAGTTTCCAAAACACATACATGTTTTGCCCATGTTTTTTCTAAGGCATGTAAGTATGTTACAATTAATGAAAAGGTGCGCAAAAACCTTTGGTTTATTTTTATCAACTCTACCCAATCAAATTTGTAAAAACATATAATTTGACCTAAGAAGTTAGGGAATGGTAGACAAGAATGGAACAACATATGTTTTAATTTGAACATTTGCTCAAAAAAAAAAAAATTCCAATGAAGACAAGGTGAATTTTTTATCTTTTACAAAAAAAAATTAATTAAAAAAAAATTGAAGTCTTTTTTTATTCAATGATGTTGTTTTGATACATATTTAACAATTGTTTAATTATTGCAAGTTTGCTAGTAAAATCATTATGTTCCAAGACTTGCAATTCAAGGATGTTATTATCCTTTGGTATAGTCGGTAAAATATTGTCAAAATTAATGGCAAGTTGCCCCCTTCTTCTTACTTGGCACATTTCTTAAATAATTGTTGATTTTTTTTTCTCTTATTGTGAATGCATGTGTTTTGAACCAATCTAGTAGCCACTGGTTACTATTTGATGCATTATAGTCTGCCATTACCATTTCTTCAAAATGTAGGGTTTTGCTACAAACCCAATTACCCAAATTATTTTGATTAATGATGATGATTCTAGAATTACCTTTGAGTTATTATTGTTTGCTACCAATATTAAAAAGGAAGTTTGTGTTGTTTTGGAATCATTCCTTTCTTTTAAAAGAAAATTTAAAGAAAAAAATCTCATAACATGTTATGTTTAATGCTAGACCCTAGGTTTAAAAGCCTTTGTTTAGTATCTTCTTTTATTGGTCGTGAAAAAGGGGTGAACATTGTTGAAGAATATGATAGATGATCATTAAATCCTATGCTTTTAAAATGTTACCATTATGTACACCCAATGGTAAAATTTGAACTTAGTCATGTAAATCAAACAACAAATGGGTGGAAGCATAGTAAAATATTAAAAAAAAGTTAACAAAAAAATATTAAGTTTAAAAAAAGGCAAATTTTCACAAAAACATAGGAAAGTAAATTTGAATTTTACTTAAATTTCATTTTGAAATTATTGAACCTTTAATTGGGTTTATTGTAAATCAACTACAAAATTTCAAAAAATTTGGAATAATAAAAGTAGGGAATAAGTATGTTTGAAATTGACTAATCAATATGGTGTTCAAACCTACTTTGTATGAAGTTATAGCATAAAGATCATTGTATATTCAAGGGCATCACCAAAAAATAAATCTACATTCCCTTTGGTAAAATATACTTGACACATACTTGAATTAAATTTTACATGTAGAAAGTAGGTTTTAAAAGCTACTTGCATTTAGAAAAGTCTATTTGAAATCTACTTTTATAATGCAAATTTTAAAAATTAGTGCGTAATAATGAAAAAATTAATATCTTGTTATTTATCATTCAACTAAAAAGATTGAATATATAACAATTTCGTGATGGGTTTTAGTCTTACTTTTTGTTCACTTAACAAGAAGACCAGCAAATACTTTTAGTTATACATTTTGTCATGCTTTCATCCAAATATAAATTATGATCTAGATAATTTTGAAAAAACTCCCAATAAACCAATAACTAAACTTATTAAAAGGGAAATGTTGATTTTCAAATGTTACCAAGTTGATTCTAAGGGCATTAAGTGTTTTTTTCAATGGTGGGCAAAACATGAAACCATATTTCCTATTATTGTTTTTTTGGCTTGCCAAATCTTAAGGATTGTTGAGTCAAAAATTCACACTAAATTTTTTTTCTTTAATAAAGATACTTATAAACTTGAAAAAATGTTGTTTATAATCAAAAATTTTAGAGAGATTGATATTTGTGAGCAAAAACTAGCCAAATGCACAAAAAATTGATCATAAACCACTTTCCAATTTGATGGAGCTTATTAAATTGAAAAAGGTGTTGATTTTGCGAAGGAGTTAAAAGAACTTGAAAATTCTTTTGAATGGGATGAATTCTTGGACATATATATTTTTTGTAGAATTGAATAATTTTTGTTTTATTTTTTTGGGAAAAAATTAAACAATTTACAATTTATGAAATAAGAAAACTTTTGATACCCATTGCCTAAAAATCACCTTTGAAAATCGGCTGGTATGAATTATTTGAAAATTGGCACTTTGAAATATGATGAAAATCATTTTTTCCAATTTTTTTAAACCCTCCCCAAGTCCATTAAAAAGATCAGGTTAGGTATCAAAAAAGCTCTTGAAACCTAGACTTGGCAAGATTCTAAAAAAATTAAAACCCACCCAACATTAGTAAATACCTCTTGAAATTTTTGTAATGTAACTAAAAGGCATGTTATAATGCAAAAATATTGCTCTCCCCCATGAATAGCCATTCTATTTTCATGGCAAGTGTTCTATTTTCATCATGAGTTTTATTAAAAACATAAAGCTTCACTCTTTGAAGGTTGCATTGTTTTTTCACACCATGTAAAGCACATAGGGAAGAGCATTATTAAAATTGAGCGTGACTCTTGTCTCATGCACTCTTGTTTCAATAATTCTTTCGCCCTTGGATTTTACCTTACACATACATAAGCCAAATGTGAAAATATCAACCAATGTTGGGTGGTTCTTAAAATGAGGGAAAATACCCATCAATTATCAACCCAAGTTTATTTTGAATTTTTTTGAAAAAAACTAATGTAACAAAAACGAATAAAATAAAATAAAATGTATTGCCCAATCTCATAAGCACAAGTAACAATAAACACAAAACAAAACATATGCAATAACAAAGTTTTGCACATCAAATAACCTTGCTCCCTTTATTCAAACAACAATCCAAAGTCTATGTCCTAAGACACAAATGGGATTAAAAACACTTTGAAGTTGTTCTCATGGGCTTTATCTTAGTCCTTGAAATAATTCCATCACAACAAACCCCTTTGGTACTAATCCCAAAAACATACACCAGCATCATCATAACCTAGAAGAGCATCCCAAGCACTCTCAGCTTCACAAAGTTGAAAGCATATCCAAACTATAGATCCTTTCAACTGCGACTGATCCAAAGGTTCCTCAATAACTCCTAATTCACATAGGTTTAGGGTTTAGCTGAATTAGGTCCCTAAACCCTAATCCCAAAACTTTCCCAAGGAAGTTTGTTAAAAAACACCCCCCACCCCCAAAACTGCCTTCTATTAGTCCGATGGACGGGGACCGCCACGCTCTCAGAAGTTTTTAAGCCTATTGGGTAATCTTATAGTCTGCCTTTTTATTAGTCCGGTGGACGGGGACCGCCAAGCTCTCCGTCTCTGGCTCTTCGCTGTTTGTCGTCGCTGCTGTTTGCGTGTGTGCGCATTAGTGCGTATGTTTGCGTGCGGGTTCTGTTTGCACTCGTTCTTGTTTTGCTTCCGGAAATTGCGTTGTGAGTACAGTGATGGCGGAGCACTTCGAGCTGCCTTCCACCATCGCCATC
>Ga0116231_10013937_pt1 | contig 11035 bp, 7 predicted proteins | sample S1TSphgellanicum_2_FD_89695 | JGI IMG/M metagenome (GOLD analysis project Ga0116231, IMG submission 89695) | Host-associated microbial communities from peat moss isolated from Minnesota, USA - S1T2_Fd - Sphagnum magellanicum MG | ecosystem: Host-associated > Plants > Peat moss > Unclassified...
CCACTCTGGATGTACACACTGGAGGCCAGACTGCCTGCCTGCCCCACACTCCTTTCTGCTACACAAAGACTAGCCTCGCCCCCGCCCCCCCCCCCTCTCTCTCTCTCTCTCCCCCCCCCCCCTCTCTCTCTCTCTCTCTCTCTCTCTCTCTCTCTCTCTCTCTCTCGCATATTCTCTGTAACCATCTATCTCAGGTGAAGACTGGAAATTAATACAGGGCACTCTCTGGGTCTGATAGTAGGGCATCGCTCTATTGAAAGTGTGTGTCAGGTTGTAAATATCTGCAGGTGTGTATTAGTCAGAGGATCTCTCTCTCTCCTCAGCATGTGCAAGCTATGTCAGCAGCATATGACCTCATAAACTTGTATAGAAATTCCATTCAACAGTGCAGTAGGTGCATGTTGTCAGGTTCCCCAATGTGATCTATGAATAATTTATGCACATTGTTTTGTTGAGTGAAGCTGAGTCTTGCAATAAATGATTTGGTTATGCAATGTTGCAGATTGAATTGGTCAAAATGAATAGCACAAAAAGAACAAGAATTATTAGCACTTTTTAGTTGTTGTGCCACCATTCTTGATCTTTTTGAGTTCTTGTGCTAATCATTCTTGGTCTTGGGCTAATTATTTTTGTTGGAACAAGAATTGATCTGAACTGGGAAATGCACATGAGGCAGACCGGGTCAGCAAAACCTAGTGCGGTCAACAAGAAGCCTGGAAGGCCATAATGAAGTGAAAAGTAGCATTGAGCATGCATAACAGAAAGGATTGTTCATTATGTACCAGTAGGGCCCATTCTGCTTAGGAACACATCAATGCCAGTAGGAATTGACACCTTTCTGTCATGTGGTACGGGTTCTATGAGGGCCTTTTCCAGCTTTCTGTAAAGTGGTAGCATCTTCTATGATGACCTTTTCCAAAGCATAAGCTGTTTCACAATGTCGATTTACATCACAATTGGAACTGCAGTGTTCCAGATCTCAGATTCACATCCCAAGTGGAACTGGCAAAACCAAAGGCAGAACCTGTAGATGACCACCTGTCTTGTCTAGGAAAGAACGAAAAGACCCAAAGAAGTTCCTAATAAGACATCAAAACCGGTTATGTACTGGAGAGCTGACACTAAGTGCTGGTTATGGCTGGAGAACCTTAAAAACACACCCATCACTTCTGGCGGCGCCAAAGAAGCATTGGAAAAAAGCTAGTTCTGCAGTGGGAAAAAAGCTAGTTCTGCAGTGACCTGCGCAGTTCTGGATCATAGGTACCTACCAGAGAAATGGCGAGCTGGCCATTTTTTAGCTGGCCTTTCCTGCCATGTAGCACGGCCTGAAAAAGGGCAATACAGATATGTCTGACCCATTGCGAACTATTGTAAGATGCATCCCTAAAGTCTGACCAGAAGTTGAAGCAAATTTTATGTAGTCTACAGTAAATTGCACAACATTAAGAAAATTATTACACAAAGTGTACCACACCATGTCCGCCAAGGACAAATGCCAAATTAGTTAAACATGAGTGAGTCTAATATGTGAAACAACATGATAATTTGAAGCCCACTTAAGACAAAATCTTGGGATCATCCAAACTTTGTCACTCATCACGAAACAATGAGGTGGGTGTTGTTCTATGTGGAGTGGTCCTCTTGGAATTGGCCACTTTTCAACTTCCACCCATTTTGGATCGAATTTCAGTCACAATTTGAACAGTTGAGAACCTTCTTCCCAAGTGTCCTCAATATGGAAAATGAACAAGGGCCTCATCTGGTGAGGACAATGCAGAAGTGTGCCAATGAAATATGAATCTGCAGAGAGTTTAAAACCAATAGATATACTACAAGGTGGCGGAGAGAGAGAGGGGTGGTCTAACACAAGAGGTCTGTCACATCTCATGTGTGTGAAAACTCCAAACACCTCAAAAGAAGACTTCTCAAAAAATCTACAAAACAATCCTTTTATGCTAGAATAAAGGTGCCAATTGATTAAATTTTTTACATGGGTTATTCTAAGTTTTACTATGTTTTATTAGACTTGAAAAAGGTTGTGATTTCTGCCTTTTCAATGTGACAATTTATATTGAGTTTTCTTAATTATTAGCTTGTTAATTAGATTTTTTAAATTAAGATTTTCTGCTTTCTTGGCAAGCTCACATATCTTTTGCTTGTTTACATTAGAAAGTTGTTTTTAATTAGATTTGTTAAATTAAAATTTTCTGCTTTCTTATCTCTTGCTTGTTTACATTAAAAAGTTATTTTTTTCTTTCTATTCAACTAGATTCATTGTTGGTAGTTTGCACAACTTGAACACAAAGCAACACTAATATTGCCAAACTACAATTACAAAACCCTAATATTTATCCTCAAATTTTCCCCATTATAATCATATTTACAAAAAGAAAAAGCTTTGCAAATATTGTGTGCTACTATGGAGTGTGATAGTGATTTTAAAGAATGGTGTTCCTTCTAAAATGGTTGGTTACCCAAAATTGTGTGACACTGACAAGAATGTGACTAAGATGGGGGTGATTATAAAAGGGGTCTACTGTAGTAGCTAAAAACAGCTGAAGCTGCAGGTAGGAACATCATCCATTTACAGTGCTCACCAACCTCCACCTGACCATATGCTCAAGATTACTTAGACCTGGTCCATAATTACACAGCGGAATTTTATGAGGTCTGCAGACAATTGGGGAACTCACAATGTAGCAGATCCAGAGTACACCCATGGTTTGAAATGCAGCTTCCTACAGTATACTTCTAAGGTTCAAATATTAACTTTTAAACATCAAGCTCGAGACTATGGTTCTTTCTGATTTGGAAGGACACTGAAGCAACAATTTGCCACTCATTACAGAAATAACGTGCTTGGGAACAACAAAGAAGAAATGCTAATAAGACTACAAATGCATGTGTAAGAAATTGAATAGTCTTAGTATGCTGAAGAGAAGATGTCCTCAGCTGCTGAACAAGTTTGTTTGCAGGCTCACATTAGAAACCTCTCTGCAGAGCTCACTACAAATGGTAGTAGCCAAAAACCCATCCTTCACATTTTTCCCACAACAATTGGACAACTTTCATAGTGCGGAATGCAAGTCCTTTACCATGAATGAATGCTTCTTGTCACCATGAAGCTCCTAAGGCCAGCATGCACAATGACAGTTCCTGAGATTTTACCTTAACCTGTGTTCGGTCTCGGCCCATTTGTTGTTGCTTAGAAATACCCCAAGGCAGATCTGCTAATACATGTGGGCAAGCAATGCATGCATGTGAAAGTGTTTCCAGGGGTCAGAACACAAACAGGAGTAATTAAAAACAAAAAACTCATACATGTCTGCTGGAGTGGAAATTTACCTGTAATTTGGAAGCAGTAAACCTGCTCTCCAAACCTTGCCCAACCACAGACGGAGGGAAGTATTGAAAAACTGAGTAAATTGAACCTCCTATGTTCGCAGAAGACTTGGAATGGCAGTAAATAGGCAGCCTCTAAGCAGTCAACTTGTTATTGATGAATGGATGGAAATGAAGCTGACCTAGTAATTCTATCAGAATGTTGTGAAATGTTCATTATTCAACCAATCCAGGACCCTTGAGTAAAACGTAACCATGCCAAGACCCCAGGTCTCAACCTCATTGGCACATCCTTTGCCCAAACCTTCAGGTCTGGAAGTGGACCTGTCAGTGCCAAATAGTTGTCTTCTTTCGACTCCATCTTCCGCCAACTTAACTGAGCAATTGAACGAGATGTCAACACAGAGACCACTTGGTATTAACCACTTGTTCTAGAAGGCGAAAGGAAATATTTGAGCTCCCAAAAACCAAATGCAAGCAGTAGGCACTTCAGAACTGGGGAATGTGTGTGTAGGATGGAATGTGCTTCATGTGATGTCCAGGGCATATGAAGTTTGGCCTCTGAGCCAACACTAGCTTCACACCATGAAGATTGTTTTACTTGTTACTACATGTTTGACATTTGGAAAAGGACTTCTAGAGGACTCAATTGCACATCTCAGCTTTACAAAACTTGCAACAGCCTACAGTGGTAGAAAGACACTCTTACAGGGTTAGAAGCTGATGGATATGACAAAAATCTGGAGGATCATCCATCAGGAGAACACAGTAACAGTGCTCAATGGACAGGGCACACAGGACTCTTTCCTTGGATTCTAGTGAGCAGAGCCCTACATTAACTCCACAGCAAAGGAAGAACAATCATTAATGGAAAGAAAGCAACCTGTGGAAAAACATGGGCCATTGCATAAAGTGTGGCATCTCTTGCAGCACTGCCATCTTCCCATGTCCATGTTCCATCATCACAGTCTGGTTGAGAGTCTCGACATTCAACACAGCTACCCCCACAATTGACCATAATGCGCCCCCTAGGTCTGAGCCTTTGCTTTAGCTCATGCCAGGTTTCTGGCTGCCAAATATTCACAATAAAGGTCAAGACTTGTTCATTAAGTAACCTCACAGCTCATGCAAACATATCAATTTCAGAGAAGTTATTCCCCTCAAGAACACACAAATGAGAGACTTCAAACCTCAGACAAGTATCATCACTACACTAGTTGCTTGCAGTAGAAACCTTTTGAAGCTGGGGAAGAATCTTTCCCTTTGAAAATAAGTCAATTAATATTCCTGCAATGACCAACACATTATACCCCAAAACCCCCATGAGTTTTAATGATATGGATTACACAATATGAACGACCCACTGATTCAAAATGAAGCAGAAACTGTGTACCCACCACTAAAACCACCATTGACACTTGCTGCTGAACTCAGTGCATCCCCCACATGTACAGAGAGGAAGCCTCCTTTTGAAGTTGGAGACTCCAGTGCTGCCAATCCCAAATGCACTCGTGCAATGTCCACAAGCTGCATTGACAGTGCATTGACAGTACTCATTTTTGTTCATAACCTAATCTGTACCTATATAAAAGGTCAAATTGAGCATACAACAGCTAAAAATAATAATAAATAGCAAGGAACAAATCACCGTGAACAAGTACCAGATCAATCATCACCAAATCTTGTGCAGTCTACTAACCACTTACTGTCTTGTCAATTTCCCAGCCTTCGAGTTTCCGAGATGGCCAGAGCTCTAGAAGGATCCGAGCTGCTGTTCCTCCTCCCTGCAAGACAAAAACCCCTAAGTGCTCTTCTGCAATCCTATCCTCCTAAAACTAACACCCAAAAAAGTATGCTGCTGTGCAGGGCAGAAGAGAAGCATACCAGACCTAGAATTGCTATTGGACCTTCTGGAATAATGGGTGGAAGAGATGCAAACTCATCCTGCTCAGAATTTCCAAACACAATCCATGAGAGCATGTTATATACTACTTCCAACAAATGCTCAAGAGGAGGATTGACAAAAGCTTGATGGGAATGAAAACCTGCCTCCAATGAAGTCTTTCACTATCACAACAACACACCCAAGCTCACAAGAAAAATAGAGTATTGAAAACACACAAGAAAGGAATGAACTCACAAAATACAAATCAGTCCAAATGCAGTTCTGGTTGTACATACTAAGGATGTTTCCTGCAACCCACTTGTCCCAGATCACATCTTATCAGTTCCTGTACACATGAAAAATAGCACCTTGAAAATCATTTCAATCCAACTTTCTTTTGCTCTCAATCTGAGCTTTTACAGGTGCTCCACAACCCTAAACCCTGAACCCTGAACCTAGTAACAGCCATTACTGTTGCTGAGAGCTGCTGAGTTCTCTGTGCGTGTGTGTTTTCTAAGCTTGTGCAACAAGGTCCTTGTTCTCCAATTTTCTTCAGAGGAAAGAAACCATTTTGGTACCCGAAGCATTGACAAGAATCTTGGAGCCTGCATATCTGGAAGCAGATGTCTCAGATGCCTTGAGAATCGCCATGTCGTCGTCGTATGCGCTTTGGATAGAACTCAAGACCACGTAATCCTCCTGCTTCTCCAAACTGTTCGTCAAGAAGCAGAAGAAGAAGAAGAAGTACTCCTTCAAACAAAACAAATAGGACAAGAAAGCAAAGAAAGAGAGAAGTCACAACAGGCACCTGTCTTCTGTGCAGAGACCTAGGTTGCACAGCGGGAGGATGTCCTGAACAGCGGCAAGGCCGGGAACTTGTAGCCGGATGGTGCAAAGGAGAAAAGAGAGAAGAGGATTTGCTCGAGAAGAGAAGAGAATGATGTCGATATGGCACAGAGTGCGGTGGAAGAAACAAGAAGGCCATAGCAGAAAACTTTCCTTCTTCTATCGCATAGAACACCAGCAGCAGCAGCAGCAGTAGCAGCACCTACTGCATATAAAGCTCTTCGGGATGCTTTCAGAGACCCTGTCACCGCGGAAGAAGTTGCAGAGCCGGGAGTGAATTTCTCCTTTTTTCCGTCAGCAATCTGCTCAATGCTCTTTGTTTTGATCAGCAATTGAGCAGGATTTCTATGAAAGTCCCATCCTCGGAATGCATGCCATTGTCCATCAGATGAGAATCTTTACAAACTGCTTGTGAAGAATTTCTGCAACAAATCAGGCAACTGGACACAGGAACTGCCAGCAAAAGCCAGAGGCGAAGGGTTTAAGCCCTACAACCAACCCTACAGCCAAGTTCTGTGCAGGTTGCATTGCATATTAGTAACAAAGAGTGAGCAAGAAAATGATGAAGACAATTCTTCTTCAGATGGTGAAGACAAGCAGAGCAAGGATCAATGTAAGAATAGAGAGCTTCAACTGCAGCTCATGGTTCATAGCACAGCTGCCAGCCATGGCATGTGAACATCTGTATGGAATAGAAGAACGCCTGCAAGATATGTCAAGGCTCAGCAACATGAAGAGACAGTGGAGCTTTTCCAACAAATGCAGCAATAAGGGAACAGTCCCAATTAACTTTTGTTCTGGTGCTCAATTTGTGTGCAAGTTCAAGGATGGTGGGTGTATTCATGAGCAGATCATTGCATGTGGTTGTGAGGCTGATGTCCTTGTGGGGAGGAGCAGCCTGGTTGACATGTATGCAAAATGTGGGAGCTCGGAGGATGCTTGAAGAGTCTTCAATAAGATGCTTTAACTCGACGTGGTCACTTGGAATGCAAAGATGTGTGCAGGACAAAAGGTACAGGAACTATATTGACAAATTCAACAGCCTGAAAATAGTACATACATGTTGCCTAATGAGATGATGTTCTCATAAAACTGAATGCTAACTAGGACCACTAAGGTTATATATATGGCCATGCAGAAGATCATCTACATATGACTCAGAGAAAGAGTTAAAGCTAGGACTAGCACATTGGATATGGCTTGAGGTCAAGAGTTAGAGCTAGGACTAGCACTTCGGATATGGCTTGACGCTCAGGTTACTTCAATCAGTATTGACAACTGAACTAAAAAATGAACCACTTCCATTTAAGCTCCATGAACAGGGACATGCTTCAACTGGAATTTGGTTGACCGCCATTTGATTGCATGGCACAGAGGCGTGTGTACATCCGTGACATGGATCTAAATCCTCTATTGTCACCTGACCTCAACAGATTCCCTGCACCCAAAATTCAGAACCCATTATAAGCAACAGTCATACATCTGGAGAGAAAGGAGCGGATCTAGTAGTATGACTGTCTAGTCATACCAATAGACAGTTATTTGAGGAAGAAGTGAATTGCTTGTTATCTCTGCACTGCATTGACAATGGGGGATGTGAATAGTTCCCACAATGCTTTCACCTCTGAAGACCCTAAAATTCATCACTCTAAGCAACTGCACCAGTAGCAATACTATCTCTAAATGCAAGTAACCTCATCTCTTGGAAAAAGAAAAAGAAAAACAGTTGACTCTCCACTGAAATCTGGATTCAGTCATAGACTTTTGATAACAGAAAACACACCTGCATCACAATTGAGGGGGCTGTCCGCCTCCGGGTGTGCCAGGAGAGCTATAACTGCACGGCAGACAGATTGAAGTGTCCATGCTGGACTCCAGGCAGTCTTCAATATATCAAGACAAATCTCACCTGTCTGTCATGTACCAACCAAATTCAGATAATCAGAAATCAATCCATGAGGAACCGTCTAGAAGGATTGCACATAGAATGAAAAGTACAGTTTGCGGTGGTGAAGGGCAGGGGTTGTAAGGTTGAAGGGTTCTGGTTGTGTAAAAACCTCTGTAAACTGAGGAGTGAGGGAGTTCTGGAAGTAAGCACCCCTTGGCTCCACTTCGGGCGGGTGATTACTTCCAGAACTCCCCCACTCCTCAGGCATTACCCTACACAAAAGTACCCAGAACTTTCAAGGGTGAAAACCCCAGTCCACAGGGTACTTTGCTTAACAACAGCTCCTCCTGGCATAAAACTTCATGCAAAGCAAGTAGGAGGGAGACACATGACTGGCCTACACAGAGACTGGGATAGATACCTTGAAATGGACATTAGGATGGAAAATTTTGGTGATGAAGCGCACTTGAGGAGGTACTAATGGGTATTGCTCTGGCACATTGATGGCCAGCTGGAAAACACCTTCCTGGTATGGGGTATCTGTTGGACCCTGTCTTCCATACTCCATCAACACAGCTGCCAATTAGTCCAAAAAGTACTTGTTCACCCAGCAACAAGAAGAACCCTAAAGAAGAAGATTACAGACAGAGATGCTGCTGATAATAGGCTTCCCAAAGATGAAGAGACTCGGGTATACACAACTAGGAGGAAGAAGAAGAAGAAGTTGCAAAATAAGTATGCATCCGACCTTGATCTGAGCAGTCCAGCGGAAAATATTGGTGTCATCACAAATGAGCTGGATATCAGAGTCACTGCCTTTATCTCTTTGTACTTCCTTGAACTCCTTAAACAGCCGTGCCCTCGATGTCTGCCACAAAAAAAACTCAAACACACCATCAGCATCATCAGCTCCTCCTCAAGGCCCATGTTTTCCAATCCTGCAACAAGGTGATTTCTGCAGCTGCAAAAACCCAGAATTCCAATCTCTATCCTTCTCCTCTCTCCGGGTTCAGCAGGTCAAGCTCTTGCTCGAAGTAAAAAGCCAAAGTACAACGGTAGCAACGAGCTAGAAAGAAGCACAGAAGCAGGAAAGGATTGAAAACATACCATGACGACGAAGCAGCTGCTGGAGAAGACAAGAAAAGGGAAACTAGGCTTCGATTGTTGCCACCGCGAAGCAACTGCAAACAAACACTCGCTCGCTCCCGCTGGAGACCCACGACAACAACTTCGGAGAATGAAACCCTAAAAGATGAAACCCTACAAAAACAGGTCTTGAAGTCAAGTCCTCCTCTGCCCGGGCTCAAGCAGGGTTTTTTTTGGGGCGAAATTTCGCCAAATGGCGATATTTTTTCCAAAAAATTGGCGAAAGATGAGTGTTTTTAAGTTTTTATTCGCCAAATTTCGGATATATATAAAGAATAGCCAGATCCTATCCTAGCTTGCAGCAGGTAGCCAAAAATATAGAAGGCTGCTACAACTTTTTTTGCATTCAAATTTTCTTATCGCCAAATCTGGCTAAATTTGTCTTATGGATGATCACCACTTGAGCTACCTCACAAAATTGAAAAAAAAAAAACACTGTCCGCAAGTGACATTGATTCCACAAAAGTGGCTCTAAATGACAAAGTCCCCAAAAGAGACCTTGAACCACAAAAAGCGCTCTAAATGACAAGGTCCCCAAAAAGAGGCCTTGTACCACAAAAGTGGCTCTAAATGACAAGGTCCCCAAAATCGATCCTGGACCACAAAAGTGGCCTCGTGACAAAATCCCATAAGTGGCCAAATTGACACCCCTAGTGTTGGACGGTTATTTGAATTTTTAAAGAACCATCTGTTCCGGTTATAAAAAGCTTTCAGACTCACAAAACAGCTGATTCCAGTTTTTTAGAGAATTTAGAATCAAAGAACCGCCGGTTCTGTTTCTTTGGAAAATATGGGGATCAAAGGAACTTGTCAGTCCTGGTTATTTCAGAAAATCTTAGAGAACCTGAGGACTTCACAAAAGAACCAACAGTTTAGGGTTTAGGGTTTAGGGTTTATTTTATTCAAATTGAGACCTTATCAGCACCTGGTGTCTGTTCCAGTCTTGGGCAGTTCTTGACTTTTATGAAGAACCTCCAGTTCCAGTTCTTTTAGAATGGTTCCAGTTCCAGTTCCAGTTTCAGTTTGGATTGCCCAAAAAATGGAAGCCTGAGTCTGTTTCTGGTCCGGTTCCTGAAAAAAAATCAGGTTTCCATGAAACTTGGTTTGAAACCAGCAGTCAACTGACTAGTTAACCCCCAAATTGTATATATACTAGTGGGTACCCGTGACGGTCGGACACAATCCGCCCGTGCCTGGCTTTTTTTTTTCCTTCACTTGGATGGTCTTAAGACTCCCATATATACTCAAACCATATTTGATGGTGGGATACAAAAGAAGGTGAAAGAACCACAACCCAAACCCCCACTCTACCCTTCACCCCAAACCCATCCCCCAAAAAGCCTAAAAATTTGAAGCCTAATACCCTCTTCTTCTTCTTTTCAACAAATTCTTGATATATTGATACCTACCCAGAAAACCTAATTTTAGAAGCCATGCAAGTCCTATTAGGAGCCGCGACAGCTGGGTTTCAGGACTCAGACAGATGGACGCGGCTCCCTTCTTCTGTTGCTGCCGTGTTGCCGCATTTGGCTCTCAGGACCTGAGTTTCAGGACCTCGATAAACGGACACTGGGTTTCAGGACCTCGACTTTCAGGACCTCGATATTCGGCTCTCAGGACCTGGGTTTCAAGACCTCGACAGGCGCACGCACGCAACGCACTCCGGGAGTCCCGGGCCCGGCAAAAACGGGATCTTCGCCGCGTAGCAGCGCTGCTGGACATGAGCGGGATCCCGTTTTGTCGGGCCGGACCCGAGCTCCGTCACGGACGGACGGACGGACGGACACTGGGTTTCAGGACCTCGAGTTTCAGGACCTCGATATTCGGCTCTCAGGACCTGGGTTTCAAGACCTCGACAGGCGCACGCACGCAACGCACTCCGGGAGTCCCGGGCCCGGGCCCGGCAAAAACGGGATCTTCGCCGCGTA
>Ga0116231_10013938_pt1 | contig 11034 bp, 6 predicted proteins | sample S1TSphgellanicum_2_FD_89695 | JGI IMG/M metagenome (GOLD analysis project Ga0116231, IMG submission 89695) | Host-associated microbial communities from peat moss isolated from Minnesota, USA - S1T2_Fd - Sphagnum magellanicum MG | ecosystem: Host-associated > Plants > Peat moss > Unclassified...
CTCCACAAGGTTCCGTTACCTTCCCCAATGATCCATGACCTTCTACTAACCTCCATGACCTTCCATGCTGCTCTGGCAGGTTCCGGAATGATTTTTGTTACCCCCCATATAATTTGTGTAAACAAATATCCTCCATAAACTAATATCTTCTGGCCGGTCCCAAGGATATTAGTTTAGAGAGAGTTTATTGTATGTGGATAATCTTATAATTATTGTAAACCAACCACATTGAGAAAATTCATTAATTGAAAAATCAGCTATTTTCTCAATTTGAAATGATCGAACTTGGACATCTCAATTTTTTTTCGTAGGAGTGGAGTTTCTATTTTTGCATATAAGCATTTTTATGTGCCAATGTGCCTATGTCACAAACATTCTTGATGAATTTCAGATGACAAGATGTAACTGAATGCCCATGCCCCTTCTGGAGAATGGCGAGCTTGGCAAGGACAAACAAGATGAAGATGCTGATTTGACTTTATATCGTTGAATTATCAACAAGTTGATTTACCTCACCAATAGTTGTCTTGATCTCACCTATGTGGTGGGGACACTTAACAGATACATGATACATGAACCGGCCCAAAAAAACACGCATGGAAGGGGCTCATCACATTCTTGGGTATCTAAAGGGTACCCATGATTACAAAATCCTTTACCAAAACAAGGACAAAAATGATGTACATGGTTTTACTATGTGATCATAAGTGATCAAATTGCAAATATTTTAACAAAATCACTAGGCCGAATAAAATTTCAGTTTTTAAAGAACAAATGAGATTGCAAAGTCTTTGTAGATGTGAAGCAAAATGACTTGTACTTGAACATATGGGAATAGTAGCCATTTATGTCATAGTTTAAACAATAGTAGGGACTCCCAATCTTTTTTTAAGAAAAAAGTTGGAATTGGGAGGGTGTATTGAAAGTAAGGGAGGGTGTTAATATTTACTCTCTCTAGTTACATATAGGTAACATCCAAAGTTACACATGAAAATTATAAGAAGGCCACATAAAAAAAAGAAATAACTAGTGCTGATCAAATCGTGATCAGAACCACCCATGTGCCCCATGCGGATTGGTTCAGGAGATTTCCTACTCCTAATTTCTAGGGTTATAGAACTTGTATATTGAGTAGGTGTATGTATGTGTTACAGGCTGCAACTTTGTTTGCTGTAGTACTTTCCATGAGAAGCAACCACTTATTAGCTAAACTTGGTTGGATGCTAAGGTGTCTCCTCTCAAACAAAATCACAGCCATCTGTTTGACGAGCAAAATTCTAGTGGTTCTTTATGCCAGGTAAGGATCATGAACAGGAGGATTGTCGGCCAACTGGCCTCGGGCACAGATCTCAAATCACGGAAGGGCATGTACTCAGGCCTCTACTCAGGCCCTTCACCTATACATAATGACCTGCTCTAATAAACAGAGTGTGGGTGTTTCAAAAAACTAAAAACCCGTTGAATGCCGCAGTGGGTGTTTCATTTTTTGAAGCCCCCTCAAACAACAGAGGAAAAAATACATTGGGTAACATGACCTCCAATTACACTACATTAATAGGGGCAGGTCTTTTCCATTCCCGTTAAAATCTGCTTACGCAAGTGATAATATTTTCTTCAAAAATTTATCTGCCCAGGAAGTGATAATATTTTTTACCTCTGCCTCAGGCACAAGAAGGGAAAAATCCAGACAGCCAAGGGTTTTTTTTGGCTAAATTTAGCCAGTTGGCGAATTCTTTACAAAATGGCTAAAAGTATGTCTTTTGTGGTTTTCTAGTTGACAAATTTTGATCTTTTTTTGGTTATGTGGAAAAATCGCCAGATTTCTCTGTTTGATTCTAGTATGTAGCCAAAAATATGAAGGATGCTTAAACTTTTTTTACTTTCATATCCTGTTTTTAGCCAAATTTGGCTAAACTGTCTTATGGATGACTGCCATTTGAACTATTTCAAAATAATAATAATAATAAATGCACACACACACACACACACACACACACACACACACACAAAGCGGGTTTGTTAGCAGGAGGGAAGGAAGCGGAGAAGAGATGGCGATAGCAGAGGTAGAATCTTTTTGGCGACCTCGGATCGAAGCAGACGCGCAGCATGGCTGAGGAGCTTTGAGCCTAAACCCTAAACCCATCTCACGGACGCAGACTTATGAGTACCCAGTGCGTGAGAAGAGATGGCAACAGCGGAGCAAGAACAAGAGGAATCTCAGCTCGTATTGTTGGTCAGAGAAGGAGCTTTCGGACTTCCCACAGCATGCCCTGCATGCCTGCCGTGGTTTCTGTACCTCAAGCTCTCCTCAGTCTCCTTCCAGACGCAATACAGCGCCGTGGAGCCGGACTCTGAGAATGTGCCTGCTGTGGAATACGGGGAAGCAGTAGGGTTCGCTAGCGAGAGCGGCGGGATTTTGGAGTTTCTGAAGAGGGAGAAGATTGCGGACCTGGATGCCGCTCTCACCGAGGGGGAGAGGGCGGAGCTGGAGTCGTTTAAGGCCATGGTGGATTCGTGGATCGTTGATGCGAGTTTATATGAGCTTTGGATGCGCGAGAACGATAAAGCTGCTAGAAAAGTGTACTTTGCTGCATTGCCAATGGGATTGTCGTATGCCCTTGAATGGAAGCAGCGGCTTGCTGCCATGCAACGGTTGGGGATCACGACCGAGAATGCCAAGTCTAGAGGCGACGAGCTCTTGAGAAAAGCTGGGATGGCGTATCAAGCTCTCTCTGTCCGTCTCCAGGACCAGAAACTGTTCTTCGGTGATCGGCCCACGACCTTGGATGCTTTGGTACTCGCGCATTTGCTCTTCCATCTCAATGTTTCCTTCCAGGTTTCCAACCTCAGGGAAGAGATCTCCAAATATCCCAACCTAGTGACCTACGCCCAGGGTCTGAAGAGCCAGCTGCTCGGAGGAGACGATGGTGGCGTGCCTATGGGAGCTGCGTTTGGAAATCCCAAGTCTCCTCCTCCTCCGCCTCCGACACCCCGACCACCAACCTCTACCGCTCCTACTACTTCTGGCAAGGAGAAACCCGCCGACAAATCCAGGAATGACAAGGAGAAGATGTTCCAAAAGAGGGCTAAGTATTTTGTAATTGCACAATTTGTGGCGATTCTTATGTATGTCGTGTTTGCAGGCATTGGTTTTGAAGATGATTCTCAAGATGATGATGGTAGTGAGGATGAATAAGAACTGTATATACCTCTTTTTGTACCTCTGTGACTCTCTCCCTCTCTCTGTTACATCATTTTTTTGTAGGGCTTGAGAGAAGGCAGACGAGTGTACCTCTTCATTAATATGACCTTGTCTAAAAATCCAGTGTTTAGGAATGGTGGCAGCACTGACAACTGAATCAGCCAATGAAGAATCCAGTTCACTCAATCGATGATATGTCTGTTTCTAGGTTTTGTTGGATTAGGGTTGAATGATGGTAGTTGCTTGATTAGACAGTATTCATAGGTAGGTACTCTGATATTAGGGTTTCTTTGATACCAGGCTGAAAAACTCCATATGTGGTGCTGATTGAGGGTGTATGTCTATGCATTGCCCTATCTGTATGTTCCTAGATTGACATAGGTTTTGAGGGATGTTGACAATGGTTCTAGGTGGAGATCTATGTGTCATCTCATCCATGAGGTTCTTCACTATCTAGCAAAATTATGGGTTGGATGATTGCATCAGTGGAGAAGTCTTCTGTCTCATTCTTTCCTAGGAATTTGTCAATATAGGATTGAAGTATGGTGGCAGTGGTAGCAATCATTGGTGGGTGTACAGTGGTCACTCTCCTCTGTGTTTAGGGTTTCATTAGGCAACCCATCTAGCAAAGAGAGGTCAAAGGAATTCTGGGTGAGTATGCAGTCATCATGGATGCTCATCTTGAAAGTGAAATAGTCCTTGGGTTGGATTTACGGATGCTGTCAGATTTGTGTTACCATGGCAGCATCCCCCTGCTGAAGATGCGGTACATGAGTTCAGAGCAAATTATGGGAGAGTAGAAAATTGAATGCACACGTTTGGGTGAATTTCACTTGTTTGTAAACCCATCAGCCATTCCAGCCTCCAGGTTGTAGAGTCTGGGAGGGATTGGAATTGACGTGAGCAGTAAGGGCCTGAGCACAGTGCATCATGTGTTTCATTCATGGCTGTACATTCTAAAACCAATTGAAACTGTTCAAGCTGCAGTTTGGATGGCATCATATCAACTCACAAATCTTTTAATAGAGATGAGAAATCAGGGACAACTAAAAGTGTTTTTTTGCATTCTCTGTGCAGGAACCAGTCTAGTTCTTGGTTTCAGTCTCAAGGGACAATGTTTATGGAAACCACCCCAAATCCAAGTTCCTATGAGAGCAGTCATTGATAGGTAGTGAGTTCCGAGAGTTGATTACCCATACACATTTAAATCCTGTAAGTGAAACTTGATGTGTGCAATTGCTTTGTTCTTCTGCAGCCTCAGCCTCTAGCAAGGGCACTTTGTTCTTCTAGCCCAGATTGTGCAGAAAACTTGGACACAGGCACAGATGTGATGACTTATTTATATTAGACCTTACCATGTGTCCAAAGAATGAAGTGAAAAAGATTTTGGAATCCACTCCAGTCAATAAGGTTTTGGCCTCAGCATTAGATGCTGGCATTACAGCAGACGAAAGACTTCTGTGTCCTAGACTGGGCACATGCTGCATCAAGATGCACTTAGCTACTGCAATTGAGCACCATCTGTTGGGATCCACTTCGTTTGTTAAGTGGTGTGTGCCACATAGAAGATGTATTTTGCTCAGGGTTTACAGATTTTTGGCATGTAGTTTTCTCACCATATGGCATAGAAGCTTCACCAGAACAATAGAAGACAACTATTGCAACAATGCAAGGCAGAACTTTCATTGTACTTAGGGCTCAAAGTCGAGCTGCATTCAAGCTCTTCTGCACTGCTATTCAGTTTCTATAGCTAGATTTTTGTCTTGTTCTGTCGTTGTGTTTTTGCATTCCTTGCTTGGGTGTTAGTTCAACTTGAATGCCTCTGTGATCTGTGGCCTACTTGTTTTTTCTCATATACATCAATGCTGAAACTTACTTCACATGGATATCATGTTTCAATCAATCCTTCAAAATCATTTTACTGGACCAACGTCCACCTAATAGAGGAAAAGCACATACCAATGAAATTGCAAAGAGATCTTCATGAGAACAGTTTTAAGCAAACATTACAATTAGTGCAGTGATTAAACTTTTGAGTGTCAGACTATCACCTTCATTGCAAAGATCACTGATTAGGTGCCATGAGATTTCTTTCAACAAAATTTACAAGTCTCAGAGATGCAAAGTCATTTATTAAACTGATGAATCACTGTCACTGAATAATTCAGCTTGCCACCAGCTATGCACAAGCTTGGGCACAGCACTGATTTCACCATATCCAAAATTTAGAAGCACTTCAAAATCATCCATAGCTAATAATGAAACCATCAAGACAATCAAGATTTTTATTCCCATGTAAACTGTCGGTTCAAGGTCCCCAAATGAATTGTTGAGAAAAAGACATTACTGGGTTTGCAGCATCTGAACCTGTAATCTGTGCCAGGCTACTCATAGAAAACATATCAGAACTATTCATGTGTGGGAGCGCAGTTGGTTAACGCACTTTGTGAACAGATTGCTATAATGCTGGACCCAGAATATTGGGTCATGTGTTACAGTGTTGCATCTTGATCAGCACAGTCTTTTGACTTTCCAGCTCGCTAAAAGTTCCTGGGTACAGGGTGGAGCTTGGAAGCAACTGTGATTCTTTTGGCGCAATTTCGCAACCTGGTGGGAAAAAAAAACACCCTTGCGACAAATACAAAGGCTTTTATTTGGGAAAAAATGGCCAAATGTTGTCGCCACGTTATGAGGATTTCGTTTTGAAGAAGCGCATTTTTAGGCAATAGATTGTAGCATGTAGCCAAACCATAGCACGATTACTAATTTTTTCTACTTTCCCCTTCTGTCTGACATGTAGCCAAATTTGGCTAAGTCCTCTTGTGGATGGTCACCAACCTACCTACCTACCTCACAATTTTTTTTTCAAAAAGACACTTAGACTTGGAAACTTCATACCAATGGCTCCACTAATTTTTGCAACGAACGCTTATGCATGAGAGACCAAGAATGGGAAACAGAGAAAGAAATGCTCAAACTCAAACTGACCTGAGAAATGATCATGGTATTGAAGCGCGAGGATTGACGAACTCAGCAACTGGCAACTCTGAACCAAACTGGGGGCTTGTCTGGTGGAAATCTGCCTGTCCGGATTTTTGTGTCGATCAGTTTCATTTCCACTGGGAGGCTTGTAATACGACCTTCCCGTCTCTGGGTAGCGCCCATAAAACCTCCACGCAATCACCACCCCTAGATCCAAAGCTTCTTTAAAGAAATTGTGGCAAGACGACATCGGAAGGATCCGGATCTATGTATGTATGTATCAATCAATCACCAAACCGCCCCAAAACAAAAAAAACAAACACCAAATCGAATCCTGTTCAAAAGACAAGTCCGTGATTCAACAACTCAGTTGCAAAATAATAATAATAATAACTTTCAAGGCGAAATCAGTTTCAAGAACTGGGGAAAAAGATATTTGTCGACCTAATTTGTGTGAACCTCTCCAACTTTATTGAGAGGGATTATTTGGAGGGCACGTTTTTATACCTAAAACTGTTGAATATTACATCCCTCCTAGAAAAGAGGCGAGATTTTACACCTCACATTTAGGAGCCAGGGAGGGAGCTGACACCTTCTTATTAGGTTTATGTTTTGCCTTGTGTGAATTACACCATTCAATAATATCTGGGACTTGCAACTTGCCAGCAACAAGTCACTCTCTTTTTTCTTCCCTTTTTTCCCCCGAAGAATGGAAGAAGAAGTGCTTTGTGTCAACAAAAGTAGCAATTACCCCTCATGAGTCAGCAGTGAGGAGCATCATTCTTTTCATACGATAGAAACCTGCCAAACTCTATGAGGGAAGGGACTACTTCCCCATCAATATAATAAGATTTTGGGGGTAACATCTTTCTCTTCTTCTTCTTCTTTGCTTGGTTTCCGTCATTATTTGTCACCTTCACCTTTGTTGGCCTTGCCTACCAAGGTGGTAGGCAAGGATATTTGTGTTTAGATTCATTATCGAGTATAGTAGCTTAAGGGATTTTGACCCCTAAGTAATAGGTCTATTTTTTATATGAGGATTTTTGAAAGATGGTATTTTGGCTTGTTTTGAAACTTAAAATTAGTTATAGAGTTACAATATTTGGAAGGATTTTATTATTATTATTATTATTTATTACAATTTTTTTGTTAGGCATGATTTGCAAGGTAGAATGTTCATAGATGGAATTTAGGATGCATTATTCTTCACATCTTTGTAAATCATAATGTATCTCAAATCAAATGGTCTTGAAATATCTGAAAATGGAGTTATGTTTATGAACCTTGTGTACTCTAGTTAAGTATAATCATAAAATACTAATGTTCTATGCCAAATGGGGTCTTTTAAATGTGCATGACCTCTAATGTCACAATACATTAAAAACTCATAATTAGATTCATAATAACCATATTTATTATCACATAGGAACATTTTCTTTTCAAAATTGATAAATGTTGTTAACAACACAAAATAAAAAGTTTTCAAACCATTGCAACAATAGTTTTTAAAACAATTGAATTATATGAAGTATAATTCGTAAAAGTTTAAGGTAAAGAAATCAATCAAAATTATGAAAGATATTCATAAAATTAAAAAAACACAACATTATTTTCTATAGTTTGATCATTAAGGGGGTGAGGTTTTTTTAAACAATAAAAAAATACATTGTTATTGAACAAAGAATGAAATTCAAATTATCACAAATTCAATGTAATGTGAGTTGAACACTCTTTCTTTCTTTTCCTAAACATTCAACTATGCCAAAATATGGATTTGATGATTAGGATAACTTGCGATTATTATCTTAATGTAATCATGTATTTATACTTTGTTTCAAGTCATGATCATTTTTTTAACTAGAGGCAAAATTATTATTACATGACTATAAATATGACTAGTTGACTAGTAGCCATGTTGATTTGGAGTTGATCTTGTTTGTGGCCACCTTTGTGAAAATTAACATATCTTCATGTATGCGTCATCAATCTACATGAGTCATAAATTCTTTTAGAAAAAATTGAACTAGTTGTATAACTAGTTGTGATTTTCAAACATTTTGCCCAATGTAAACACATTTAGCCTAGTTTAGTTTAATGTGCTCAACTTTACTTTAGTTTAACCAACTTTAGCCTTATTAAGCCTTAGTAGCTTAGTTTTCCTTAATTTAGTTTTTTTGGGGTAATTTGACCTAATTTAATTTAATTTAATTCCACTTACTTTAGAGTAAATAGCCTAGTTTAACCTACATTAACCTAGTTTACCTTAAGTAATTAGTTGACCCCTAATTCAACTTAAATAACGTAATTTAGTCAAGTTTAATTTAAGCAACCTAGTTTAGCCTAATTTACCTTGAGTAATTTAATTTCACTTATTTTTTAATTTAACATAATTAATCCTAGTTTCGACTAATTTAACCTAAATAGTTTAATTTACTTTAGTTTAACCTTGTTTAACTTAATTCATTGCCAAATTCTTATTTATGTGGCCTAGTCTACCACACTAAATATTGAGCTATCCTAGGTTGCCATAAGCTATTTTAGGCTACTTTTAGGCCATTCTAAATTTTACCTTTTGTTATTTAAAACTACGTTATTATATGTTACTTACCTTAGGCTATTCTAATGTATTATACGATATTATACCTTAGGTTATTATAAATGATTTTACCTTAGGTATTTTAGGCCATTCCACTTTCAATTATTTTATTATTATTTTAAGTTATTCGATTGAGACTATTTTAGGTTATTCCACCTTAAATTATTTTCTTTTAGCCTATTATTGGTGATTTAAAACTATTCCACCATAGGTCATTTTAAAATATTATAACTTATTGAACTTTAAGTTATTTTAGGCTATTTTACCCTAGGTTATTCTAAGTTATTCTACCTTAAATTAACCTAAATTATTTTAAATTATTCCATTTTAGGTCATTCAAGGTAATTTTTAATTACGGTAACTTAAAATAACTCAAAGTAACATAATTTAAAATAGAATAACCTACACACAATAACTTAGGATAAAATAATAATTATTAGGCTACTTATAGGGTGCTATTATTGTTACTTTTAAACTACTACTACACTTCTGAGAAAAAAGTTCTTAAGAAAACAATTAATCCATGACTATTAATCATGTATGATTAGTCTTATAGTTATAGTTATGGCACTAGTCAAAAAAATGACATAGTTACATGTTGAATATGAGTATATAATTAGGATTGTGACATAATCACAAATGTCAAGTCATAAAAAACATTTTTTGATGTAATAAAATGTTTGTTTGTGATTAATAACATGATTTCACAACTTGTGTGTGACCTCATGTTATATCTTCTATTCCATTGGAACACATTATTTTGTTGTACTCCAACACCCCAATGTTTGGCCTTGTTCATAAACCAAAAAATTTCCAAAGTATCAAATTATTTCTATAATAGACTAGGAAAGTACTTTGTTATAACACTCACCCAAGTTTTTGTGCAAAAAATAAAATTTAAATTAATACAATGAATTGGAATTCATCTTTTTGTGTTAAAAAAATTCATTTACGGACCATACCAATCCAATTCAAACAAAACACATTGATGCAAACACGTATTAAGTTTCGAATTGATAACCTCTTTTTCCCTCCTATGTGTTTTGGAATTTGAAAATAAGAAAAATAAGACTGTAGATTCACATTTTGGGGACAAACCCCAAAACATAAAGAAATAAATTTAAGGTTGTTCATATTGAATTAAGTTTTAATAGCAAATAAACCCTTAGAAAAATGTTATGTAGTACATACCTAAGAAAAATGTTCTAAACATTCCATATAACTTTTTGTAATGAACATTAAAAACATGGAAAGGGGGAAAAATCAAAAGGATGCAAAAGAATCAAGATGCTTGATAAGATTTCATTGCTTTTAATATGGGTCTTATTGTCCCATTGGTGCAGACCTTAAAATTTATGTATATGTCTTAAGATTGGGGTGTGTTTGTTTGAGGGTAATGGTTCAATTACACATCTTGTGTTTGTTATAGTGAAGTTAATTTGACAAGAGACATGATTGCATATATTTTTTGGAGGTGAAGTTATATTGAAGTCTAAAAGACTAATGGTTTATCATGGGAATGTAATAGAAACACATATTGACTTCGCTTTGGAGCAGGGACCCGTAGTCAATGCAGCTTTTAGTCGATGTATTGACTATAGTCTTCAACTATCTATGTAGATAGTCGACTAGACTACCGAGCAAGGGTCATAATAGACTAGACTACAGAGCAACGGTCATAATCAACTAGACTACCAAGCAACGGTCATAATCGACTATTACTCAGTTGTAGTCGGGTCAATAAAAACTCAAAATAAACGTAACTTGCTACTCGTGAACACAACACACTATAGACTGTTGCGACTCGTGAGCGCAACACACTATAGACTGTTGCGACTCATGAGCGCAACACACTACAGACTGCTGTCTACTACACTACACAATTGTTGTCACTAATTTATCATGGATGATGGAGTCCCCTGCCCCATCGGTCAGCATTTCAGCTTCGACCAATGATGGAAAGGTCGACGAGGCGCCTCATGAACCGCTTGACTCACGGCTTGTGCCGATCAGCGCTAATAAAACATCGCCGGTGTGGCAGTACTTCGCCATGGTCAAGGATGGGCCGATCACGCGCAACAAGATCCAGTATGTTTATTGTTGCTTGTTGTGCCTGAAAAAGTGCCCACATAAGTTCCTGGACAGCTTGGTTGCCATCTACAATGACACAACTGGCAATGCTCACAAACACATCGCTTCTAGGCACCCGAGCTTGCATCTGGCCCGCAAGCACCAGTCGCTTGAACCCAAACAA
>Ga0116231_10013939_pt1 | contig 11032 bp, 8 predicted proteins | sample S1TSphgellanicum_2_FD_89695 | JGI IMG/M metagenome (GOLD analysis project Ga0116231, IMG submission 89695) | Host-associated microbial communities from peat moss isolated from Minnesota, USA - S1T2_Fd - Sphagnum magellanicum MG | ecosystem: Host-associated > Plants > Peat moss > Unclassified...
AGCGCATCGGGCTCGCGCGCACCATGGATGGCGATGGCAATGAAACGTACCAGGATAACAACTTCACGGTGACCGGCGCCAAGGCACTTAAGCTCGATCAATTCACGGTGCGCGAGTTGCTGCTCACCTGCCTTGCCGAAAACGAGCGCCGCTTCGCCGGCTATGACGCACGCTTGTTGCGGCCGACCACGATGCCTGCTCTGGTTCGATTCGCGCTGCGCTTTCTGCGCAAATAGCGGGGCTTTAGGCAGTCCCCGTCTTGAGGAATGCGATTTCATCCGGCGTGGAGGGGCGGCCCAGAGCCTTGTTGCGGTGCGGGAAGCGGCCGAATTTGTCGATCACCATTTTGTGCTCACGGGCGACTCTCGAAAGCTCCGGGACATCCAGCGCCGTGAACAGCGCCACCGATCGTTGCTGAGTGGCGGGGTCCTCGCTGTGCATGAACGGCATGTACAGGAACATGCGCTCATGCACGGGTACGCGCTGATCGGCTCCGTCGCCAACGGCGGATCGGGCAATCGACAATGCCGCGGGGTCGGTGGCGAACTCCTGCGCCGTGCCGCGAAAGATTTGGCGCGGAAACTGATCGAGCACGAGGACGGCCGCCACCGACGAGCGCGCACTCAAAACGCTGGGCCGGCGCTGCTTGAGCGTCTCGTATAGCTCGGTGAACCGGCCGCGAATCTGCGCATCGAAGTCAGGGTCAGGCTTGAACCAGCGCTCCGGCGCTCCGAACCAAAACTCATGGACCTCGCTGACCCAATCAGCTTCCGTGGACATGCACTACGCTCCTTGATGCAACGTCTCTCGCTTCGCTCCATGAAGACCCCAAGATTCAAACCTTACCAAACACCGAATATAGTTCAACCTGTCTGCTGGCGCCGATGCTAAGCACCCAACTGTATTGCGAGGTCCTCGACGCTGCTCGCGATCAACATGCACTCGCCGGGGTCGAGATTGAATGCCTCCACCGCGCTCGAGTAGACGATCGATCGCTCATGAGGGCGATGTTGCCGTTGGACATTGGAGCGATTCGGAATCTGCGGCGCAAGCGCCCGAGACCCGCGCAAACATCGGGCCACGCGTCGAGATGATGCCAGGCGAGGTTCAGTCGGTCCAGCGGTCTAGGATGCTGACGAGCATCCGTCGATGGACAAGTGGGGGCTGATGGTTCGCTCGAGGTCTGATGCTGCGACGTCGCGTTGCCGCGAGTATGTGGTGGTCGCAGCCGCTGGCTCCAAGGGTTTCTTAGGCTTTAGTCTTGCGCCGCGCCTTGGACTTCGCGACGGGCCGCTCGCGCGTTCGACGCACGGGAACGAGACGCTTGCGGGGTGGACTTCGCTTCGGCGTGCTGATGGGAAGGAGCATTTCCAATTCCATGGCGATGGCGAAGGCGAGGTCGCCCGAGATCTCGAATTCGACGGATCGGTGCTTGATCGAAACGAACTCGCAACGCACCCGCACGCCGACCGGATCGGGGATCCGCACGATGTTGATACCGCAGAGTTGGCCGAGTTTCGTGGTCACCATCGCATTGCCCCAACACGAGAAAAGGCAATCCTTATACAGTATTCGCATCTCGCTTACACTGTATGCGTCGCTGCTCCTACACGCGCTGCGGAGCGGACAACGGCATCATTGACGATCATTCAAGGCTAAAGGATTTCATGGTGACGCGCTCTCGAGCTCGTGAAGGAAGCCCGGCGGCGCACGGCGCCATCTGGGATGGGAAGGGTACGAATTTCACGCTGTTTTCGGCGCATGCGACCAAGGTCGAGCTGTGCCTGTTCGACAGCGCCGGCAACACGGAATCGGAACGGATTTCGCTGCCGGAATATACTGATCAGATCTGGCACGGCTATATTCCCGACGTCCATCCCGGCACGGTCTACGGCCTCCGAGTTCATGGCCCTTACGAGCCTCTGCAAGGCCATCGATTCAATCCCAACAAGCTGCTGCTCGATCCCTATGCCCGGGCTCATATCGGCGCACTGAAATGGGGGCCGGAGTTGTTCGGCTACACGTTGGGTTCGCCGCAGGAGGACTTGAGTTTCGACACACGCGACAGCGCACCGAACATGCCGAAATGCGTGGTGGTGGATCCGAACTTCGATTGGAAGGGGCAGCCACGCCGGTACCCCGTCGAATGGGACCGCACCATCATCTACGAAGCTCACGTCAAAGGCTTTACCAAGCTTCACCCAGGCGTTCCCGAACATCAGCGAGGAACCTACGCGGGCCTCGGCAGCAAACCGGTCATCGACTACGTGAAGTCCTTGGGCGTCACGTCGATCGAACTGCTGCCCGTCCATACCTTCATCAATGACAACAATTTGCTCGAGAAGGGTCTGACCAATTATTGGGGCTACAACAGCATCGGCTTCTTCGCTCCCGATCCTCGCTATGCCTCCGATGCCGCGCAAACCTTGCGGGAATTCAAGGAAATGGTGGCAAGTTTTCACGATGTGGGCCTCGAAGTCATTCTCGATGTCGTCTACAACCACACCGCCGAGGGCAACGAGCGTGGACCGACCTTGTCGTTCAAAGGAATCGACAACGCCTCCTACTATCGTCTGTTGCCGGACAACAAGCGCTTCTATATCAACGACACCGGCACCGGCAACACGCTGAACGTGACCCATCCGAATACCATGGAGATGGTCATGGACAGCCTGCGTTACTGGGTGAACGAGACGCACGTCGACGGCTTTCGCTTCGACCTCGGCACCATCCTCGCGCGCGAACCGAACGGCTTCGATAATCAGAGCGGCTTTCTCAAGGCCTGCCACCAGGATCCGGTGCTGCGCACGGTCAAGCTGATCGCGGAACCCTGGGACTGCGGACCCGGCGGCTATCAGGTCGGCGGCTTTCCACCGGGCTGGTCCGAATGGAACGATCGCTATCGCGACACCGTGCGCGACTATTGGAGAGGCGAAGCCCCCGCTAACGCGGTCGCGCAGCGGCTGTGCGCGTCGGCGGAGGTGTTCGATCATTATGGCCGTCGGCCATGGGCATGCGTCAATTTCATCACGGCACACGACGGTTTCACCTTGAATGATCTCGTGACATACAACGAGAAACACAACGACGCCAATGGCGAGGACAACAAGGACGGCAGCAACGACAATCGTTCGTGGAATTGCGGAGCCGAAGGTCCGACCGACGATGCGGCGATCAACACCCTGCGCGACCGCCAGATACGCAACATGTTGGCGACCTTGCTGCTGTCTCAGGGCACGCCCATGCTGCTTGCCGGCGATGAATTCGGCCGAACTCAGCGAGGCAACAACAACGCCTACGCCCAGGACAACGACATCAGCTGGCTAGACTGGAACTTGCACGACTCAGGGAAGGGTCGATCCTTGGTGCAGTTCGTGCAGAAACTCTGCTATGTGCGCGCTAGATATCCGGTGCTGCGCAGAAATCTCTTCTTGACAGGCACCGTCGACAAGGAGTTGGACATCAAAGACCTCACCTGGATCAATGCGACCGGCAACGAAATGACGGCCGACGAATGGGCCGATGCCGGGATGAAGTGTTTCGGCATGTTGATGGATGGACGGGCCCGCCCGACCGGCGTACCACAGCGCGGCACCGACGCCGCGATGCTCATGGTGCTCAACTCGCATTTCGATCTGGTGGAGTTCCACCTGCCGCCCTATCCCGATGGAAATCGATGGGAACTCCTGGTCGATACCAACATTGCGGACGCCAAACCCGCGTACAGCGGCGAATCGGGGGACGTTTATGGCGTTACGAGCCGTTCCCTGGTGCTGTTCTCGCGGGTCAATTAAACGCTGAGCGGTCGGCGTCCCCGGCTTGAGTCCAGGCTCCGGCTTGCCTCGCCGCGCGCAGGCGTGCTACATCCCCGGGCACACGGCGAAAATCAGTAGGGGAGAGGAATCTTGAAGACTCGGATCACGCAACTTTTCGGCATCCAGCACCCCATCATCCAAGGCGGCATGCACTACGTCGGCTTTGCGCAACTGGCCGCAGCGGTCTCAAATGCGGGCGGTCTCGGCATCATCACGGGGCTCACGCAACGCACGCCCGAAAAACTCGCGGCGGAAATTGCGCGCTGCAGGGAGATGACGGACAAGCCGTTCGGCGTGAATTTGACGTTCCTGCCGGCACTGAAAGCGCCGGACTATCCGGGCTTCATCGACGTGATCGTCAACAGCGGCGTGAAGGTGGTCGAGACGGCCGGCAACAATCCGCAGCAGTATATGCCGGCGCTCAAACGGGCGGGCATCAGGGTCATTCACAAATGCACCGCCGTGCGCCACGCGTTGAAGGCGGAGTCCATAGGCTGCGATGCGGTGAGCGTCGACGGCTTCGAGTGCGGCGGCCACCCGGGCGAGGATGACATACCCAACATGATCCTGTTGCCGCGTGCCGCCGAGGAATTGAAAATCCCGTTCGTCGCCTCGGGCGGGATGGCGGACGGGCGTTCGCTGGTGGCGGCGCTTGCGCTGGGCGCCGAAGGCATGAACATGGGCACGCGATTCATTGCCACGCAGGAGGCGCCCGTGCACCGCCACGTCAAAGATGCGCTGGTGGCGGCATCGGAGCTCGATACGCGTCTCATCATGAGGCCGCTGCGCAATACCGAACGGGTGCTCGCCAACGCCGCAGTCGACAAACTGCTCGCCAAGGAACGCGAACTCGGCGCCAACCTGAAGTTCGCCGACATCGCGGAGGAAGTCGCCGGCGTCTATCCGCGCATCATGCTGGAGGGCGAGATGGATGCCGGTGCCTGGTCATGCGGCATGGTTGCCGGCCTGATCCGCGACATACCGACTTGCAAGGAACTCATCGACCGCATCATGGCCGAAGCCGAGGCGCTCATCGCGAAGCGGCTACAGGGATTTCTCGCTGCCTGAGAATCAGTGCGACTGAGTCTCCGGATCGGCGTTCGAGAAGTGTTTGACGGCGACTGGCGCTGTCGCCGCACTGAGCGGCGCGGCCTTGGGCGTCACCTTGGACTTCGCCCTCGCATTGATCGCGGCAACCCGCGCGTCGGCTTTACTGATCTTCTGCTGAATGCCGGGTGTGCCCGGCGCGAGCGCGAGCGCATGCCGGTACGCGCGAGCGGCGTCCGCGGGGCGCTGCGCGCGCATCTGCACATCACCCATCGCGATGAGAAGGCTCGCGTCCCGGGGATTCCAACGAACGGCATCGTCACAGGCATCGATGGTGGCCCGCGGTGAGTGGCAGCGGTGCGCTGCAGCGCGGGCCGTCGCCGTGGTTTCGGCCGCCGTGGAGACGGCCGCCGTGGAGACGCTCGATTCGCTCCATGCGGCCGTCCACGACAAGGGCAATGCAATGAGCGCCCACATGACTAACGCCTGCGTTTCATGCCGTTTCGTCGTCCAACGATACACGTGCGCGATCACGGTGAAAGGTCCCTGACCAGTCTGATACCGATGCTGCTGGCTCGATAATCCTCCGCAAAGTGGTTGCGGTAGTCGGCTCTCACGAATTCCGGCGAGCTGAACCATGAGCCGCCGCGCAACTCGTGCTCGGCGCAGTTCCCGTCGCTACGCGCGGAACCGTCGATCGGCGCATGCATGTAATTCGCGTTCCAGCAATCCTCGGTCCACTGCAGCACATTACCCAACATGTCGTGCAATCCGAATAGGTTTGCCTTGAATGATCCGACCGGCGAGGTGTACACGAAGCCATCGCTGCAGCCGAAGGCGATCCAACCCGGGTAGCGGCGCAGGGCGCTCGAGTCCGCCACATTCGCATTCAGGCACGCATCGGCGCCGTTGCCGCTCCAGGGTTGCGCCGCGTTGCTGCCGGCGCGCGCGGCGTATTCCCACTCCGAGGCGCTCGGCAGGCGATAGTGATGGCCCACTTGCGCCGACAACCACTGGGCATAAGCGTTGGCATCGTTCCACGAAACGCAAGTGACCGGATGATTGGCAGATTGCTCGAACCCCGGGTTCTGCCAAGAGCTGTTCTGCTGATGATTCCACTGGCCATCGTAGACATCACAGCCTTGCATGTTGCGGCCGGTAGCGGCCACGAAGGCACCGAACTGCGCCACGGTGACGTCGTTGATCGCCATCGCAAACGGCTGTGCGATGGCTACCCAGTGCATCGGCTTGACCGCGCTGGCGGCGCTGGCTTCCGCCGAGCCCTGCTTGAACCGTCCCTTGGGCAACACCGTCAATGCGGGGCATGCCTCGCAATCCTGGATCACGGTTCCGGGCAGCGGCTCCGGCTGCGCCGGAACTGCCGCGGCCACCTTTGGCGGCGCATTATGATGCGTGGCCAGCCATATGCCGGCGATCAGCGCGGCGGCCAAGACGTACATGCCGAAGGTCAGCACCGACCGGCGGCGCAGCCAGGCCAGCTCCGGCGGCAGTTGGATGCCGGCTTTGGGCTTGAACTGCGCCGGTTGTGTGAATTCGGGGATTCGCCTGCCGGGCTCGTGGAGCGCGGCGGTGGCCGGTGGTGCGTGCGGCTCATCCGCATGTGTCGCGGGCGGAGTCCGCAGCGCAAGCTCGTGCGTGAGATCGTTGATGCGGTGGTACGCCTCGTCGAGTTGGACCTCGAGCGCTCCTGCATCGGCGAGAATCGAGGACTTTTCGGCCAGCTCCGAATTTTTTTCCGCGAGCAAAATCTCGAGCCGCCGCGACTTGCCTTGCTCTGCGTCGAGCGCGGCGTGAACCGTGATCAAATCTGCCTCGAGCGCGGCGCCGCGATCGAGCGCCGCCTGCAAATCGGCATGGAGATTTGCGGCAGCCGGCACCTGCGGCACGCGCGTTTGCGCGATCTCGGCATGCTCCTGTTGCAGTGACACGATTTGCGCTTCGCGTTCATTCAGCAAGCGCCGTGCCTGATCGAGCCCGTCTTCACTTTCGATCAGCAGCTGCCGCGCCTGGTCGAGGGCCTCGTCACGCTGGCCAAGCCGCCGCTGCAACTGCTCCACGGCATCGTCACGGTCGCCGAGCTGTTGCTGCGCTTCGCGCAACGCCGCGTCGCGGTCGCTCAGCAACTTCTGCGCCTCCTGAAGGGCCGCGTCGCGGTCGCTGAGCAACTGCTGCGCCTTCTGAAGGGCCGCGTCGCGGTCGCTGAGCAACTGCCGCGCCTGATCGAGAGCGGTGTCATGCTCGGAGAGCGAGTAACGCGCCTGGGCGAGGGTCGAATCGCGCTCATCCAGCGAACGGTGCGCTATGCGCAACGCCGCTTCGGTTTCTGCCAGCAAGCGGCGCGTTTCGTTGAGCGCGTCGTCGTGTGCGGCGAGCGCCTCTTGCAGCCCGGTCCACTCCGCTTTGTAACTTTCCGCGGTGCGCAGTGCCTCTTCGCTGCGCGCCGCGAACTCCGCGACGCGTTGCTCAGCCGCCTCACTGGCCGCAACGCTCCGCGCCAACTCCTCTTTGAGCGCGCGATTGTTGTCTTGTTGCAGTTGCAGCGCATCTCGCACCGCGTTCAGTTCCGCGGCGTGTGCGCGCACTTCGGCCTCGAACTGCGCCGCGGTCCGCGCGCGCGCCTCCAGCAGACCTAACACCCGGGCGTGTTCATTGCGCATCGCCTCGAGATCGTCTTCGCGCTGATCGAGTTCGGCACGCAGGGTGTGAATGTCGGCGCTGAGCGGGTTGATGTCCACAGGCGCGGCCGCGCCTTTCCCCGACTCCGGATCCCAATCGGCGGCAAGCGCCTGCAGCAACCGCGACATCGCCGGTTCATCGGAATCGCCATCGGCCTGCGAGCCTCTCGACACGGCGCGCTGCGCCGGCGATTGCTTTTCGACGGGCGCGGCGGCGCTGTTGCTCCCTCGCCCGTCATCCTCGGCTTGCAATATGCCGAACACTGCCTGGTAAGCACGCTCGGACAGCGGCTCGATGAGTTCGCGCCGCTGCAGGATCCTTAGCAGTTCCTGGGGCGATGCGCCATCGGCGAGCTGCAGCTTCAACGTGAGTTGCAGCTCCGCGAAAGTCAGGGTCCCCGTCTCAAAGGCCTTGAGTGCCTTCTCGAACATCGGCGCCGGCGATTTATCGTTTGAGAAGCGTCCCGTTTCTTTCGTCACCTGATTTTTCTCGTGGATCAACTTCCGTCCCCCTCACATTCGGGCCACCATTCTCTCCCTTCGCCAGAAGCAAGACAATGTTTGTAGCATTTTCAATGTACTACGGCAATATGTGAAGCAAAAGACGAGAAATGTAAAACGACCTAAAAACGACTCTGCAGCAACTCGAAATGCGCTGCACCGCGACACCGCAGCGCAACGCTCTACAACTCAAATAAGCGACGCACCGTGGCGGGACGTCCTGTCTTCAGGCGGCTTCCCGAACCGCCAGCACGCGCGTCGCCACCGAACTCATCCCCGCCAACGCGAGCCACGCCAGCAGGCAGGCGCCCGCGAAGAGACAGAAAAGCTGAACGGGACGCCACGTATGATCGACCAGAATGCCGGTGGCGAGCGGTGCCAGGATGGCTCCAAACCGTCCCATGCCTATACCCCATCCCATGCCTGCGGTGCGCAAATCCGCCGCGTACAAGGTGGGCGTGATTGCATAGAGCCCCGCCATGGCGCTCGTCGACATGCCTCCCAGCGCGACCCCGACCAGCAATGCCAACGGCAAATGGCTCAGACTAAGCGCAAATGCGGCCATCAGCGCCGCCGACGCCAGTAGGCAGCCCAGCGTCACGCGCCGAACATCGATGACGCGGTTGACGAATGCGAATAAAACCGTCCCGCCAATGCCGCCCAGGCTCAAGAGCACGCCGCTGTTGATCCCCTGCTCGACAGACAGGCCGCTCGAGGTCAAGAGCTTCGGAGTCCAGTTGAAGACGAAGTAATAGGCGCCCATCAGGAAGAAGAAGGCCGTCCACACCAGAAGCGTCGGGCGCCGCAGAGAGGGCGCCAGCAATCGCCGCAAGGAACCTGATCCGGGCAACGACAGTGTCGGCTCCTGCGGCAGGGCGGCGAGCAGCGGATGGCGCATTTTTGCCAGCAAGCGGTTGAGTTCCTGGAGCGCGTTGGCGGGCTGCTTCGTGATCAAAAAATCCACCGATTCGGGTAGGCCGAAATAACTGATCGGCACCATCACGCAAGAAGCGGCTGCACCGAATTCAAATGCCGTTCGCCAGCCCAAGCGGTGAATGAGGATCGCCGCGACCGCGCCGCCCAGCGTCCCACCCAGGGAATAGCCGGTGGTGAATAGAAAGCTCGCGGTGCTGCGCCATCGATCGGAGGCGTATTCGGACACCAGCACGGTGGCGCTTGCGAGTATGCCGCCGATGCCGACGCCCGTAATGGCACGCAGTACCGCCAGAACGGCATAAGAATCCACGAACGCAGAGGCCAGCATTCCGACGCTCACGATCGACACCGAAGAGATGACGATGGCGCGGCGCCCGAAGCGGTCTGCGCGCGGCGCGAGAAATAGCGAGCCGCAGGCCATGCCGACCAGGGCGGCGCTGAACAACAGCCCGAGCTCACTGCCGCTGAGTTTCCATTCGCGGCTTATCGAAGGCGCGGTGAAAGACATGACGAGGACATCGAAACCATCGAGCATGTTGAGGCACATGCACACCGTGATCGCAATGATCTGGTGCGCGCTCATCTTCCCCTCGCCGACCAGGCGGCGGATGTCGTGAAGTCGCGGTAAAGGCGCGCCGGTCGCGGAGCCCATCAACCGAGCACCACCGGTATGCGCGTCGCGGGCGGTGTGTTGCGGCTGCGTTGGCAGCGAATCACGCCATCGATCAGCACCATGCCGACGCCGGGGATATCGCCGAGCCGCACGCTCTCGAGCAAATCCCGTCCGGCGGTGTGTTGGGCCCTGTCGATGAAGGTGATGTCGGCGGCGCGGCCGGCTTCGATGAGACCACACTCCAAGCCGCGCAGGCGCGCGGTGTTGCCGGTGGCGTAACAGAACACTTCCTCCGCAGGAATGTCCGCCATGCTGGATAGCAGCGCGATCAGGCGCAGGATGCCGAGCGGCTGCACGCCGGATCCGGCGGGGCCGTCGGTGCCGAGAATGATGCGCTCCGCACACTCGAGTTCGCGCGCATGACGCGCGGTGAGAATGCCGATGCGTTCGTTGCCGTTGTGGACGATTTCCAGGGCCCGCGTCGACCTCTCGCAAAGTTCGCAGACCTGACCGTAGGGCAGCGAGGTGTGGCCGCCGTTGATGTGCCCGATGATGTCGGCGTCGGCCTCCAGGATCACATCCTTGTCAATCAAGCCAGAACCCGGAATCGAAGGCCCGCCGGTGTGAATGGTGCTTTGAATGCCGTGCCTGCGTGCCCATTGCACCATGGGCCCGGCTTCCTTGCCGCTCTTCACGGACCCCAAGCCAATCTCGCCGAGCAGCGTGACGCCCGCCGCGGCGAGCTCGGCGAAGTCCGACTCCACCATGCCGCTCTCCAGCACCGGCGCGCCGGCCAACACCTTGACCCCGGCCGGTCGCACGTTCGTGAAACTGCGTTGCGCCGTGATCGCCAGCGCCTTCAGGCCCACGATGTCCTTGGGTCTCCCGGGCAGATGCACCTCGCCGGCGGAGATCATGGTGGTGACGCCGCCATTCAAGGTCGACTCTATCCAGCCCAGTTGATTTTGACGCGGGGTCCAATCGCCGAACACCGGATGAACGTGCGAATCGATCAACCCCGGGACCACCGCCGTGCCCTGCGCATCGATGCGCGTCTGCGCATGGCTCAAATCGCAATCGGCCTGCCTGCCGACCGCGCTGATCTTGCCGGCATCGATGACCAACGTGTCGGCGTCGAGGATGGGGCGCCGCAAATCACCCGACAGCATCAGCCCGACGTTGGTGATGACGACCTTGCCGCTCGACGGCGTCTCGGTGGGAGCGGCCATCAGCGCAGTCCATCCTTGCCCTGAATCTCACGCACCTGCAGACCGCCGACGCGAGCATGCGGCCGGCCGCTGTCGGTCACCGCGATCGCGACGACGATTTCATCGCGCCGCGGCGCATCGGCAACGCGCGCCTCGATGGCATCGAAATGACTGCGCACGTAGGCGGCGTCCTTGTGGCCGAGCGGCACATCGATG
>Ga0116231_10013940_pt1 | contig 11032 bp, 2 predicted proteins | sample S1TSphgellanicum_2_FD_89695 | JGI IMG/M metagenome (GOLD analysis project Ga0116231, IMG submission 89695) | Host-associated microbial communities from peat moss isolated from Minnesota, USA - S1T2_Fd - Sphagnum magellanicum MG | ecosystem: Host-associated > Plants > Peat moss > Unclassified...
CATCAGCGTCAGCGTCGGCAGAATCGCGTTCTTCAGCGCGTGGCGCAGCAGGATGCGCGTTTCGGACACGCCGCGCAGCCGCGCCTGGCGGATATAATCCTCGTGATACGCGTCGATCAGCGAGGATCGCAGCACGCGCATGATCGGCGGGCCGAAGCCCAGGCCCAGCGCACAAGCCGGCAAAACGAGATGCAGCAGCGCGCTGCCAAGAATATCGGGCCGTCCGGCGGCGATGGCATCGATGATCAGGAACCCCGTGCCGTCAGGCACGCGCAAGGCGGGATCGAGCCGCCCGGTGAACGGCAGAACCTGCAGCGTCACGCCGAACACGAAGATAAACAGCAGCGCCCAGAGGAATTCCGGCACCGACATCAGCAGGGTCGTCGCCGTCTCCGCCACGGCCTCCATCGCTTTGTCGCGCAGGCTGAACAGGATCAGTCCTCCGACGAGGCCGAGCGCGGAGGCAACGAGCATCGCGGCCACCGACAACTCGATGGTCGCCGGCAAGGTCTGGCCGATCAGCGGGACGACCTCGCGCCGCAGATGGATCGAGCGGCCGAAATCGCCGTGCAGCGCGTGGCCGAGCCAGATCGCGTATTGCGTGGCGAGCGGCCGGTCGAGGCCCATCTCCCGCCGCATCGCGTCGATCTCCTCGATGGTCGCGTTGGGCGGCATGGACATCGCGGCCGGATCCACCGGCAGCAGCCGCAGAGCGACGAACAGCAGGATCGAGACGACGAGCAGGATCGGGACGAGCGACGCAAGCCGCAGCAGGAGCGGTCGGAGCAGCGTCAGGCCCACGCCATCGTCTGCCCCAGCACCCAGCCATTCCCGTAGGTCGTGAAAGCCAGATCCTTCTTGCGCACGATGGTCTGCACGCTCTGCAGCAGCGGGATCGTCGCGCCGCTGTCGACCGCCTCGCGTTCCAGCGCGCGGTAGCCATCGATGCGGGTCCGGTAATCGGCGATGTTGAACAGGTCCAGCACCTTCTGGCCCACCGCCATGTCCTTCCACGCGGAGAACGGCAGCTTCGGGTTCAACAGATAACCGGCATAGATCTCCGGATCGCCGGTGGCGTTGTCCCAGCTATACAGGCTCGCCTCGGGCAATTTCGCGGCGCGGTTCAACTCGAAATACTTGCCGTATTCCACCACGCCGAGATCGGCCTCGATGCCGACCTTCTTCCACATCTGCACGATGGCGCGGGCGATGTCGTAGTCGGACGGGAACTGGCCGTTGAAGCTGGCCATGTTGATCTTCGCCGGCTTGTCCGGGCTGAAGCCGGATTTCGCCAGCAACTGTTTGGCGAGTTCGGGATCGTAGGGAAACGTGAAGTCCGCGATGTAGCCCGGGCTGCCCGGCGTCGCCGGGACCGAGAGCGGGATGGCCGCCCCGCCGTAGAACGCCTGGCTGAGGGCCTTCTTGTCGATGGCATGGTGCGCGGCGAGACGGATGTTCGTGTCGGTGAACCCGAGATCGTTGCGGCATTGCAGCAGGATCACGCGGGTGATCGGATCGAGTTCCGCCGCTAGCCCGCTGACGGTCTTGAGCCGGTTCATCTCGCGAACCGGCACGCTCACGGTAAGGTCCACCTGTCCGGACTGGATGGCCGCCACGCGCGCCGACGGGTCCTTGATAATCTCCACCGTGATCCGGCGCAGTTTCGGTTTGCCGCCCCAATAGGCATCGTTACGCTCCAGCACAATGCGCGCGTTCATCTCGTATTCGACCAGCTTGTAGGGCCCGCTGCCGATCGGTTTGGCGACGAACCCGTCGATACCGACGCGCTCCATATACGCTTTCGGCACCACGTAGCTGCCAAGGAAGCTCAGCCAGTTCGGCGCGGTCGGCGCCGGGCTGTCGAAGCGCATGACGATTTTGGTCGGTGACGGCGTTTCGATGTCGGTCACCTTCTTCCACGAATTCGCCGTGTCCAGCTTCAGGCCGGATTTCGGGCGCTCGAAGAACGTGTACCGAACGTCGGCCGCCGTCATTCGGTCGCCATTGTGGAAAATCACGTCGTCGCGCAATTCGGCGGAGAGGCTGCGGGCGTCGGCGGCGAGGTCCCAGGTCTTGAACAGGCTTGGCACCAGCTTGAGCTGCGGATCCTGCATCAGCGGCTGGTCGTAGACCATTTTGAAGATCGATTGCGCATCGGGCGAGAAGCGCTGGTTCGGATCCCAGGTCGGCACATCGCTCGGCCAGCCGATGGTCGCGGAATCCTCGGCCGCGCGCGTGGGCCGGAGTGGCAGGGCGGCGGAGGCGGCCGCGGCGCCAAGCAGGACGCGACGCGAGATCTCGACCATGGCGGAAGCTCCAATGTAGTACGTTATTAGTTTAAGCTTCAATTATCTTGGTTGGGAACCACGAAAGCCGGGGCACGCGAGAGCCTTGGCGTCGACCATTGCGTGATCCCGCCCGCACCTCGATACGCAGTCTTGTGACGTGCGCGCGCCACGGCAAGAGGGCATAGTGTCACACGGCGCGATGCCGGTCCGAAGGTGGAGTTTCCCGCAGAATGAAGCTTCACCGCCTCCTCCCGCTCCTCATGCTCTTGGCCGCGAGCCCCGCGCTTGCGCAGGGAATCGACTGCGCCAGGCCACGCGGCGCGGTCGAGCGCGGCATCTGCGCGTCGCCGACGCTGCTGGCGCAGGACGCCGACATGGCGCGGGCGTTCTCCCGCGCCATGGCCGATGCGGCCACCGCGCCATTCGTGCGAAGCGCCCAGATCGCCTGGATCCGCGCCAGGGAAGCCGCCTGCGGCAAGCTCACCGACGCGCGGGCTCTGGAGGGCTGTCTGACGCGGTTCGGGGCGCAACGCCTCGCCCAGCTTGCGTCGCCCCAAATCGCCAGTCCGATCGCACAACCCGCTCCGGCCAGCGCTGAGGCGCCTTCGCCGGTCGCCGCGACGCCGGAAGACGCCCTCGTGTCGCCCGCGCCGCCCGCGATCGTTGTCCCCAACCCGGAAGCGGCGCTGGACCGGGCGAGCCTCCCGGCGGCGGAGCGCATGGAGACGAAGCTGCGCGTCACCCAGCCGGGCCGCTTCGCTATCACGGCCAAAAGCTCCACAGGGGTGGCGCTGCAGCTGGTGGACATGCTCACCGGACCCTCGGAGACCATGGGGCTGGCGGGCCAGACCGACGGGCGGGTCGACGCCCTGCTCGATGTCGGCACATATAAACTGCGTGCCTTCGCCGCGCCGGGGGCGACCGGGGACGTTCAGCTCTCCGTCATCCCGTTTCGGGATGCCGCCGAGGCAGCGGGGATGCCGGTGCAGGGGCGGCTCGACGCCGATCTGGGGGATTTCCAGCAGCGCCGCTTCTGGCTGAACGTCACCGAAGGCGAAACGCCGCGCATAGAGGCCGCCGGACGGGCGCTCGCCGATCTCAGGCTGTTCCGCGATGGAACGGATCTCGTGGACAGCGAACGCCGAACCGCCATCGTAGAACCGACCGCCGGCCACCCGCTGACCGACATCGTGCTGTCCGGCCAACTCGAACCAGGCGTTTACGAACTGGTCGCGTATGGCGGCCGCTCGCTCGCCTGGCCCGATGGCACGCAGGGCCAGCCGTTCCATCTGCGCGGCGGGGCGTCCGATGCGCTGAGTGGCGGCTGGGTGGCCGGGCGCATCGGGCCGATGGGCAGCGAGGTGTTCCGCACTGCGCCACAGACGGGCGCGCTGCGGCTCGATCTGCCGCAGCCGGCCGCGGTCTCGTTACAGCTACAAGGTGGTCCGGGCGCGTCCATCGCCAAAAACACGCGCGAGCCGATCGCGCGGCTGGACCTGCCGGCGGGCGCGCGAATCGTGACGCTGCGCGGCGCGGAGGGGCAACCCTACCGCCTGCGGGCACTGGATCGCACCACCACGGCGTGGCTCGCCGCACCCGGATCGTTCTGGACCGGCCTGTCCGCGCGGGGTTTCGGCGGGGATGAACCCCCCGCATCCGCGCTCCTGCTACGCGACATCGTCGGCGAACCCGAGCCATACGTGGCCGGATCGATCGGCGTCCGCGTCGGGCCAGGAGCCGGGTGGCGCCAGCGCTTCAACCTGCGCGGACCGTTGGCGATCCTGCTCAATGTGACGGCCGCGACCACGATCGTCGCCAGGGCGGACGGGGTCGCGGCACAGGTGAACATCGTGCCTCTTGGGTTGCGCGCCCAGCCGCGTGCCGACGGGGCGGCGCCGACCAGCTGGAATCTTGCCGCCGGCTGGTACACGCTCTCGGTGACGCCGGCGCGGAACGCGTCCGGCATTCTCGATCTGGGCGTCGGTCCCTCGGACGCGATCCCTGCGGCGCCGATGCCGGGCGGTACGCCCGATCCGGAGCCCGTCTTCGGACTCATCACGCCGGGGCCGAGCGAGACCTTCCGGGCCGAGACCGGCGCCGCGACGGGCGGCGTGATTGGTTTGGTGGCGCGGCCCGCGCCGGTCGATCTCGCATCCGGGCCGCTTGGCATGACGCTCGCGGCGGGGGCCGGTCTCGACGTGCCGGTTCGGCTTCCCGGCGACGGGAGAGTGGTGGCGAGCGAAATCGGCGTCGGGCCGCTCGCCGCTGCGTTCACGCCGGTGGCCGGACCCACGGCGGGGCGCATCGGACTTGTTCATATTGCCCCGTCCGATCATGACCGCACCGTCGCCATCGGCTGGCGCGCGCCCGTGGCGGCGCCCCCGGTTCCGCAGCCCCCGCCGCCGGAGGCGCGCGCGAAGCTGGTGGCGGGGCTTCCGCAAGGTCTCGATCTGGACCGCGACATGCCCCGCGGCTTCGCCCTCGATGTCCCCGAGGGCGGCTTGTACCGGCTGGAGACGCTGGGGCGGATGCGCACGGCCGCCACTATCGGCACCGCCTTCGTGCCGGATTTGGATCAGGCGGAGGGCAACGGGATCGGGCAGAACATGCTGATCCAGCGCTTCCTGCGCGCCGGGCGCTATCGCCTGACCGTGACGGCCAAGGACTCCGACGGGCATCTGGCGGTCGCGGCGCGTCCGGCGGTGGCGGCGTCCGGCGCCACGCTGGTGCCCGGCGGCCGGGTTCGGGCCCGGATGGCTGCCGATAGCGGGGTGGTGTTCCCCGTCGAGATCGCCACGCATGGAACCTATCATCTCGATTTGCTGAGTCTCGGCGCGACCCTGACCGCGCGGCTGGAGGACGAGGAGGGCTGGCCGATCCTGCCGGCGGGCGATCTGTCCTCGCTGGATCAGGAGTTGCTGCCGGGACACTACCGGGTGCTGGTTCAGCCCACCGGCGTGGCGGCACGCGTGGTCGCGCGCCTCGCGCTGGTCACGCCGGAGCCACGGCGCGAGGGCCACGGCCCGTTTCCGCTCGCCTTCGGCACGACGGCGAATTTCACCTGGCGCGAGCCCGCCGGACGCGACGATCCACGCGCGCCCGATGTGTGGACCTTCGCCCTAGCTGGGCCGGCCGAGGTGAAACTCACGATCGGCGACGGGATGGTGGCGAATCTGCGCGGCCCCGACAGCACAACCGTGGCTCGGCTCACGAACAGCGCGCCCTTCAGCGGCTCTCTGCCGGCCGGCGCCTATCGCGTTGAGGCAACAAGCCTGGGCCGCAATGACCGTCTCGACTACGAGATCGCGCTCTCCAGCCCGGTCTTGCAGCCCGATACGCCGCGCGACGTCAAGTTGCCGGCGACGGTCGGCTTCGCGGTGGCGCGGGAACGGGTGATCAGCCTGACCAGCTTCGGGTCGATCCCGGTGCGCGCGGTGCTGCGCGGCGCGGACGGGGCCGTGGTCGGGCGGTTCGGCGAGCGCGGCGACGACTGGAACATCGCGGTAGCCCGGCGGCTGCCGGCGGGAAGCTACACGCTTGATCTGAGCAGCGCCGCGCCGCCCCATTCGGTCAAGGTGGCCAGGACGGATCCGGTGCTTGGCGGGGGCGCTTCCGGCCAGGGCGATCAGTCCGATCAGACTGATTCGGCCGGCGATGACGCTGGCGATACGATGGCGGACCAGGGCCCCAGGCCGCAGGACAGCGCCACCCCGGATAGCTCCGACGATACCGCAGGCAACGACACGAACACCGGCGCGAGCCCGCCCGAGAATAAAGTCGAATTGCGGCTCGCGCTTCCGCCGGAGCGCTCGCCCGGCAATCTAGGTGAAGCCGGAACGACGCTGCTGAGCGATGGCGGCGTGCACGTGCTTTCCTTGCCGCCAGCCGAGCCGGGCCAACTTCTGCTCGCCGCCGCCTCTTCCAGCGCCGAGCTGGCGCTCGCCCTGGAGCGTCGGGACGGCGACGGCGCTTGGCGGACGGTCGTGGTGCGCCAGGGTATCGCGCCCGTGGTCGGCGCCCCCGGGGATGGCGGGGCGTGGCGCGTGTCGGTGTGGACGGTCGATGGCGGTGGGGAACCGGTGCGTGTGTCCGCCCGCGCCGTCGATGCAACGCCGCAGCCAGTCGGGCAGGCGACGATCGCGGCGGCCGGGCTTCCTGAATTCCCGCATATCGCCATGGCCCGGCTGAGTGTGCCCGGCGCGGCGCCCGTTCGGATCGGCGGGAGCGCCACCCTGTTGGAGGCGGCATCCGGACCCGGTCGGGCGCTCCAACCCACGGATGGCGGCATGGTCGTGCCGCAGACCGACGATGTCTGGCTTCTTTCGATTGGGGCAGCGGTGCCGGTGCGCGTCACGCGGGTCGATGCGCCGCCCGACCAGCAACTGGCGCTCGCGATACCGGAGGCGGGCGACGCCATGCTGCCCGGCGCGCCAATCGCCTCCGGCCGGGTGCGGGTCTGGATCGCCCGCAGCGGACTCGGCCAGCCGGGGCTCGATGCCGGGCACGGCATGGGCGTGGCCGAAGGCAGCGCCCTGGCACTCGGCGGTGAGGGAGCGGTGCGGCTGTTCAACGCCGGGAGCGACGATGCGCTGCGATTGCTCGTCACCGCGCGCGATCTCGCCGGCCAGACGCCGCGCGCGCTGGAGGGTCCCTTCACCGGCGTGCTGCCGCCCGGCACGGCGCTGCCGGTGCGGCTACCGGAGGGCGCGCATCTCGTGCGGCTTGACCTCTCGGCGAACACGGCGGCCGTCGCGGATTGGGGCGGGCGCGGCGCGATCACCGAATGGGCCGGCGACGCGGCGATCAGCCGCTCCGTCGAGGGCCGCTTCACCGAGATTCTCCTGGTCAATACCGGGACACAGCCCGCCCCGGTGGCGCTGAGCTGGACGCCGCTTCCCGAGTCCGAGACCCCAATGATGGCGGGAACCGCGTTCAAGCGCTTCTTCGGCGCCGCTGGATCGCTCGACATGCCGGTCGAAGCGGCCGGACGTCTGATGATCGCCGGGGGCCAGGCTACGCTGATCGGCCCTGGCGGCCATGTCGCTCGGGGAACGACGCTAGCTCTTGCCGGCGCGGGCCGCGTGGTGATCGACCACGGTCCGGGCCTGCTGGCCGCCTGGGTGGAAGGGCCGGGCGGCGCGTCGCCCTGGCCGACCCCGGCCCCGCTCGCCCTCACCCTGCCGGCGCGGATGGAGATGCGGGACGCGGCGATGACGCTGCGTTTCGATATGTCGGCGCCGATGCTGCTACATGCCCGTACCACCGCCCCGGTGATCCTCGCGCTGGGCGACGGCGCGCCGGTGATGTTCCCCGCTGGAGCGGAGTTCCACCGCGCGCTGCCCGCCGGCACGGTCACGCTGCGGGTGATCTCGCCGCATGACGGGCCGCTCTCCGGCACGCTCGAACTCGACGGCGAGCCCATCGCGCCAGCCGTTGAGGGCGTGGGGGCGGAGGTGGCGGTCGCGCCGGGCGGTTCCGCCGCGTTCGGCTTCGAGGTGACGAAGGCTGGCCCGGTCGGGGTCGGCGTGCGCGCCGATCCGGATCGGTTGTCGGTGCGGCTGCTCGGCGCGGATGGCAAGACGCTGGGCGATGGCGTTGCCCAGCTACATCGCCTGATGCCCGGCCACTACGTGCTGGAGGCGAGCGTCCCGGCCGACGGCGCGACCACGGTGCTGCGCCCCGCGATCGTCGGCATCGCCCGCCGCCCGAACGGCCCGCCGCCGGACGTGGTGAACACCTACCTCGCCCTCGCCGGCCGCGCGCCGGTGGCCGTGACCCCGGTCTCGGTGCGATAGGACGATGCCCATGACCCGCCTCCTGCTCCTGATCGCCGCGCTGTTCCTCGCCGCGGCCGATGTCCCGCCGCGACTGGACCGCATCGAACGGGCCGATGGCGCGACCATCGTGCCGGACCATTTCCTGCGCGCTTGGGATCCGGTGACGCTGTTCCTCGACCATGACACCGGCCCGGCGTCCGGTGGCGCGGAGGATGCGCCGGAGCGCGTCGTCACCATGAACCCGCCGCAGCCGGGCGCCTGGACCTGGCTGAATGCCCGCACGCTGCAGTTCCGCCCCGCCGAGCCCTGGACCCCGCTGCGGCGCGTCGCCGTCACGCTGGCGGGACGGACGACGACCCTGGTGCCGCTGCTGCCCACGCCGGTGGCGACCGCGCCGGCCGACGATCCCGGCGGCATCGCCGATCTCGACACCTTCGCCTTGACCTTTGCCGCACCGGTCGATCCGGCCGCTCTCGCGCGTCTCCTCACCATCGAACTGCGTCCCTTGCCTGGCGTCTCCGACCAGGGCGCCCAGCCGCTCACGTCCCAGGATTTCGATATCCGCCCGGTGGACCGCGCGGCGCGGACCGACCAGCAGACCTATCTCGTGGTGCTGCACCGGCCGATCCCCGATGGCCGCATGGCGATCCTGCGGTTGCGCCTGTCCGACGCGGCGGGGTTGGATGATCCGATATTCGAGTTGCGGCTGCGCAGCGCCGCGCCTTTCACCCTGCGGGACTTCCTCTGCGGCGACGGCTTCCTCACCGACTCGAAGGACCGCGTGACGCATTGCCAGCCGGACGAGACCGTCACGGCTGGCCCGCGCGGCGTGCTGCTCAGCTTCTCCAGCGCGCCCGAGGCGATGGATATCGTGCGCGCGCGCCAGGTGCTCCGCGTGAGCCCGCCGGTGGACGACATAGCGGTCAAGCAACTCGACACGCGGCTGATCCTCACCGGGCGCTTCCAGGCGGACACCCTTTATACGATCAGCCTCGATCCGAGCCTGCGCGACGGCCGCAAGCGGCTGCTGGAGGGCGAGACGGCGTCGCATCGCTTCGCCTTCGCGCCCAGCTCGCCGGCGCTGCGTTGGGACGCGGCTGGCGGGATCATCGAGCGCTTCGGCCCGCAAATGGTCCCGTTGCGCGGCCACGGCTACGACCGCGCCGATATCCGCATCCACCCGATCGACCCGCTGTCGCGCGATTTCTGGCCGTTCCCTTCCGGCGTGATCACCCAGGACGACAAGGCGCCCCCGTTGCCGGGCAACGAGCCCGCGCACTGGACCGATGCCGGCGCCATCGGCTCGGCCGACATCGCCGCGCGGATCGGCGCGCTGGGGTCGCCCTCGGTGTCCGAACTCGTGGACCTGCCCATCCGCCGCGGCGGAGTGGACGCGAAATTCGGCCTCGACCTCGCTCCCATGCTGGCGCGGATCGCCGGGGCGGGGCAGCCGGGGGCCTATCTCGTCGGGCTGCGGCCGGTCGATGGCCCCAGCCGGATCTGGCTCCGCGTGCAGGCCACCGATCTCAGCCTGACGGCGGTGGAGGAAGCGGACCGCGTGCGCTTCGTCGCGACGTCGCTCGCCACCGCGCGGCCGGTGGAGGGCGCGGAGATCCGGCTGGAGGGCCAGGACGGCAGCGGATTCGCCACCATCGCGCGCGGCGTGACCGGGGCCGATGGCGGCTGGGTCTGGGCGCCGCGACCGCTCGGAACCGATGGTCCCAAGCCGGCGCTGCGGCGCGTGGTGGTGACCAAGGGCGCCGATGTTCTGGTGCTGGAGCCCGGCGCCAACGCCCCGCCACGCTATGCCGGCGGGGTCTGGACCGCGAAGCCGGGCGGCAACTGGCTGAACTGGGCCGTCATGGGCGCCCTCGCCGACCGCCGCGAAAAGCCCCGCATGCTGTGCCACGTCTACACCGAGCGGCCGATCTACCGCCCGGAGGAGAAGGTGCTGATCGCCGGCATGGCGCGCCGCTACCTTGGCGGCGCCCTCTCTTTCGCCGCCGGCAAGGGCACCGTGACGATCACCGGGCCTGACGACCAGGAATTCACCATCCCCGCCGTACTGGATGACGCAGGCGGCTTTCACGTCAGCTTCGACCAGAAAACCGAGGCGACCGGCGACTACAAGCTGCGCTTCGCGCCCGATGGCGGCGAGCCCTGCGGCGAGATGACCTTCAAGAAGGAGGCGTATCGCCTGCCGACCTTCGAGGTGCTGCTGAACGGCCCGGCGCGCGCGCCGCTCGACGCGCCGTTCTCGGTCGGCATGGTCGCGCGGTGGTTCGCCGGCGGCCTGCTGTCGGACCGGCCGATCACCTGGCGGGCGACGCAATTCCCCTATGTCTGGACACCGCCGGACCGCCCCGGCTTCCTGTTCTCGTCGGATTCGCGGTTCTCCAACGACAGCCAGTTCCGCTCCACCCCGGTGCTGAACCGCACCGGAACCACCGATGCCGGCGGCTCGGCGCAACTGACGCTGGATCCGACCATCGAGCCCACCGCCCAGCCGCGCGAATACGTCGTCGAGGCGACAGTGACCGGCAACGACGACATCCAGGTGCGCAGCGTGCAGCACGTCGTGGCGCTGCCGCCCTTCGTGCTGGGCATCAAGCAGCCCCGCTATCTGGATCAGCCCGGCGCGATCGAGCCGGACGTGATCGCCACCGACGCGGAGGGCAAGCCGCTGGCGGGGCTTGACCTCACGGTGCGGCTGGTGCGGCGCAACTGGAACTCGATCCTGCAGGCCAGTGACTTCGCCCAGGGCTCGGCCAAATACCAGACCCAGGTGATCGACGAGACCGTGGAGGAACGCCACGTCGCCAGCGGCGCCGACGCGCTGCACCTGCATTTCGACGCCCGCGAGGCCGGGGTCTACGTCGTCGAGGCGGAGGCAACGGACAAGATCGGCCGCCGCCAAAGCGTGAAGGTCGATCTGTTCATGGCTGGCGACACGCCGGTGACGTGGTC
>Ga0116231_10013941_pt1 | contig 11031 bp, 10 predicted proteins | sample S1TSphgellanicum_2_FD_89695 | JGI IMG/M metagenome (GOLD analysis project Ga0116231, IMG submission 89695) | Host-associated microbial communities from peat moss isolated from Minnesota, USA - S1T2_Fd - Sphagnum magellanicum MG | ecosystem: Host-associated > Plants > Peat moss > Unclassified...
GGAGGGGGGGGGCGGGGGGGGGGGGGGGGGGGGGGGGGGGGGGGGGGGAGAAACAGAACCTGCTGCCGCAGAAGAGATGATGATGATGATGATCAATGGATATATTATATGTATGAACTATCTTCGTTCGATCGATCGATCGATGGATCTTTCTTCTGGTGCTTTGTAGGTGTCTCACCTAACCATGCAACTCATGCAACTGGAACCCGGGCCGGATCTGCAACAACAACCACCAATGTAACAACAATAACAACAACGATAAAAGAAAAGATAATGATGATGAAGAAGAGGAGGAAGAAGAAGGGATGTTAGTGCTCAAGGTTTTACAGTGTTTGTCTGTGTTCAGTCATAAGTCTGCTTGTCTCGCTCACAACAACAGTCTGGTTGCAACACACTTTTACTCACCAAAATCTCAAAACAAGTTTCACACAGACACAGAGGGAGAGGGGGAGATATGAGAGAGAGAGAGAGGGGGGCGGGTGCTGGAGAGGGAGAGAGAAGCTGAGAACAAAGAGAGCATGGAACTTGGATGAGAAAAGAGGATGAAGTTCTGAAAAGAGGATGAGACTTAGAGAAAGAGGATGAATTTTATAAAAGCTGAGAAGAAACTGGGAATGGAAATTAGACAGAAGAGGATGAATGTTTGTTAGGAGGATGAAACTTAGAGACAGAGGATGAATTTTTAAAAGCTGAGAAGAAACATCAAATGGAAATTAGACAGAAGAGGATGAATTTTTTCAAAAGCTGAGAAGAAAGAGAAAATGATTTTTTGCACACAGGATGGCACTTAGAGAAAGAGGATGAATTATTTAAACGAAGAGAAGAAAGAGGGAATGGACGGTAGAAAGAAGAGAACGATGAAGAGGATGAATTTTTATAAGGAAGATGAAACTTAGAGAATGAGGATGAATTTTTATGAAGAGGACGAATTTTTGAAAACCTGAGGGGAATGGAAGTTAGAAAGAAAGAGGATGAATTATCTTAAAGAGGATGAAACTTTACCATGAATTTTGCTTGAAAGCCGAGCTGAGAAGAAAGAGGCCATTGGAAATTAGATACAAGAGGATGAATTCTTTAAGAAAATTGGAAAATGAGGAGGATGAAGTTTTTGAAAGGTGAGAAGAAACCTAGAGGGAATGGAAATGAGAAAGAAGAGGATGAAATGTTTTTTTAAAAGAGGATTAGGCTACTTTGATAAGGTGATTTCATGTACTACATTTCTAGTAGTTGTTGGGATCATTCACTCAGACGACTTAATAATATTTAGTAATTTCATTGGCTCTTTTGTGCAATAGATAATTAGACCTTTGGAGCTTCTGTTCAGTTAGCTTGCAAGTATATTTTACCGTAGGCTAAAATTAGGTATTGTGTTGCTCCATGGTTTGGTTTGGTTTGGTTTGATTTGATTATGCTAAGAATTTCCATTCCACAATTTTGCTTAGTTCCTTAATCCTAAGTAAACAAACCCATTTTGGTCATGTACACAAATGATTTGCAAGACCATTGCTGCTTAGGTCCTTAACCCTAAGTGAACAATCCCATTTGGTTGTGTAAACAAATGATCGCAGCATCCTGGACACATCAAGTAGTACAATTGCTTAGTACACAATTTTGTACATGGATTTTCCCTTTCTATGTTCTTGAATCTTGATATTTATTAGCAAATGTAGAGACAATTTTGAACACTTGTGTCTAAGGTACATAATTTGTATGTTGAAGAAGGCACCCAAAATAATTCCTATTGAGAATTTTTATGGTGACAAAGGCACCCATCAATCCATTCACCTCTAGTTTCATTAGTTATGAGGAAATGTTGGAAATCCTAAGTGTTCACAAACTTAGGTTGGAGTGAAACAACCTCATAGGTTGTGTGAACACACATGATTTCAAGCTCCTAAACACCTAACTAGTAACATTGCATAGTTGCTTTAATCGTAAGTGAGCAACCCATTTGGTTGTGTGAACAAATGATTGCAAGACTATTGCTTAGTTCCTTAATCTTATGTGAACAACTCATTTGGTCGTGTAAACAAATGATTGCAACATTCTCAATGCCCAAAGTACTAAGTACAAATTGGTTAGTACAGAATTTTGTTGATAGATGTTCCCCCTTTTATATTCTTGAATCTTGATGTTTCTTAACAAATGTAGACACAATTTTGAACACTTGTATCTAAGGTACCATAATTTATATGTTGAAGAAAGCACCCAACACAAATCCTAATGAGAATGTTACAAGTGACAAAGGCACCCCATCCATCCATCCACCCACCCACCCAACCAACCAACCACTCACATCCCCAATTTCATTAATCATGAGAAAGTGTTGGGAAATCCTAAGTGTTCAACCCATTGGTCGTGTGAACACATGATTGCAAGATCCTCAACACCCAAGAAGTACCCATTCCTCCTTAGTTTCCTTAATCCTAAGTGGAATAATAGCCCATTTTGGTCGTGTGAACAAATGATTTCCCAAGAAGTACCCATTATTCCTCCTTAGTTTTCTTAATCCTAAGTGAATAATAGCCCATTTTAGTCGTGTGAACAAAATGATTGCAAAAATACTGAACACTTGGGTATATATAGTATAGTACACAAATTTGGTAAGTACAAAATTTTGTTGATGGATATCTACTTTCTTGAAACTTGATGGTTAAACCAAATGTAGAGACTCTTTTTGAACTTGTATCAAGAGTACATAATTTATGTGTTTTACTTGATTAGGTTTAGGGTTTGTAATAAGAGAAGCACTTCATTACAAATCCTGAATGAATTTTGTGGTACTTGGGTGTTCAAGATCTTGTAGTCATTTGTTCACACGACCAATGGGTTGTTTTGCATTGGCTTTAGGAACTGGTTTCTGATCCATGTGTACTAGAAAGAGCACGAGTTTGTCACCAATCATCCTTAGGCATAGGATCTCTCACATCCCATTGAATGAGGGTGATCTATTGAAGATGACCAATGGATGGCTTTCGTAAGGCCATCTCCTCCCATCCCACATCCCCTATTTGGGGACCTTTACTAGTGCTTAGGCTTTTAGGGTTTTAGGGCCATCCAACATAGAGTACTAATGCTGATTTAATATCCGCCGGTTACCCATGTTGAGGATATTAAATCAGCAATGGGTCCTTATTGCAGACAATACAAAAATACTGTCTGCAATTTTTTTTCCCTTACTGCCCAATTGCCCAACCAAGATCTGTCTGGTGATGTCCAGACACATCTTGGTGCTGCCCAGACACAAATCTTGTATCTTATTATACACACTTTGGGTGCGTAGTGGACAAAAGGAGGCATATTAGAGGCGTGTAATGGACACTAGGAGGCATATTATATGCCTCTAATATGCCTCCTAGTGTCCATTACACACCCAAAGCATGCATGCATAACAGGACGCAAAAATTTGGGTCTGGGCACCATCAATCTTTTTCTATCATGCCCCTATAGGTGCTGCTGGACATGCTCTAAGTACCTTGCGGAGTTTGTTGTACCCATGTCTCAAATTGCTATCAAGCTTGCTCGTGTGTTGGTGAGGATGTGAGTTGTTCACTCACACATTGTCCAATGCATTGCTTCAGAAAGCATGGTTTTTGTGGAAGAATGATTTTCTGATTTCCTGAGATTTGGACACTGCGAAAAAGCTCAAGAACCATGAGTAGGAGCCACGTTCAGATTTGCTGGAACCTTTGCAGAATCTAACTTCCAGCATAAAATTGCCTTAGATTTTGAAGACACTTTGTACTAACAATTGTCAAATTCAAAATGATCTTTTGGAGTCAGTAACCCCAAAGAAGTGCAAAAAAATAAAGAGATATCAAACCATGAAACCATTCGAGCAGTGGATTTCTGGCATCTGAATTTGTGTTGCAATTCTCATAGCACAGAAATCATTTTCACATGTTCAGCAAGACTTACTTCTTTCTTTAGGTGTCCAGCAATACTAAAAACCATTCCAAAAATATCATCAACACCTTGAGAAATTCTTAACTTGGACTGGATTTTTTTCCCCAAAATTTCCCAACCCAGAGTGAAATTTCAATTATAAAACTGCCTAAGGCCCAAAACAACAAACCCCTTGTGAAGCATAAATTAGGTCCGCAAAGCTTCAATTGCCATGATTTGTACCTCATCTTTAGACACGTAATCCGCAGTTACACTCTTAGATAGATCAAGAGTTCCTCACACTACACAGTTATGTGCTTGAACTCTTCCCACCAAAGAACTCTTTAAGCCGCCTTGATGCCTCTATGATGTTCTCCCTGTGACCAAATGCACTTGCTCTGATGAAACCTTCCCCTCCAGGCCCAAATCCACTTCCTGGTGTGGTTACAATATGGGTCTTCTCCAAAATCTCTGCAAATACATCCCAGGAGCTCTTACCTGGAACCTGTACCCACACATATGGTGCATTTTGACCCCCAAAAGTCTTGAAGCCAAGGGATGTGAATGTGTCAACCAGGATTCTTGTATTCTCTTTGTAGAAACCCACCATTTCATGGATGGCCTGCACATAAAATTTCCATAGAGTCCAAACAGTTGAAAACAGGTAACTGTAGCAGACAATTCAACATGCAAAGACTCACAGAACAGATGATGGGTTGCTTCTGAACCCCTTTGCAGAAACATTTCCAACTAGCAATATCTCAAAATTAGATACTCCAGAAAACTGAGTACAACTGTACCTTAAGACCTTCAGGTGATACACATGCCAGCCCACCAGCTTGTGCAACATTGCAAGCTCCATTAAAACACGTGGACATGATTCTATTAAAATCGTTGATGACAGGGAATCCATCACCATATCGGAGTTCACTAGGCACTATTGTCCACCCTAGACGTACACCTGTGAAGCCTGCATACTTTGAAAATGATGCTATCTCTATAGCCACCTATGCAGACAGAAACACTTCCTGTTAGATTGGAAACAAGGGCTCTACTCACATCACTCAATTGGCATATCTAGATGTAGTATGGCAAAATACACCAACAAATAGCAGATTGTCAACAACTGTGTTGTACCTCTTTGGCACCTGGAATTTCATATATTGACTTGGGGTTATCATCAGACATGTAGATCGCATACGCAGAGTCATAGATAATGATTGATCCATTCTTTCTGGCAAAAGTCACCAGCTCCTTGAGCTGCTTACGAGTTGCAGCTGCTCCTGTTGGATTGTTTGGAGAGCAGAAAAAAATGATATCGGTGCGTGGCACTTCTGACAAGTCTGGAAAAAAATTGTTTTCAGGCAAGCATTTCATGTATATGATTTTGCCATACTGCTGAGAGTCTTGCTGGAATCTTCCAGTCTGACCCACCATCACACTTGTGTCGACATAAGCCTGCAGGCCATGCACACACAAGCTTCAGAATACACCTATTTTTCTGGCATCTCAATCATTTAAAGTGACCTTTCACCAGAACTGCATCATTCTCCTTTATGAGTTATCGTATTGACACTCACCAGCTGAACTCTTGGTGACAGAGTTCCATCAAACACGTGAAAGAACTACACAGCAAATCACTCACTCACAACAGAAGCAAAAACCATAAGCCACTCTCCACAAATGCAAATTCTCTGGAGGGATTCAGGAGTTACTGGGTATGAAGGATCTTGAACAGCCATTGTCACCTCTGGTCCAAATAACATCTGCACATACTCCAACCCTAGCATGTTCAACTACATAGAATCTAGAATGTAAGAAATTCAAAATCTGGGAGATAGAGCTGAAACAGTACAGATTATGCTTTGCCAATTCAATCAGGATCAAATCTGCCCATCCATCTGGGTGATCTATCTTATACCACAGTGGGAACCTCAACAGGCACCTGTGGCAATGTGAGTGGGGCACTTTGCCCAAACAGTCCCCCATTTCTGTCAGAACTCCACAGGAGGGTTGGACAACAATACAGTAACGGACTGTCTTGCTAACCTGGCTGAGGTGCAATCTGTTTATTGATAAGTCCAGTACTGGATGCATCATATTTCACTGCAATAGTCAATAGTTTTGCTAACAAGAACAACATAGAGTTGATGTGTATGAGGTTCTGAACAGATTTTCGCAATTTTGAAAGAGAGTCATATGTCTACTGATAATGGGACTTTGTTCAAGCAGAATTGAGCCCATACCTGTAGCCGTGCAAGGTCACACTTAGCTCCGTCTGATACAAAAATCTCATTGGCATTGACATCAACACCCCCATAAAATGCAGTTGCTAAGCCTGCTCGCAGTGCCTGAATGCCAACACAGAGGTGCTGAAAACAGTTTCAAGATTGAGTTTCATACGCTTATAACAACTATGCAATCCAACAGCACAGACACATAATTAAACCCCATTCCTGATCATACATGCTTTGATGAGCATGATGGGGATTTGGAAGCTTACAGTTTCACCTTGTTCAGCACCATAACCAGTGTAGCCCTCCAAAGTGGACAAGGCACGTGCTTTCTATTCACACAGCATGGAAACAATTTATTAAAAATTGCAATGAGTCTGAAAAAGGATTGCACAAATTGAGTACAGCAGGTTTCTACTCTTTGAACCCTAAAAAAGCTCGATCACCCTCAAGGACACCAATTCCGTAATGTAGATATACGAATATGCACAAATCCTGCATCACACTCTACTTGTTCAGAAGTGACAGTTTCAAGGCTGGCAAAGAAAAAACCTCTTCCATAGCTGCAGTGATAACTCGGGGGATGGGCTCTGTGGTGTCACCAATGCCCAAACTGATGACCTTGGCATCAGGGTACTTCTGTATGTGTAATGTCCGCCTTCTTCCAATCTGACAACCCTCAATCGTAGCATATAAAAATTCCAAGTTGAAACCAAGGAAAAATAACATATGATAAATATACTCTGCCGTCATCAGTAACATGTGCAGCTTCAGCATGTACTGAACACTTTCTGTCAACCATAGCATTGCAGTAAGGACCACAATAAGCAGTAATTGTTCATCTATCAAAATGGGTTTTGAGGACTAAACTACTAGCTACAAATGGGTACTCTGATAAATGCTGTAATTTGTGAAGTGCATCAAACAAAACCTCAGGAAAAAGATAGCCAGCTTGCAATTTGGCCAAATTCTCATTGCGCTTCACAGCTGTGGTGTAATCTGAAAATGCAAAAAAAACCAAAAAAAGACAATTTTTAATACTGTGCTAGAACCCTGTCTGGAAATAGCAGTTACACATTGACTGTTAGTTCACTCAAGATAACTAATAAAAAAATTCAGACCACCAAATCCAGCAATTTCATCAGCCATAACATTTTTTCTGCACACCTACACACAAGCCTATTCAACCCTCTGTATAGTATTAGTAACACTAATACACTATAACCCTTATCTGTATACAGACAGGGTTAAAAAATAGTGGAGAATGAGCAACCCAATCATTCTTCAACAGCAGTTTGTTGGCACCATAAAATTATTCTTGAAGCAAACAAGACACTGAGCAATCTTTGTTAGGGTTGGAAGGCATCCTGAAAAATCTAGGCCCAGGGAACTTGCCAGTCTTTTCCTGAATCCAAACTTCAGAATCCTTTCCATTGCAAACCTCAAAAACTGTAAAACTTGACAAGGGATTCTCTCTGTCTATCTACAGGGTGCTTGATTCCAAGAAGATTTCATGTTTGTGTGAGAAATATGCTTGGGGAGTTCATGCAAATCCATCCAATTTTTTTTTGGTTGTCACTGATGGAAAAGATAGAATGAATAACCAATGCTGGTCTGACAAATTGTTTGCAAGAGATGCACTGCTGCATAGCAACTGACTACTGCTTTCTCTGAGCCAACTTCAAAATTTCAGCCAAAGCTGAAATCGATAAAAGAAACCATGTCCTTAGAAAACCACCTCTCAACCCTAACCTGTGAACAAAAGTCTGTGTGCTCAAGACAGCCCATTCAAACCCTAAATCCACATTAGATATGATTTCTACAAGCCATCCTCACATCATCAAGCAAGCAAGCAAGCCATTTGCCTATACAACAGTTCAAAGAAAAACCCACAGACCGTATTTAATAAACCGGAAAGAAGACCACAGGAGCATTATTAGCTTACTAGTCTTTTCAACTGGTTCTGCAATGCACACTGTCGTCGCTGCCGAAACTCTCCTCCTCCCAACTGTAGAGCCCACAAGCTTACAATATGCTCGCAACTCACTGCATTCACAAACCCACACACAAAAAATGTCAAATGCTACCAAAACACAAAACTTTTTCTTCTTCTTCTTCTTCTTCTTCTTGGTATTCTTCTTCTACCACACCAACATCATAGACTCTCTCCCTCCCATCATCACCAAACCCATTTTGCAGTGATGAAGAAAAACCCTAAGGAAAAAAAAACCCAGTACCACCATCACTGAAGTCTATACTTCATATTTCCCCAAAACCTAAGACAACAATGAATATGTAGGTGGGTGGGAGTTTAAAAACCTTAAAAAACTAAAAATTAAAGAAAACCATTATCATCATCACTGAACTCTCTCTCTCTCTCTCTCTCTCTCTCTCTCTCTCTCTCTCTCTCTCTCTCTCTCATACATACCTTCCCAAAACGTAATTCAAAGAAAAAACATCGTCATGACTGAAAATCTATGCTTCACATCTTCCCAAAACCTAAGACAAAAAAATTGACATGTGGGTAGGTGGGAGTTCAAAACCTGGAGGAGGAGTAGAAGGAGGAGGAGGAGGAAGAGGAGGAATGGAGTGCAGATTTTGATGGAGGTTGTAGAAGAGCATTGTGTAGTGATGGAGATGCCATAGCCATGATGATGGAGATGGAAATTCTTCTCTGCTGCTGCTGCTGCTTCAACAACAACCCAACTCTTGAGTTTTGCTCCTCCTTTTGTACAACAACTCCTCCCTTCTCCCCTCCCCTTCTCACATACTACACAATCACAAACTCATACAAAAACAAAAAGCTCAAAACTAGACGCAATCGACCACACGCACACACACACACACACACACACAAAAACAGGGGGAGGAGGACTTTAAGGGCCACTTTAGACAAAGGGTCCAGGGACCAAAAGCCCAGGGACCAATTTGAAAGCAAATTGAATCTTGAATTGGACCCTTCTTCACATAAAAAATAAATAAAAATTCTTAAGGTACAACGAGTGTGTCTGAAGGCTTGGGGTCCAATTGGAGGGTTCAATATTCAAAATGTGTGATTGACATGTGACAGGATTAGGTGAACATTTGGTGTTTTCTCTCTTCTTCTTCTTCTTCTCTCTTTCTTTCATAGTTTTTTTAATTTTCTGTTTTCACTTTCATTTCATGCATTTGAGAAAGGCTGAAAATGCTCTCTTTTTAGTAGCCATCTTGTGAGGATCCCAAAAATCAACCACAATGTTAATTTAAGAATTGATAAAAAGTTGAGGGAATTGGTATGCTCTCAACAATGTCTTCAATCCATAGATGCGTTTTTCACATTCTCACAAATTTGAGCAACACAGGTTTAAAAAACAATGGAAAAAAAAAAAAAAAACTAAGAAATGAGCAACTTTGAACCCTAGCTTACACTTTGGTTCTCCAAACCATGAGCTCTCCTTGAAGCTATTCTTTTTTTGTTCTGGACCAATTGGTTTTCCTTTCAAAATGCCATGTAAGTTAAATCACAATTTGATTTGCCTTAGTCCTGGACCCTCGTCTAAAAGACTTGAGACCAATTTAAAGCTCTTGATCAATAAGAATGCTCAATTTCATTGGACCCTGCTCCTTGGACCCTTGTCTAAAGTGGCCCTAAATCACATATGGGTCCTTCTTGCAGACAGTCTAGAAGTATAGTGTTGCAGACGTCAAATTACCCATAAGTCCTTACTGCAGACAGAACAAGGGGTGTGTCACACTGTGGCCTTGCCATTTACATTAAAAGGTATCTTGACCCAAAAAGAAGAACTATGAATACTCAAATATTTCACCATGCAAAAATATAATTTTCAAAAAATCCTCTAAAAGAAACCAATATCCTTCAAGATAGTAGAAGTGTGTAAGAACTAATCTCAAGTTTCAACACATCTTTATCAAAAACATCATCTTTCAATAATCCTCATATAAAAATAGACCTATTATTATTATTACCTTGGGGCCCAAATCCCTTAAGCTACTATACTCTATAATGAATCTAAACACAATATCCTTCTTGCCTTGGTAGGCAAGGCCAACAAAACTACAGTATTGCAGACAGTACAATACTGTTTGCTTCCTTTTCTTTTTTTTCAGGCTGGCCAATTGCCCGACCGAGATCTCTGTGGTGATGACCAGCCACATCTGGGTGATGATGCCCAAAGAGTCTAGACAAAAATTTTGTGTCTCATTATACCTGATGCTTTGGGGGCGTGTATTGCAAGCTAAGAGCATCTCCAACAATGTTCAGTATGTGACCCTCACAATTCATTCGAAGTCTTGGACGAGGTGCAGCAATCAAATCGAGTGAAATCCACTGGGCATACATACTCTTCTGCTCTTGGAGAAATGCGCAGCTTTCAGAGCCCTGGAGGACCCTGGAACAGTGTAATGAACATTGTTCAATTGTATAATCGTATTTATTGATTTCTCCCTGTTTTAGATTGGGTAGATAGTTCGATTGGTCCAGGTGGGTTGCTATCAGTCGTCTTTCACACACGGTTTTTTTTTCAAATTCCTCAAGTGAGTAGGTACACGTGGATCCATAGCGTTAATTAGCGACTGTCTTAAGTGAGCTCTTAGAGCATCTCCACCGGTGTTCAGTATGTCACTCTGGATAATTTTATATATTAAAGTAACAGTGGTGTTTGTTTGTCTGTGTGGGCAGTTCCTGAAAAATTCTTTCACTGCCCGTTCCTTGTGGAGCTTCCTCAGATGTAACTGACTCTTTGTATTGATCAAGATTTTTTTTTTTTTTTTAACTACTGTTCGTCCCGATTAAGGGGACGGATGAAATGTCCGTCCGACTTGATGACGGGACGAATTTAGGGGAAGACCAAAAAAAAATATTTAGGCCTTGGACAGCCCAGAATCAATTTTTTTTTTTTTTGGTACTGACCAA